>MTKY01072298.1_pt1 | contig 13857 bp, 18 predicted proteins | sample 1042731 | NCBI WGS metagenome assembly MTKY01 (sample SAMN06212206, study PRJNA360538) | anaerobic digester metagenome | biome: Wastewater treatment plant; material: sludge; isolation source: anaerobic digester fed with sludge from wastewater treatment plant | place: Denmark: WWTP Soeholt ... | reverse complement strand
GAGATGGCGGCTTTGATGCTTGATGTTGCCAAGACGGCCCTCAACCACATCGCCGATGACCTGGAAAGTCCGGCCTGACGCCGCCGAACTAGCCCGTTTACGCTATTGCGTCGGGCTGTTCAGTTCTGCTATGGTGAATTCAGAATTCAATTCACGTTAGCTCCCCAAGGATGTGGTAATGGCCAATCGTTCGCATAGCAATCAAGGTCATCGGGGCATGAACGCCCTGGCAAAATCCGGCAAAGCACACAGCTCTGCTAAGGATGCCGAGAAGGCAAAAACGGACCGCACAGTCCATTCAGTTTTCGCGGCTGACTGTCTCGACGTTCTACGAAAGATTCCGGACAACTCGGTGCAGCTCATCGTGTGCGATCCGCCTTATAATATCCTGATGGCAGATTGGGACGACCACGTTGATTATATTGGTTGGGCGACCCAATGGCTTCTTGAGGCACGGCGCGTTCTCTCGGACACCGGAAATTTTGTAATTTTTGGCGGTCTTCAATATCAAGGGGAAGAAGGCAGCGGCGATCTACTCTCAATTATCGCCGAAGTCCGCCGTCAAAAGCTTTTGAACATGGTGAATTTGATCATCTGGAACTATCCGAACGGCATGGGCGCACAGCGTTTCTTCGCGAACCGACATGAGGAAATCGTGTGGTTCACGAAGACATCGAAATACTACTTCGACCTCGATTCGGTCCGCGAGCCCTTCGACGAAGAGACGAAGCGACTTTACATGAGGGACAAGCGTCTACGGCCGGAAAGTGTCGAGAAGGGCCGTAATCCGACCAATGTCTGGCGCTTTGGCCGTCTGAATGGCAACGGGCTGGAACGGGTCGGACACCCGACACAGAAGCCGATCGCACTAATCAGCCGGATCATCAAAAGTATGTCCTACGAGGGTTCTGTGGTCCTCGACTTTTTTGGCGGTAGCGCAGTGACGACCCGAGTTGCCATTGAACTCGGTCGCCACAGCATCTCGACGGACAAAGAACCAATCATATTGGACTACTTCGCTAAGCACATGGATAATTGGAAGACTGGCGACATTTTGACACCGAGCCTTCCCCACACCGTTCTCGGAGCGGATCAATTCATGATGCATCCTGTTTTCGGACAGAACGGCGCAAGTTTGGCGGCAGCGGAGTAGTTCGTCATGCCGCGCGGTGATCAAAGCCTCGTTCATTCTGTAGCCTTTCGGGTGACAGAGGAACAATGGGTTGCTTTACAGAGGTATGCCGAGAACAACGAGACAACAATTCCGCAACTAGCTAAAGAGGTCCTGTTCGAGAGAGTAGGATTGGAAGCTCCCACAGAGAGTCGGCGGCGTTATGGTCAGACGAAACGGGCTACGGCTAAAGCGGGCTAGTAGCCGGGCGCACACACAGTCGAAGCGCAGCTTTGTCGGAGCGTGCTAGCGACGGGGTTTCTGTGTGTCCGTCAGGTTCGCCGGCCATATCCTTCCCGCTAGTTTTTTGAACTCCGCCACGCCGAGCGCGCCTCGCGCGCGCGCCTTTGAGCCGGGCAAAGCCAACCTTTCAGCGACCGCGACGTAGGGAGCCTCCCACATTTCGCGCGGCTCTAACGTCCGATTGTCGAGCAGGACGAGCAGCACGGTATCGCAGGCCGCGCCCTGCTTAATTGTTCCCAGGCGCTGACCGGGCTTTGCGTCTTCACCGAAGGCGCGGCCCTTGATCTGGATTCGGACTGGCCCGTCTGGCGTTTGACGTATGGCGTCATATCCCGCCGTACGCGGTGGGGCGAGTTCAAGGCCGAGCAGTTCCGCTGCTATGTATTCAGCAACTTCTCCCGTCACGCCCAGGGGCTTGCCGGTCAGGCGGTAATACTCAGCAGCAAGCGGCTTCACCGCCGCCAATATTTCACGGACGCGGTGCGCGTCAGGATTTTCTGTCATCGAGGCCCCCGGCCGTTTATCGCACGGCGCAGGGTCGCCACATCGACACCGAGCAGCGCCGCCACGTCGGCGCGGGCCTTGCCTTCCTCGATCATCCCGGCCGCTTGTTCGAGCTGATAGGGTGACAGCTTGCGGGGTCGGCCGACCTGGATACCCCGCCGCTTCGCCGCCGCCATGCCCGCCTTGGTCCGTTCACGGATCAATTCGCGCTCGAACTCGGCGAGCGTTGCCATGATGCCGAAGATCATCCGGCCTTCCGGGCGCGTCGTGTCCACTTGTGCCCCTTGGCCGGTGAGAACCTTCAGGCCGACGCCGCGCGCCTTCAGGTCTTCTACCAGGCCAACGAGATCGAGCAGGGACCGGCCGAGCCGGTCGAGCTTCCAGACGACCAGCACGTCCCCTGCCTGGCAGCGCGCCAGGGCTTCAGTCAGCCCCTTGCGCGACGGCAGGACGCCGGAGGCTTTGTCTTCATGCACGACCTCGCAGCCGTCAGCTTCGAGGGCCTGCCGTTGAAGGTCGAGATTCTGTTCGTCGGTCGAGACCCGCGCGTAGCCGATTTTCATGGAGTAATTTTGCCATACCCTTTTGCGCGGTTCCAGCCCTAACGAAATCAGAGGCTTAGAAACTCGTGCGGAGCCGCGCAAAAGGGTTCCTTTTTGCGCGATGTATAAATATAGATAATTCTTGAAATGATTGCGATGGATAAGCCTAATACAAATAAAGACGGAACATTACTTTAGAAAATTAGGATTAAATATGAAAAAGATCGCCCTACTTATAGTCTCAATATTGGCCTTATCCAGCTGCGTAAGCGCCCATACGTCGGCTCTGCCGCATGGATCGCTGGCCGAGCAGCAGGCGTGGCAGAATGCTAACGCAATAGCGCAGAGGGAGTGCGATATCACTGGCGGCGTCAAGTCTCGGGAGAAGTCGGAGGCTATTAAAATAGCAAAATGTAATACCCGCATCATTAACGAGCATTTTGTTCCGCACGCTCGGTACCCAAAATTTGTTTCAGAGTGGCGCACTCAGCAGGAGAAGATTGCGGAACAGTTCCAGAAAGGGGAAATCACCAAAGAACAAGCCGATGCACGAAGCGAAAGCAGCATGGCGACTCTGAGGAACAAGTACGACATTCAGGGCAGATCGGGGCAGGCAATTGCAAATGTTGTTAAAAAAGAACAGCGTAGGGCGGCTATAAACAATAGTCATGGCACCAATACAAACCAAGCCATGTGGGCGTTGGGGCAGGCCCTGATGCAGACCCCGGCTTCGTCGGGGGAGTGTGACGCGATTTCTATTCGTCCGATCGCTGCGCCTGGTTGCACCAGTGTCTGTATTAATGGACGTTGGGCGGAGGCGTGCTGATGGAAATGGATTGCAGCCAAATGTTATCCCTAGGAGGCGTTCTCCTAGTAAGTGGGGTTGCAGCCGTCATTGCTTGCAAAAGAATGACGAAGGGTTTTGGTCCGTTTAATATCAAGGTTCTATGCATTATCATCGTCGCACCTCTCGCGGCAATAATTGCTCTGACGGAGCCGACCGCCGTTTCTGCGGCCACCAGCATACTCGGAGCAATTGCAGGTTATGCCTTCGGAGTCAGAGACGAACAGAGCCAGCGGTCGGTGGGTTGATGGCAATCCGTTACGATCTCATCGTTTTCGAGAAGTTCACCTACAAAGGCCAGCAGCGCCACAAGGCGCATAAGGTCGGCTCCGCCATGTCCGTGAAGGGCGGCTTCATGCTGTTCATCCCGCCAGGCGTTTCCGTCTCCGGCCGGGTGATGATGGTCCCCGACAAGGTGAAGCTCGACGAGATCGACCTGCTTGAGGCATACCACAACGCCGCCGACGAGCACGGCGTATGAACCTCACATTTGCCGACCTCGGCTGCAAGAGCCGGGGGCAGGCGCATAAGTGCCCGCCCTGTCCAAAAGTAGACTTGTATAAAAATAGAGAAGGAGCGGGAAGCGCCGTAGCGCGTTGCTTACGCGGGGCGCTGCGCCAGCGCCATAAGGGCCTCTTCCCAAGGGCCGCGCCGGTATTGTAGCAAGCAGGCATCACCATTGGCGCGCCAGAGGACCGATAGCACCTTGCAGCCGCCCGCCCCGTAGGACGGGGCCGGTACGATCTCCCCGTGCCGGTAGACATGCCAGACGCCGAGCATGTGCGGCCAGTCCGGGTCATGGGGCGGGCCAATGTCCGCGCCCCAATAGTAGGCAAAGAGCGCCCCATCCCCGGCGCTGCGCCAGAACTGCTCTTTGGTCCCGTCGTCCTTGATTCTGACAGCCCCTTCAATGTGTAGGAGTTGTCGGGCGGCATCGCGAAACGCAAGCGCCGAAGTGAGCCGTGGCGTGGGTTTAGTGGCGGCCTTCATCGTCCTGATTGTTCCCCCTATGACCCCGGATGATCCGGGTCCGGCGCGTACATCGACTGATCGAACGCCTTATCCAGATCATAGGGAGTCTTCTGTAGCAGCATCGGCGATTTGCCCGACCGCATGACCAGTTGCAGGCCCGTGCTTCGTTCCGTCATTTCCTCAAGCTCCGCCGCTTCCAGCAGATTGGTGACAGCGACCGCCATTCTGTCGTCGATCCTCTCCGCCCACCGCGTTCGCCCGAGGCGTTCAGTGATCTCGTGCGCAGTTTCACGGTCATTCACCCCGAAAATCTGAACCGCCCCGGCATTGGCGAAGAACGTCTGCCAGTTCTGAGGGTATAGCTGGCGCAGTTGCGAGAGGTTTTGCAGGATCGGCCATAACTTCAGGCCGTATCCCGCGAGCGCCCCGGATGCCTTTGCCAGGCTGGAAAGCGTGCCGATGGCGAAAAACTCATCCATAATTAGAAGGATCGGAATCCGGCTCTTTCCGCCACGCGCGGCGGCGCGCACGGTCAGATTCACGAACAGGCGCATGAAGCGGCTATGCTCTTCCAGCATGTCGGGCGGCAGTACGACATAGATAGTTGTCGGCTTCGTTTTCAGATCGGCCATCGAGAAATCCGAGCTGACAAACTTCCCGCCGCGCATCGTGCTGCTGTTCCTTCCGATGACGCTTGCCATCGCCAGACTGTCCAGCCAGGCCGTGTTGCGCATGACCGTTGTCATCATGCTGCCCCGCTCGCGGTCCCCGGCAGCAGCCACCAGGTTCGCCGCCGCGCGGGGAAGGCCGCCCGCCGCAAGGTTCTCGCGCATGGCCCCGAACAGGTTATCAAGCTCTTCGGCGTCCCCTGTCAGCACGCGGCGCACATCGAGCAGCGTGGCGGGCAACACGGCCTCGCGGCTTTTCAGGTGGGCGATGACTCCGGCCAGGATTTGCTGCGCGCTTTCGTTCCAGTGGGAATCATCCGGGCCGCTGGACACCACGAGCGCGTCCGCGAGCAGGCCCACGTCCTCTTTCGCGGTGATCGCGTTCAGGTCGAGCATGTCGAGCGGATTGAAGGCGGCCGACTGAACGCCGGGGACGATGCCGAACGGGTCCAGAACATGCGCGTCGTGGCCGAGGAATTGAGTGACACGGCCGCCACCCTTGCCACGGCGGGCAGCCGTGACGGCGGCATTCGTCCCCTTCGGATCAATGACGACGGCCGATCCTGGCCATAGGAGCAGGTTGGGAATGATGGCCGATCTGCCCTTGCCGCTGCGGTTACTGGCGATTGTCAGCAGGCCCCTGTCATCGTCCAGGCCAATTTCCTGCCCGTCATACAGGGATCGGCCCAGGCGCACGGCTCCGGCCTTGTAAGGGTGCGACCATTCATCCAGCAGCCCGGCAAATTCCGAAGAGCCGCCCCGGCCCATGCCCCCCAGGCGCTCATCGAGGCGGCCTCGCGCGCTGGCGTCCACCATCATTTGCCGGAACTTCGGTGTGCCGGTGAAGCGGATAAGCCAGAAGGTATAGGCGCACCCTCCTATCACCGTCAGCAGCGCCATAGAGCCAACCGGGTCGTCGGGAGGCATCGTAAACAGGTCGCGCAGCTTTGGCTTCGTGCCTTCCAGAAAACCGTAGGCAAGCGCCATTATTGGGAGCGTCAGAATACAGATCACAAACCCGCCTCCAATCCGTAAGGCGGTCGGTTTCCATTGCCCCTCAAACCAGCGGCCCAGGATTGTGGGTGAGCTTCTATCCCTCAGTCCCATGCGCCCTCCCTCTTGTTGGAGCGGCGTCAGGCATGAAGAGCGCCCCTTGCGACCTCATACCATTAACAGAGCCTTAATTCCATGCTGATAGTGTGGTAATTGAGGGTAGCAAGATATGTTTTTGGTTCCCAAAAACTCTTGCCAAGGGGTGCCTGCCGCCCCTTGGAACCCAAGGCTAAGGGGGCGCGGATGCCACGGCCGCGAAAGGAAGACGCCGAGCGGCGCACAGCGCAAATCGGCGTCCGATACACCGAGCACGAGCTTGAGCAGCTCGCCCGCGCCGCTGCCCGCGCGCGCCTGCCCGTTGCTGCCTACATCCGTCAGCTCTCGCTGTCCGGCCGCGTCGTCGTCGCAGAGCGCCGGTCGCTTGACTGGGCCGTGCTCGACGAGCTGCGGCGCATCGGTATCAACCTCAACCAGGCCATGCGCGTCGCCAACGCGCGCGGCCGTATCTCCCCGGCCCTCGAAAGCGCCGCCATCGCTGTCGAGCGCTTCCTGATGCAGGAGATCGAGGGCGATGGTCCCGAAGGTCGCGGGTAAGGGCCGGTCGTTCAAAGGCGCGGGCCTGTACTACCTGCACGACAAGCAGGCCCTGACCTCCGAGCGCGTCCTGTTCACCCACACCGTCAACCTGCCGACCGAAGACGCCGAGAAGGCCATGGGCTGGATGGCGCACACCGCCATGCGCCAGGCCGAAATCAAGGCCGCCGCAGGAGGGGTCGCCAAGGGCCGCAAGCTGACCTCCCCCGTCTACGCCTACAGCCTGTCCTGGTCGCCCGAAGAGGAACCGACCAAGGAGCAGATGCTGGCGGCCGGGATGGAGACGCTGAAGCGCCTCGGCCTTGAGGGCCACGAGGCTGTCTTCATCGCCCATAAGGATGAGCCGCACCCGCACCTGCACGTCATCGTCAATCGCGTGAACCCGGAAACCGGCATTGCCGCGCCCCTGTCCAACGATCACCTGAAGCTGTCGGAGTGGGCTGAGGAATACGAGTGCGCGCACGGCAAAATCCTCTGCCAGCAGCGCGTCGAGAACAACCAGCGGCGCAAGGAGCAGCAGTTCGTCAAGGACCGCAGCAGCCAGAGCGCAGCCGAGTTTCACCGCTGGCGCCGTGCCCGCATGGAAGCCGACTTCCAGCGCCGCCAGCAGGAGCAGCGCGATCTTGCCCGGCGTCATGGCGTGGACCGGGAGATTCTGGCGGACGTGCTGAAAAAGCTTACCGCTGAGCGCCGCGCCGAACAGAAGGCACAGCAAAAGCCGCTATGGGCGGACCTGTACCGGCAGCAGCGCGCGGAGAAGAAGGCTTTCGAGCAGGCGCAGAAAACGACCTTCGGCCGCCTGCGCTACTGGCTGAAGAACCGCCATCTTGACCGATGGGGCGGCGAAAGCGCCGACCGTCAGGGGATGCTGTCGCGCGCTTTCAACGTCGTTGTGAACCGCGAAATCATGGCAAAGGCCCTCGCAGGCAAGCACGAGGCCGAGCGCAAGGCTCTGGCCGATAAGGTCCGCGTTGATACCGCCGACCGCCTGAAGAGCCTGTACCGCGCCCATGACAAGCTGCGGGACCAAATGAAGCAGGAGCAGGCCGCCGCGCGCGCCACCTTGCAGCAGAAGCACAGCCGGGAGAGCGCCGAGGCCGCGCGCCGCATCGCCAAAGGCGGGGACCGGGCGAGCTTCGACTTCCAGAAGGCAAACCCGCCGGGCGACGAGCCGGACGCCAAGGAGATCGTCCGCGACGACGAGAAGAAGCGGCAGGCCCCTCCCCGCGCGACCGAGGCCAACAGACCGCCCGCTGGCAATGGCGAGGACAAGGCCAACAAGAAGGGCCGCGCCCCGGATAAGGACAAGGACAAAGAGAAGGGCAAGGACGGCGGGCGGGACGAAGGTAAGGCGGGTGAGAGTGGCGGCGGCCCGGCGTCGCGGGCGTTTGACGACGCCCAGAAGCGCACGGAGCCGCTCGCGCCCTCCGGCCATGACCAGGAGCCGCCGACGGGGGGGAAGGCGTTCAGCGCCTTCCGCGACGCGCAGAACCGCAAAGAGCCGACCCGCTCGCCGGACCAGGAGCCGGAGGGTGGCAAAGCGTTCCGCGCGTTCCGCAACGCGCGCGACGGCAAGGACAGAGATGACGGCCGGGATGATGACGGACGCGGCCGGGAGCGCAAGCCGCCGAAGTCGCCAGGCGATAAGTAAAGGGGTGCAGCGTTGCCGCTGCACCCTGTCCGTCACATCAAATGGTGAATAGCCAGTACGACATAAACGAATGCGATTGTGAAATAACACGCTGCAACCATGGGCGTTGACCTCCTTTCTGCTAAGATTGCAGAGGCTCAACCCCTGCCTTCTATTTAGCATCCGCCGATGCTGGACTCGGGCGTTTGGGGCGTTTTTCTTGGGTTTCATGCGATTTTTTTCGCGCAGGCGCGCCCCGGCAGGCATCCTGCCGGGGTGGACCGACCGCGCTATTGCGGCCGTATCCCGCAGCCCTGCCCGAACAGCCGGGCGAGGTAGAGTTCCGCTTCGAGCTGCGCCGCCAGGTCGCGCGCCTGGTGAATTGCCGCGTTCATATCCAGGGTCGCCTGGTGGAAGCGGGCTTGCAGGTCGCCGGTCTTTGCTAAGGTAAATTTGTGCGTCGTCATGTCGTGTCCTCCTGTTTTTATGGTCTTGTTGATGAGGACAGCGGCCACGCGGGACGCCCCCAGCACCCGTCAGGGCCGCAACGTCAGAGAAGGAGCGCCGTGCGCTTGCCCCTTCGCGTTCGCGTAAGCTGAACTAACAACAAAGGCCGTGAGAACAGGCGGACACGCCATGGCGATGCAGCGGATTTGCCTGCAAGGCCGCGCATCGAAAGCCCCTGCCCCTGCGAGTCTGAGAACGCGACAAGTAGCCAAGTAGACTTGGAGTATTAGAGCATCGAAGTGGACTCTAGCGCGTCCCGGCATAGGGCCGGGACCGGGCTATAGGCGCAAGAGCGCCCCGAACCCCTTTTCGGGTTTCGGCCATCCGGTGACTATCCCTCGCGCACCCTGGCGGCGCGCCGCCGGGCATCGAGCCTTCGGCCCTTTTCCTTTGTTTGTTTGGGGACGTGCCGTCCCCCAGCCGTCAAGGACTGGACGCAAGCGCGTCGCGCGGGGTGTCCCCGTCCTTCCTCCCGTTGGTCGTGCAGGCCGGGTGATCCCCCTCCCCGCGCGCCGGTCCCTGACGGCGTTCCCCCCGCTCATTGCCGCGTGGCTAGTCGGGTTGCATGCGCAACCCGCTAGACAAGGAAGAAAGGCAATGAAGACAGATATTTATGAGAAAGTGACCGCTACAATCGTGGCGGAGCTGGAAAAGGGCGAACGCCCTTGGCTGAAGCCGTGGAACGCTGAACATGCGGCAGGCCGGATCACGCGCCCCTTGCGGGCGAACGGGATTCCCTATCGCGGAATCAACGTGGTGATGTTGTGGGGATCGGCCGTTGAGCACGGTTTTTCCGCGCCGCTGTGGCTGACCTACAAGCAGGCGCAGGAGCTGGGCGGACAGGTCCGCAAGGGCGAGAAAGGTTCGCTTGTCGTCTATGCGAACACGATCAGCCGCACCGAAACCGACGAGGCGACCGGCGAGGAACACGAGCGGGATATTCCGTTTATGAAGGGATACACCGTCTTTAACGCCGAGCAGGTGGACGGGCTGCCCGCACATTTTTACGCCGTGCAGGCCCCTACCCTCGATCCTGTGGCGCGCATCGAGCGCGTGGAATCGTTCTTTGCCGCAACCGGTGCAGCCGTCCGGCATGGTGGTAATCAGGCTTTCTATACGATGGCCGAAGACCGGGTGCAGATGCCCCCGTTTGAAACCTTCCGCGATGCTGAATCTTACTACGCCACCCTGGCCCATGAGGTGACGCACTGGACCCGCCACCCCAAGCGCCTTGCGCGCGACTTCGGCCGCAAGAGCTGGGGCGATGAAGGCTATGCGATGGAAGAGCTTGTCGCCGAGCTGGGCGCGGCTTTCCTGTCGGCCGACCTCGACCTGACCCCGGAACCCCGCCCCGATCATGCAGCCTATATCGCGTCATGGCTGAAGGTGCTGAAGGGCGATAAGCGGGCGATCTTCTCCGCCGCCGCCCATGCGCAGCGCGCCGCCGACTATCTGGCCGCATTGCAGCCCCAAGAGCAGCCGCAGCAGGAGCAAGCGGCGGCATGAACCGACAGACAGGGCCGCCCGGTAATGCCGGGCGGCCCTTAAAATTTTCGCGGCGGCCGGGCGTTTGCCCGCCGCCGCGAACGCGCCTTCGGCGCGGGGAGGGACTCTTGACCGAGTCCCCGAATCCTCATACGCTACAAGTATACTTTGCTAGAAGCCGCATAGTCAGAGATTAGACAATCCGCATGAAAACCATAGCGCTCATAGCCCAGAAGGGCGGGACCGGGAAAACAACCCTGGCCCTGTCGCTTGCCGTCGCCGCCGCGAAAGACGGGCTGACGGCGCTCATTATCGACCTCGACCCGCAGGCGACCGCCTGCAACTGGTCCGACCGGCGCGCGGCCGATGATGTCATGGTGATCGACGCGCAGCCCGCGCGCCTTGGCGCAGCCCTTGAGAAAGCGGAGCAGGGCGGCGTTGACCTGGTGATAATCGACACGCCCGCACGGTCGGAACAATCCGCCCTTGCCGCCGCGAAGGCGGCGGACCTTGTGCTGATTCCGTGCCGCCCGCAGGCTTACGACCTCGAAACGGTTCCGAACACTCTGGAAATTGTGAAGCTTTCGGGGGGCAAGCCCGCGCTCGCCATTCTCAATGCCATCCAGGCGCAGGGTACGCGCCACGAGCAGGCCAAAGCCTTCCTGGCGCGCCTTGAGCTGCCCGTTTGTCCCCACATGATCGGCACACGCGCCGCCTTCGGTGACGCCGGAGCCATGGGGCAGGCCCCCCTTGAATACGAGCCGTCCGGCAAGGCCGCGCAGGAAATGCGCGAAGTATACAAGTATACAATGAGCGTTATAGACAAGCAGAAGAAAGCAGGAGCCGCCCGTGTCCGCAAAGAAGAAATCGCCCGATCTAAACGCGCTGCTGGCTGACGCCGGAGGCAGCACCCGCAGGCGGGCTGTTGTCACACCGGCCGTGCATACCGAGAAGCGCAGCGCCGCACAGCCGAGCAGGGAAGGGACCGCGCCTATCACCGGCCATTTCCCGGAGGACGTGCGCGCGCAGTTCAAGATTCTGGCGGTCGAGCAGCGCCGCACGATGCATAGCCTCATGGCCGAGGCGTTCAACGACCTGTTCGCCAAGTACGGCAAGCCTGAAATTGCCCCGCAGGAGAGCGGCGGAAGCCGCTGACTTATCCGTCCGTGACCTGGAATCCCGACCGCATCGCCGCCGACTTCATCACCATCGCGCGCTTGGCGGGCGTGGAGCTGCCCGCAGGCGCGCTGACCGTGGAAAGCCTGCCCGCGCCTCACGCCCCGCCGACCCGTCTGCCTGCCGGTAAAATGGCCGTCTATGTGTTCGCCAGGGGCGAGGACGTGCTGAAGGTTGGCAAGGTCGGAGCCAAGAGCCAGGCCCGCTATACGAGCCAGCACTACAACCCCGGCAGCGCCATGAGCACCCTTGCCGCTTCCATCCTCGCAGACCGGGCGAGCCATGCGCTGACCGACGAGGACGCGGCAGGCGTCGGCGTGTGGATCAGGCAGCGGGTGGACCGCGTGAATTTCTTGATCGACGAGCGCCTTGGCATGCGGGTGCTGACCTTGCTTGAAGCGTTCCTACAGTGCCGCCTGAATCCCCGGTACGAGGGCTTCAAGAGCCAAAGCACCGTGCAAGGGTAGGGGGCTTCCATGGCGGTTGCGGCAAAGGATGCCTTCTACATCAAGCTTGGACGCGGCGGCGAATGGGAGGCCGACTGCCTGAAGCAAGGCTTCCTTCAGTTCGGCTACCGTGAAACCCCGCACGAGCTTTGCCTCGCGGGCGAATGGGAAAAGGTTCGGGACTTCTGGGCCACGAGACGCGGCGACCAGGGCACGGCGACCCGCGATATGAAGCAGATCAGGGCTTTCTACGAGGCCGACGAAAGCTGCCTGTTCATCACCTTCGCCAACGGCCTTCTGTACTGGTGCAAGCCGACCGGCCCCGTGGAAGTGCTGTCTGACCGGTCGCACCGCCGCGCCACGGTGGACGGCTGGCACACACAGAGCATTGGCGGCGCACCCCTCTCGTCCGACCGGATTTCCGGGCATCTTCTCAAGGTGCAGATGTTCCGGGGCACTATCTGCCAGGTCAAACAGCGCGCCTATCTGCTGCGGAAGCTCAACGACGAACTTTCGCCCGAGCTGACGGCCGCAGAAGAGGCCGAGCGCGCCATGATTGGCGCAATCATCGGCATGATGCGCCTGCTGACATGGCAGGACTTCGAGCTGCTGGTCGATCTGATCTTCACCGCGAGCGGCTGGCGGCGCATCGGTGTCGTCGGCCGGGTGCAGAAGACAGTGGACCTTGAACTCATGCTGCCAACGACGGGCGAACGCGCCTTCGTGCAGATCAAATCCCAAGCCAACGCCGCCAGCCTGCGGGACTATGCGGAGCGGTTCGAGCAGGCGGACCTGTACGACCGTATGTTCTTCGTCTGGCACACCGGGAACGTCCCCGTGAGCGGGGAGGCGGACGGCATAACTCTGATAGGGCCGGAGCGATTGGCCCGAATGTGCCTCGATGCGGGCCTTGCTTCCTGGCTACGGGAGAAGGTGTCTTAAAGGCCAAATTCCATACGGCCGACGAAATCCTGTAACGCGGGCTTGTCCCGCGCCGCTTCCGCCGCCTCGAAAGCCCGATTGAGGATAAACAGCCCGGCGATCATAAGGGCGCGGTCACGTTGGTTGTCGTGCCTCTTGTCCCCGTGAAAGAGGTTATCGCGCGCGCGCTTGAGTGCTTTGAAAAGCTCCCAGCCGTCCCTCGGGGGATCGACGGGGGCAAAGAGCACCGCGCCGTCCTTCAGTTCGAGCTGGCCCGGAGGATTCTCGAAATAGATTTTTGCCTCGGGCGCAGCCTTCATGGCTTCATAGAAGGGAGCCGCCAGCGCCTCGGCCAGCTTGTGCCAGCTCGCCTCGGGCCTGTTGTCCTGGCGAAATGCGCCGAACTTCATGGCGTACTCGAAGCGGGAAAACACGGCGAAAAAGTCGAACGCCTCCTGGCCGACCTTGTGCCGGTAGTAGTCTTGCAGCGTCACGGCCGCCCCCGCTTGGCGTACCAGCTCGCGCAGAACTTCAGGAAGTGCTTCTCGGGGTGGTTCGGCGTGATTTCATTGTCCGCCAGCCACGAGCGCCATTCCTGTTCGAGGACATACACGTCCCAGCCCGGTGCGGCCGCGCGCGCCTCAATATGGGCATCACCGTCCAACCGGCCGGACCAGGGCACGGCAGAAGGGGCCGCGCTGGCAATCTTCATCGTACCGCGATTTTTGAAGATCACCATGTCGCGCTCGTCGTCGAACTCGACGTGGTAGTCGGGCAGGTGATCGTGCAGCGCTACATGACGGATCATCTGCCGGAAGCGTTTTTCGGGACTTTGTGAGCCGGTTTTCTTGAGCAGCAGAGCAAGGCCGATCTTCCAGCTATCCTGTTGCCCACAATGCTTGCGGGCGATCTCATAAACCCGCCGTTCGAGCGGCTTGCGGAGACGGAAGTAGTCCCGGTGCAGCGTCAGGACTTCTTGGGCCTTGATCGCGCTGAACACCCAATCCGACAGTTTGATCTCACACCACAACAGCCGCCCGTCGAGGCCGTGCTTTCGCCTGATCGACGAGCCGTCGATCAGGCCGAAACCGTCGATCTGTT
>MTKY01006609.1_pt1 | contig 13876 bp, 10 predicted proteins | sample 1042731 | NCBI WGS metagenome assembly MTKY01 (sample SAMN06212206, study PRJNA360538) | anaerobic digester metagenome | biome: Wastewater treatment plant; material: sludge; isolation source: anaerobic digester fed with sludge from wastewater treatment plant | place: Denmark: WWTP Soeholt ... | reverse complement strand
TGAAGATATAGGCAAACACCCATCCCGCCACTTCAGTGTAGAAGGCCATAATCAGGAAGGCAGCCAACACGCCCATCGCGCCCACGATCCACCAAGGGCCGCTCTTGGGAACGAGTTTCTTGAACGTCGAAATGGCATCTACCTTGGCCTTCCGCCCAAGCAGCAATTCCGAAATCATCACCGGTAGACCTACCAGCAGCGTGCTGAGCAGATACACCAGAATGAATGCCGCACCACCATTCGAGCCGGTCATAGAGGGAAACTTCCAGATGTTCCCCAGCCCTACGGCCGATCCCAACGTCGCTGCGATGACGCCCAGACCGGTGGTGAAACCGTCTCTTTTGCTTTTCGAAACCTGAGCACTCATGATGCTATCTGTCTCACTCCTCTTCTGATGTAGGATGGAATAGGACATTGCCTGCATCCCTCGGCACACCAGGCGGCCAACACCGACACAGGCACAAACGCATGCTATTATAGACCCAACAGTAGATAATGGAGAAGAGAAAGCGAGTGCATCGGTGTCGATGCGCCAGGGAAGCGTGTCGGTCGCACTTGTTCAGCGCCCCGTGGTCAATGGCTTTGGCGAGAACACTCTGGTCTGGGAGCCTCAGATCGACCTGGGTACACCGCCCGTGTCTGACACAGCCTATACCGTCACTGTAGCAAATGTCGTCGTTGATGGAAGCCGCCGCGATTTCACCTATGACGTGATCGTGTTCGATGCCGGCACTGGCCTTGTCTCCAGTATGGCGACAGCAGGGCAACTGGGCACCCTTCCCGAGAACTGAGCCGCCCCGTCCACGTCGCAAGGGATGTGGAAGAAAACAACTGGCTCAGCCCATGCGATGCGCAGGCTGAGCCAGACTAAACTTATGCAACCCCGTAACTATACTCTGCCGCGTTCCACCAAGCGGGCCGGCTCGAGGATCACGATCTCGTGCCTTTCGACGTGCAACAAACCCCGCCTCCTCCAGGCCCTGTTGGACCTAATAGTGACTGACCACCTTCGTGCCAACCGGGGCGAAGTTATAGAACCACTCAGCATCGGGCAACGAGAGATTCACACAGCCGTGGCTCATCGGGGTGCCGAAGTTAGTGTGCCAGTAAGCACCGTGGATGGCATAGCCACGGTAGAAGTACATTGTGTGTGGGACATTGGGCAGGTAGTAACCCGGGCCACTCATCGGCGTGGCGAGGTACTTGACGTAGATACTGAATGTCCCGACCACGGTCGGCGTTCCAGGCAACCCCGTGGAGACGATCGCCGAGTACACCGGCGTCTGTCCCACGTAAGCCGTGATCCGCTGCTGCGACAGATTGATGTCGATCCACTTCTCACCGCTCCCTCCCGGGTTCGGTACCGGCGTGGGCTGCGTCACGGGCGGCTGGGTGGGCGCCGTGCCACTACCAGGTATGGTCAGTCGCTGGCCCACGTAGATGATGTCTGAGGTCAATCCATTGGCCGCGCGCAATGCGCCGACGGTTGTGCCGTAAGTGCGCGCAATGCTGAATAGCGTGTTTCCACGCTGGACGATGTGGGTACCACCCGTCGTGGGGACGCTGGGCGGAGAGGTCGGATCGGTCGAGGGCGGCGTCTGCCCTCCCGGGATGGTGAGCCGTTGGCCCACATAGACCCACGAGTTCCAGTACAGGCCATTCATCGAGGCCAGTTGGCTGACGGTAACACCATGACGCGCCGCAATGCTCGTCAACGTGTCGCCACGCTGAACGACGTAGGTGCTCCCACTGGGCACGGGCTGCGGAACAGCGCTCCCGCCGGGGATGACCAAGCGCTGCCCGGCGTAGAGCCAGGAGTTCCAACCCAGGCCATTGGCCGACGCAAGCTGGCTTACCGTAAGCCCATAGCGTGCGGCAATGCGGGTGAGCGAGTCACCGGCCTGGACGATATAGGTCATATCCGCCAATGGCGCCGCTGCTGCAGGCTGCCGGCTGATCGCCGCCAGTGCAATGATGAGGACACAGAGGAGAGCAAAGCGCCACCGGTTCATATATATATTCTCCTTTCGCTACCCATCGATACAGCTTTTCATAGCATGAACATTCTAACACGCTGAGCGCACAAATGGGTTGCAAATGGGTTACATTTCCGAAGAATCCTACAGCACAGCAGATGCAGCCGGGTGGGCAGTCTCCCTGATCAGAGTGCCGGCACCGCGGAGGAACAAAGCGTCAGGAACGCCGTCGTAGAAATGCAGCGATCCCGAGCAGCACGGCCGCGCCCTGGAGTACGAGAGCTAGTAGAAGCGACCAGTCTCGCGAGCCTGGCTCTACGACATCTACAGGAGTATCAGTGGGCAATGGGGTCCAGGTTGCATAGAGGATGGGCTGTCCGCCTTCAGCATCCAGGGTCACTGGAGTTCGCGTCGGCACGCCGCCTTCGCCAGAGGCAGAGGGCGTCTCCGGTGTACCGGGAGCAGGTGTGGAACCGGCACCATTAGGAGCCCCAGAAGTGCCCTGGGGTAGACCGGTGAATGGTGTGGGCGTCGGCGGCGACTCGCCCGGGTTGACCAACTCAATCAGGTCTTCCGCCACCGCGGTACGGTTGGCGCCGTCGCGAAATTCGACGTAGACCGCATACTCGCCCGGCTCCTCACCCGCCAGCAGCCACGGCAGGAGCTCTTCCCAGAGTTGCCACGCCACCCCGTCGAAATTCGGGGTATTGCTCACCCGCACCTCAATCGCCTGTCCGATTTGCACACCATCGCCGAGTGGTGTAGCGTCTTCGTTGGTTAGCCGGAGTGTAACCGCCGGCGAGTCGGTCGTTTCAGCACCGTCATTGATGAAGATCGGCAGAACACCGGCCCGGGCACCAAGGGTGACGACGAAATAGCGCACGCCGCTGTCGTCCGCGTAGCCCACGCCCGCCTCGCGATACCGCGCATCGCTGAGAATCGCCCACTCAGGGTTGCTGTAGAACCAGGTGACCGCGTCTGCAGCATCGCCAAGACCCGTCCAAAGCACTTCGTCGACCACAAGTCCGTTATCCCACGCGTTGTAGCGCGCTTCGCGGATGCGCTGCTGGTAACTCGAGCCATCGGAGCCTGTATGTGTGACCTGGCCAATGGTGACGAGATCATCCGCATGGCGCTGTGCTGCGGCGTTCAACAAGGTGGAGCTCCCCAGAGGCGCAAGTCCCTCACGCAATCGGAGCTGGTTGATCAGTGCGAAAAGCTCTTCATGCGGGCTGGACTGGGCAGCGGTGGAGCCTGGCAGCGCCAGCGCAAACAGGACCACGCCGGCCAGCAGCGCTAGCCAGCGGTCCCAACGGTCACCCACTTGCCTCTGTGCGTCTCCTCTCATGCGTTCAATCCGCCTCGATCGCTCCCGCACCCTGCCACATCCCTTGCATCGCGTTTGCGAGCTCCGGGCTGGCAGCCATAAGAGGGTCGGGTTGATAAGGCGTCCACACCTCTCCTGAGAGCGTTGATACAGCCCCTCCCGCCTCACGCACCAACAACCCACCAGCGGCTTGATCCCACGGTTTCAGCGTCACGTTGAAGTAGGCGTCGACCCACCCTGCGGCGATGTAAGCCATGTTGAGCGCCGCAGAGCCTGATGCCCGCAGCGTCCGCCCCTGAATCAGTAGTCGGGCGACGTAGGCCAGCATCTGCTGCCGAAGGTGGGTGACTTTCGGAGTATCAACCGAAAGGATCGCCGAGTCCAATTCCGTGATGCCCGAGACGTGGATCGGCTCGCCGTTCAGTGTGGCGCCGCCCCGGGCACAGGCAGCGAACACCTGTCCCCGCAGCGCGTCAGCGATCACGCCAACAACCGGTTGGCCATCTACCACTGCGGCAATCGAGGTGCAGAAGTTGGGATTGTCTCGCGAGAAGTTCGTGGTGCCATCGATCGGATCTACCAGCCAACGAGCGACGGGACTCCTGCCGCCCATCTCGCTGGCCCCGGCCTCCTCCGACGTCAGGGCATGGTCCGGAAATGCCGCGCCCAGTCGTCCCAGGATGATCGACTCAGCGGCGAGGTCAGCATCCGTGACGATGTCGCGATACCCCTTGCTCTGCACCGCATGGGCTGTTCGCCAGACACCGCGAAGGTAGTCGCAGGCGGCGCCAGCAGCGTCTATAGCGACGGCAAGCCAGGACTCATACGTCATGGGGCAGGAGCTATCGTAGGCTCGGGAGTGGCAGGGAGTCGAAAGTCGACGCCCGTGTTGCAGGCTGTGACCGCGGTGTCGACATAGGCAACGGTATCCGCCTCCGGATTCTGGAGCGAAAGCAGGCCACGTAGCAGAGAGGCCCGGCACGTGATCCGGTTCGTGGCCTGCGGCCATGCTACCCAGGTCCCCTGATCGGCGGCATCGAGAGCCAGGCTCCAGAGCTCAGCACTCAGCGCGCCTGCTGGCGTCTGTTCGACCTCCTCGAGCTCCGACTCGATAACAGAGCGGCGGATCGGCAAGTACCGGGTTGTGGCTCCCCAGGTGCGCTGCGCCTCCGGAGAGAGGAACCAGGTCATCGCCTGTAGTGCGGCCTCCTGTCGCGCGACATCGGGAGCCGTGACCATCAGGCCCGGCCCGTACCAAAGCGTCACACCCGGACCATCGGGCCCGGGGATCGGGTTGATCGCCAGATCGAAATTGCGCCCGCTGAGGATCGCCTGCTCAATCTGCAACAGACTCTCGCTGGACTCCACAATCATCGCCATCGAGCTTCTGCCAAGTCGCGCGATCCCCACCTCACGGTCCTCATAGGCCAATCCGCAGTTTCCGCTCAACACCGTCTTGAGCAAGGCAGCGGCCTCGTGTCCGGGGACATCCGCAAACGCATAATACCCATCGGTGCCCACAATCTGCGAGCCACTTGCGGCAAGGAATGCCAGGAAGATGCTGGAGCGCGCCGGCATTCCGACCCCGATCTGCCCGCGGGTCGGATCGGTGGCGGCACAGGCAGTACGCCGGAAATCATCCCAGGTCGCCTCTGCCGCATCATAACCCAAATCGCCCAACCATTCACTGTTCGAATAGGAAAGATAGGTGGCCAACCCCAGGGGAAGCGCCTGGGGAACTCCGTTCGACTGGTAGAGTGCGCCTGCCATGGGCAAGATGTCGGGCCAGGATTTCTGGATCTCGGCGGACTGTGACGGAACCGCCCCTACCATCCCAAGCGCAACATAGGCCGCAAGGTCGGCGGACCACAACGTGATGAGATCAGGACGATGGTCCGGCACACCCTGCAACTTCTCGAGGAGGTTATCCTGAAACTCGGTGACAAGGACCAGACGCCATGGATTCTCGGCATTGAACTGGTCGGTTAGGACCTCGAGCGCTGTGGCCTCTGCACCGGTGAGGGTATGCCAGAGTACGAGGATCTGGCGTTCCTGCTCAGGAACCATGTCGCAGCCACCAGCAAGTGCAGTGAGCAACGCCAGCACGACAATCATGCCGACCCTCCGGCGGAAACGGGCCAGGGCGCCATTCTGTAAGATACCATTGACCGTCATGCGATTATTCCTGGGTACTACGAATCTGTGCCATAGAGCTGGGGTTCAACTGGACCTTGCGCTTGAGCGCCTGGCGGATCAAACTGATCTCCTCGACACTTAGGAGGCGCATCAGCGCGAAATAGACGAGCGCTCCGCCGCCTGTGGTAGCACCAATGCGCATAAGGTAGCCCAGTGATCCTGAAGGAACCAAAGGTTCAAGGCCCCGGAGAAGTACGAGCATCGGTATGATCATAGCCAACGAAGCACCCAGCGCGATCAGCGTTGTGTGCCCGACACGATAGGGACGAAGGTCACCCACTTTGCGGGTGAACAACAAGAGCATCAACAGCGCATGGGCCATCAGTTTGAACGAGTTGGCCAGAATGAGTTCCCACAAGCGTGGCTCGTGAAACTGGAGGGGGAGCAGGGCGATGATCACGTAGAAGACCACGGTGCCGATCCCCACCAATGCTGGAGTCCAGGTGTCCTTCCGTGCGTAGAATGCGAAGATCAATGGCTGGTCGAGCGCCGCAAAGACCAGGCCAAGGATCGACAATCGCAACACCTGGGCTGTCGCCAGGGTGTCTACCCGCATGAACTCACCGCGTTGCAGTGCAACGGCTACCAGGGGCTCAGCCATCACGAGGAGTCCGACCGCAGCCGGCAGAACCAGAATGAGCACGAGCCGCAGCCCCTGTGCCAGGGTAGCACGAAATGACGTCTCATCATCATCGGCGGCAAAGCGCGAGAGTGTCGGCAAGATGGCGACCGAGACAGCGGTGACGACCAACCCCAATGGGAACTGGATCAAGGTAGCGGCGTATTTCATCCAGGCGATGCCGCTGGGACCCGTTCGCGAGGCAAGGTTGAAACTCAGCGCGACAGCGGCCTGGTCGACCAGAAGGCCGGCCCCGATAGGCAGGTAGAGCTTTGCCATCTGCAGCAGCGCTGGATGCAACGGGAACAAACCCTTGAGCTGGAACGGGAGCTCCCTTCTCCCCTGGGGGCGTATGCCTCGAAGCCCTGGAATCTGGGAAGCCGCCTGCGCCAGCGTCGCAACCAGCAGCCCCACCGCCAGCGACTTCGTGCCCAGCGAGCTGCGCCCATAGAGAATGATGACGGCAACCATAGTGGCGTTGTAGACAGCGCTGGTAAAGGCCGGGAATCTGAAGCGCTGCATCGCGTAGAGGATCGCGGAGAAGAGACCGGCGATGTTGAGCAGAAAGACCGCCGGCGAAGTGATGCGAATCATAGACGTGGCCAGATCCAAGTATTCTGGGGCCAATCCCCTTCCCAGAACCCTTGCCACCCACGGGGCAGCCAACTCCAGGAAGATGACCAGCACCACCAGAAACAGAGAGATGATCATGAAGACCTGACTGAATACGTGCCAGAGCTCCTCGCGATCCTCGGAGCGTGCGTAGCCGGAGAAAACGGGGACCAGGGACGAGCTGAGCATACCACCGACCAACTGGTCGTTCAGCATGGTAGGGACCTGCGTTGCTACATCAAAGGCACTGACAGCGCCACCTGCACCGAAGTAGTAGGACTTGGTCATCTCGCGGACAAGACCCAGTGCCCGGCTGGCCACATTGCCAATGGACATCAGGATTGCTGCCCGCGAGACACGCCGCGCTTCGGTGGATAGCCCCCCCCGCTCTGTCATTGCAAGGGCGCATTCTACTGTCTTTTAAGCTTGTGGCAACCTTTCGGGCAGAAGGCCTACTCGGGCATCCTCTTCCCGGGCAACACGGATGCCTTCATCCACATCGACGTTATGCAGCATGACGATCCCGACGATGAAGAAAACGATCAGGCTCAAAATCGCAGGGCGACTGCTGCCGAATATGCCCACGGCACCGGCGAAGAGCAGGGGGCCCAGGATGGCGGAGAACTTCTCCATAACGCCAAACAGGCCGAAGAATTCGCCACTCTTGGCTGCGGGCGATAGGTTGGCGTACAAGCTGCGGCTCAATGCCTGGCTACCGCCTTGCACGATCGCCACCATCCAGGCAAGCAACCAGAACTCGATCAGCGAGTTGAGGAAATAACCCCAGACCGATATGACCGCGTAGACGATCAGCGAGAGGATGATGCTGCGCCGCGTGTCGAATGTTGCCACGCGGCGCGAGAAGAGCGGGCGCCCCAGAAGAAGCGCAAAGACGACGCCCACCACCTCGACCGCTGCAATCAAGCCCAGGATGGTCCCGATGTTCTCCGGAGGCCGCGCACGCGCCTCCAGAATGCCCACGAGCGGCAACACCACAAGATTGTAGACAATGAACGCCAGGTAGAACGGACGCCGCGACTCTGTCTTGCTCGGAAGCCGGCCAAAGATCAGGCTGAAGGGAATGCCCACGAACTGTACCAGTAGCAAGGCCAGGATCAGTAGCGTGCTGTCTAAACCCAGTTCGGCGCCGTAAATGCTGGCGATGCTGATGATCGTCCCGATGGCGTCATTATAGATGAGGAAGGCGATCAGGAACTTGAACAGCTCCTTGTAACGTCGGATCTCCTTGAAGGTCTGAGCAATGCGGCGGAAGCTCTCGCCAATCACGCTGCTTCCCCGCGTGCCGGTCGCCGTTGCCGACCGAGGTTCGGGCACCCGGCGCAGAATCGGGATCGAGAATAGCGCCCACCAGATCGCAACGCTGAGGAAGGAGAGCCGGGGTCCCAACGTGCCTGGCAGGACCATAATCATTACTGCGTTGATCGCCAACAGCAACCCGCCGCCCAGGTAGCCGAGTGCATAGCCTCGTGCCGAGACTGCGTCCCGCTCGTCCTCTTCGGCAACATGAGGCAGCAGGGCATCGTAGAAGACCGTAGAACCTGTGAAACCGAGCCTCGCGATGACGAACAGGATCGAGGCCAGCAGCCAATCCCCTGTATCGACCAGGACCATCAGCCCGGTGCTCACAATCCCCATCAACGCAAAGGCCGTCAAAAACTGCTTCTTACCCTGCACGACATCGGAGATCGTGCCGAGAATCGGGGAGATGATCGTGGCGATCAACAACGACAGACTCAGACCAAGACTCCAGTACGCGGTAGCGACAGCCTCCGAGGAGAGCGTCGCACCAGCGACCTGGCTGTAGTAGACAGGCAGGACCGCTGCCATTATCGTCGTAGCAAAGGCCGAGTTCGCCCAGTCATACATACACCATGCGTTGATGATCTGCTTGTGGGTAAAACGCTTTCCGCCGGTTTCTGCCGTTGACGTCATTGAGTTTGTCTCTTTCTGCGTTGGAAAAAACGAATCACAGTATATTGACGGGGTCGATATCCACAACCCATCCCGGAGGGAGTTCCAGCGGACGGAGCAGATCGGCTGGCGCCACACTGCGCAATAGGATCTGCCATCTGTAGAGACCACGCACCCGCGCGAAGAAAGCCGGCGCAGGGCCAATGAGATCGGTGGAGGGCAACCGCCTCTGGACAAGGAATGCCCGTAGACGCTGGGCCATCAATTCCGCGCTGCGTTGCGCCTTGGCGGGATCACGGTGGCCTGTGAGCAGTCGCACCAGACGCACCGCAGGAGGATAACCGGCACGGCGGCGAAACGCCAACTCCCGCTCTGCGAACGTCTCATAGTCGTGAGCGGCAGCCAACTGGATAGCATAGTGCTCCGGGTGGTACGTCTGCAGAACGACCTGCCCACCCAGGATACCGCGCCCGGCACGCCCGGCTATCTGGGCCAACATCTGGAAGGTGCGCTCAGCCGCGCGAAAATCCGGAAAGTTCAGGGCTGTATCGGCGGAGACGATGCCGACGACAGTCACTCTGGGGATGTCAAGACCGCGCGCGATCATCTGGGTCCCAATCAGGATGTCGGCATCGCCCTTGGCAAAGGCACGCATGATCGTAGCATGCGCCCCACGTGACGATGCGACGTCGCGGTCCCACCGCATAAGGCGGGCCGCGGGCCAGCGCTCGGCCGCCTGTGCTGCCAACCCCTGGGTACCCAACCCGAAAGCCCGCACGCGCCGCGAGCCACACGATGGGCATCGCGATAGAGTGGCGCGCTGGTACCCGCAGCGGTGGCACACAAGCATCTCGGCCTTTGTGGGTACGGCCTCTCCCCGTGCACCGTGTTGGGTCAAGGGGATATCGCAGCGCGAGCAAGTGGCAACCCAGCCACAGTCCCGGCAGAAGACATAGGTCGCGGAGCCACGCCGGTTGAGAAAGAGGATGACCTGCTCCCCCTGACCCATAGCCCGGTCGATGGCGGTCTGGAGTGACCGCGAAAAGATCGAGCGATTGCCCGTCCGAAGTTCGCCCCGCATATCGACAACCTCGACAGGCGGAAGGGGAATCGTGACTCCCTCCGGGACCGCATCTCCCGGGGCAGGCTCTCCCACGGGATCACCTCCGGAGACATCCCCTTCGTCCACGCTTCGATAGCGGTTGTGGGGCAGGTGTAGCACCTGCTGCCAGTCGGAGATGCGTCGTGCGTGACTCATGATGCGGGTTGGGAGTTGCAGCAGCCGGTAACGCCCGGCCTTCGCTCGGGAATAAGCTTCGAGCGAAGGCGTTGCGCTGCCCATAACCAATAGCGCGCCGGACTGGTGTGCTAGGCGCTCGGCAACCTCACGCGTGTGGTAATAGGGCGAGGTGATATTCTTGTAACTGCTGTCCTCCTCCTCATCCATCACGATGAAGCCCAGGGCCGGAAACGGCGCAAAGAGCGCGGAGCGCGCCCCGACGAGCACGGAGATCTCGCCGCTGCGCACGCGCCGCCAGGTGTCATAGCGCTCGCCCTCGCTCATCTCGCTGTGCCAAAGGCCGACCTGTCCCAGGAAGCGTACTGCGAAGCGGTGCACCGTCTGCGGTGTCAGGCTGATCTCGGGGACGAGGATCAGGGCCTGCTGCTGCCGGTTGACCACCTCTGCCGTTGCGCGCAAGTAGAGCTCGGTCTTCCCTGCACCCGTCACCCCCAGGAGGAGTACCGGGGGACGCGGCGCTCCGCCGTGCAACAAGGCCGCAAGCGCCTCCCAGACCGCAAGCTGTCCTGCCGTGAGCCGGGGGGGGCGGTCGGGTGTGAAGACCATCTCCTCCAGCGGATCCCGGACAACCTCCTGACGCCCCATGCTGACGAGACCACGCTCGTGAAGCTTGCCGAGGTGGTACGCAGTGGCATCCGTCTCAGCAAGCACAACGCTGACCTCGACCGGCGCCGCTTCCTCTTCCAGGAACTGCAGGACCGCGAGATAGACTTCGGTGCGCTTGAGCCTGGAAAGGCGTGCTTGCCATTGTTCCCGCGGCACCGCCAGGCTGACATTGGCAACCGTCTTGGGGGCCATCCGAGGCAAGCGCAGAGACCGTTCGACCTCGATGTAGCCGCGCCGTTTCAGGAACTGCCGTGTTCGCCGCAGATCGATCTTCCCAAGCGCCGATTGCACTTGCGTGCTGGTCAGAGGCCCGCGATCCACGAGAAGCTGCAGGAGCGCAGTGGCCTGGCGAGGTAACCCGGCAGGCACCTGGCTAACCTTGGGAACGAGGCGCAGGATGGCCTGTGGGGTCATTCCCGGAGGCAGCATGAGCTGGATGCAGCGATGCAAGGGCGCCAACATCTCGCGCGAGAGCCAGTTGGCCATTCGCAACATCGTGTCACTGAGCACAGGCTCTGGATCGAGAACGGACACAATCTCGCGCGCCCCCGTCACGGAGGAGGTGGGCGAGAGGTGCATGACCAGGCCGGGGAGCGTTTGTGTGCGCAGAGGCACGGTGACAAGCTGTCCCACCCGGATTTCCGAAGCCTGTGCCTCAGGGACCCGGTAATCCAGAAATGGAGAATCTTTCAGTCGGATGGGTTGGAAGACCAGGACTTGGGCGTACATGTCAGACCGGGTCCTTGCCCAGAAGCTCTTGGTAGACATGCATGAGCTTGCGCCCGGTGCGGGCCCAGGAGAAGTGCCGGTCGGCTCTCTCACGCAGACGCTCGCCCAGCGTCTGGGCTGCCAGGGGATCTCCAACGGCCGCTGCCAGGGCGTGAGCCAGCGCATCCACGTCCCCCAGTGGAGAGGCATAGATGCCGAGGGAACCCAGATACTCCCGGCTGACCGGAGTGTCGTAGGCCACCACAGGCAGGCCCATGGCCATGTAATTCAAGATCTTGCCGCTGCCCTCGGTAGCTGAGAGTTTGGGCGCCACGGCGGCGTCCCCAAGGGCCAGATACTCGGGCGCCCGGTCGTAAGGGATCTTGCCGGTAAAGACCACGTCCTGTGCTGTCAACCCCATCGCATGAGCACGCTCGCTGTAGGCCTCGACGCCGGGGAACCCCATGACAAGACAGGAGACCGGCATGCCCTGCGCACGCAGCCGGGCCAGCGCCTCAAGTAGGTGCGGAACACCCTGGTAGTCAGCAAGTAACCCAAGGTAGACGATGACGGCGCGTTCGGGCGGGATACCGAGGACTGCCCGCCCTGCAGCACGCGCCTCGGGTGTCAGACAAGTAGGAGAAAAGAAATCAAGGTTCACGCTATCGGGGAGCGGATGGATGGATTCCGTGCGACCAAATCCTTGTTCCAGAATCGTGGCGCCATGCGTCGTGCTGGTGACAATCGCATCGGGCATCTCGATAATGGACGCCTCCAGGTGGCGCCACCAGGCATAGGCCATGCTGTCCTTCTTGATGAACCCATGGTCGAGCATCTCGCCGGTCAGACTCCCCTGAAAGTCGAATACAGTTGGAACACCACACATCCTGCCGATGACGGCACCGATGAGCGCTCCTTCGTGCAGGTGGCCATGAATGATGTCAGGGCGCCAGCGCAGAGTCTCCTGCAGCGCGCGCACGAACAACAGCACGTCGAAGGCGATCTTGTGGCGCGATGACCCGACCTCATAGTCCGCCCGCCACGGCATGGGCCTCGAACGGATGATGTCCAGACCAGGCCAGTTGCGTCCCAGATAATAGGTGACGATGCGGACCTGCTGTCCGCCTGCCTGGAGGGCTCGGGCCTCCTCGAGAATCCGAACGTGGCACCCATAGTCGAGGAAGAACGATGTGGGTGCGATCATCAGGATGCGGCGCACCGCAGTGCGGGTTGGACGGCTCATATCGCGATAGTAACCCCGTTCCGGTTCAGCGATAGCGCGGGCTGGCGCATGGCGGGCGGCCACAGGTGGCTCTGCCTAACGGTCCGATCTGCCTATAACACCGCTTCCCAGCATGGAGCGCAGCGTGCGCCCGAAGAGGGTATCCCGCTCGATGGCCTCGGCCTCTGGTCCGAATGTACGTGATCGGCTCTGCTTCATCCAGCGTTCCCTGTCGGCGCTCGCCGAGGCCAACAGAACGTCCAGCCCTTCAGCATCGCCATCCGCGACCTTCTGCCTCAGGGAGGTGAGCTGTGCCGACAACGCGTCAAGCCCGCGCAGGACCGTCTCGCGGCCGAGAAGGGTCGCCATCCGCGTGGAAGCGACATCTCCGGCAGCACCGGACGTCGCCGTGGCAAACTCCCGTCCGGCTGCTCGCCGAACCTCGGCCCAACCAGGAGCGTCGACCGTTGCCCGCATCAGCGCGGCCGCCAGCAATGCCGGCACGGTGGTGCTGATGAGGCGTACCGCATCATGCTCCACAGGGCTCATGAAGAGCGGCGTCGCGCCCAGCACGAGGGCCAGATTGGCAACCGTCCGCACGGCACTGGGGTGATCCTCGGCCCTGGCAGTAATGGCATACACAGCCTCGTGGAAAAGATCCGGGCGCGCATTGGCGACGCCATGCAGCGGCTCCCAGCCGCTCACACCCGGCGCCAGATAGGGGTCCCCCCCCACATAGTGTGCATTGGCCGGAAGTGCAGCCCTGGCCCAGGCGATGGCGGGCTCCTTGAGCTGCGTCGTATCCGTCACCACGACACTTGCAGTAGGGTCAAGAAGCCGCCCCACGTCTCCCAGTACCTCACGAAGCTCGGAAAAGGGCACAGCCAGGATCACCAGTTGCGCACCGTCGAGCGCCAGGTTCATGTTGATCGCCGTTGATGTGAATGCCCCCATCTGCTGGGCCAGGCGGGCCTGGCCTATGTCGCGGTCGTGGCCCACGATCTCAAGATGATCGCCATCCTTCGACCCACGCAGAGCAAGTCCGATCGAGGCCCCAGTGCAGCCGGCGCCGATAATCGTGATCCTCTGGCGCGCTGGCTTCTGAGCAACGACATCCCTGCCCGTCTTGGACATAGCTTCCACCTCCTACGCTTCGTCCGCCGCCTGGAGCGCGGTCAATAGGTCAGCATCCAGGGAACCCGTAGCGACGTCGACGGGCAGCGCATCGTGGTGATGATGAATGAGGGCGACCGCCCGGGGCGACGCGCCCGCCTCCGCAACCATCTTGGCCCCCCAGCGCGCGTGATTCCGCCGGACGATGAAGCCACGACCCCAGCCGCGGGCGACCGTCGCGCACTCATCCGCAGCAACGCATCCC
>MTKY01047359.1_pt1 | contig 13878 bp, 10 predicted proteins | sample 1042731 | NCBI WGS metagenome assembly MTKY01 (sample SAMN06212206, study PRJNA360538) | anaerobic digester metagenome | biome: Wastewater treatment plant; material: sludge; isolation source: anaerobic digester fed with sludge from wastewater treatment plant | place: Denmark: WWTP Soeholt ... | reverse complement strand
ATTCTCAATATGCTTCCTGGCGCGCCGTGACGCGATGGGGGCGGGCGACGGCGACCCGCGGCGAGTTCGGGCCGCGGCCGTCTCGCATCGTTTCGAATGGATGAGTTTGGAACATACCGGGAGTCACCGATCATGCGACGCGGTCCTCTGATGGCGATACTGGGTGCCGGTGCCGTTCTGCTGGTTGTTGTCGGCGTGCTCATCTTTCGTTCGAATGCGGGTCCGGAAGGCGGCGCTGGCCCATCGGGGTCCAGCGAAGGCGGCGCTGGCCCAGCAGGATCCAGCGAACCCGCCGAGCCGGTTACCCCACGGCCGACCAGGGACGCGTCGTGGGCCTTGGGCCCCTTCACGCGAGTGACGGGCAAGGATATGCGTGCCGAGGTCGATCGCTACCTCATGCTGGATGTGCGGGCGAACCTCCCGCGCGAGGCGGAGGAGGCGCTGCGCGCCAAATTGACCGCCTTTCTGAGGGCCTACACCGGCACGGATTTCGACCGGTTTCTGGAATTCCGCCCGGTGGCGACGATGTGCTCGATCGACGACGATCGCCTGGCGGCTTTTCTGGCCGCATGGCCGAAGGAGTTTGGACCTGTTCCGACGGACGCGGCCGGAATCATGCGGCTCCCATGGCGCATGTGCGTGGAAGAAGGCATGGGACCGATCAAGCCAGGCGCCGTCATCGACGCGGTGAAGTGGGCGAGCTTCCGCGCGACCATCCGGCATTTCTCCAAACGTGAGGTTATTGCCCAGGAATGGGACGAGACCCTTCCTGAAGCCGGCCACTTGCGCAAGGAGAACACGGAGGGGCAGACCGAAAGGGCGGAGGGCTTTGTGACGATCCGACCGGCTGTTCCGAACGTAATCTCAGCCGTGGAACTCGCCAAGCGAGACGGTGGTCTGCTCTTCGCAGACATCGAGCTTGTGTGCCGCGCGAGCGGCGGCGTTGCCCGCCGGCTGATTCTGCGACTGATATGGGACAGTGCGAATGGGGACTGGCTGCCGATCCATGCGCTTGTGTATGGCGGCGGACTGGACAAACCCTTCATCTGGTAGCTGTTGACGTGAATCGCACGGTGCGAGTCACAGGAGGTGAGGTCGTTTAGATCGTACAGGAGATCAGGCATGAAGCGGAACGGTGTGGTGCCAGGGACGCGGGAGCTTGGCGACTGTTGCTAATCGCGTTCGGCTCAGGGCTCGGATTGGCGGCTGGGACTGCCAGTGAGATCCAAGCAGTTCCAGTCGAAGGCACTCCAGTGCAACCTCAGTTGACGGAGGCATGCGCCGGAGAGACGTGCGAGATACCAGAGAAGGTTTGCGACCTCGGGACGGCGCCGGCGCAGAGCGAACAGTGCAGTGCGGGCCAGCGCTGCAAGAGGAAGTTCAACTCCTGCATCGGGTTGTCGCCTTTCCAACTCCCGGTCGCCGGCTACGTGCAGTGTATCGACTGCAAAACAGTGGCCACATTCGATCAAGTGGAAGCAGTGAGCATACCGTAGAAGAGGTTGCAGCAATCGGCAAGATTGGCGGTTCGCACGCGTTAGGGAAAAGCATGCTGCCTCGCACTGCAAGAATGAGTGTTGGTCTCGTCGCATGGGGTGCTGCGGCCTTTTGTATTGCATACACACTCGGCAGGGCCACGTTGCCACGTGCAAGTCAAGCACACGCGACGATTCGTATCGTTGGCGATGCCGTCCGGCATGTTGGAACGCATTGCCCAGGCGCCACAATCGAGGAGATTTTCTTCCTGACGAACACCGGGGGGAAATCACTGCATGTTCGCGGTGTCGAGACGAGCTGCGGCTGCACGGATTACGTGATGGATCCCTGGGAGATCCCGCCCGGCGGTACGGGCATGTTGACGCTGACCACTGTTCTTCCGGACGTTGCGGAAGAGACGTGGGTCGCGCTCTCCGCGAACGTGCTGTTCGAGGGTTTTGCGGATCGTGTGCAGGTGGTCGTACGTGCGGAGGTGGCTCCCGAGGTGCCGGCCGTGGTTGATTTCGGCCGCGTGGCACCGGGCGGGGCAAGCTTGACGCGACCACTACGATTGCACTTCTGTGCCGAGCCGTCCGTCGTCGTCGCAATCGACAGTGATGATCCGGCAGTCGCGGCGTCCGTTGTCGAGCAGGCTGCAACACCCGGGGGAGACGGCTTGATCGAGGTCACGCTGTCTCCCCCTTCTATTCCAGGAACTTTCCTGGCAACGCTGCAAATCAAGGTCGCAGACCCAGACCGCCCTCTGCTTGAAGTGCCTGTTCGCGTGACGGTCGCCCCGTACATCGAAGCTCGGCCCGCCACGTTGCTCCTGGGAACCGTGGTGGCGGGTGAGCGGTACGGCTATTCGATGCGGATTGCGAGCACCAAAGACTTGCTTTTCGATATCACGGATGTTCAAAGCGACGTATCGGGGTTGGAGTGCCGAGTATCGCCAGTGGGTGCCGAACGGACGGAGTACCTTTTGCAGGCGACATTCACGGTGCCGGAGGTGTACGGAGCCATAGCCGGGAATATCGAGGTTGCCACCACGCAGGAGGAGTGTGCGAGCGTGATCATCCCCGTCTATGGTGTCTGCGTTCACGCGGCTTCGAGCGACGTTCCGGGGTTCTGACCGCCAGGGCCCTCCGCCGGCGGACGGTGCCATCGGAGAACCGAGCCGGAAGGGCAAGCGACCGGACGAAGCGGACGGGCGCGAGTTGGATGCGCTGGCGTTTCTATGGCAGGCAGCCGGACGATCCCGCTGGGGTGCGCTGTGGAGAACAGGCGATGCGACGCACGGCCTTCACGCTGATCGAGTTGCTGGTGGTGATCTCGATCCTCGGTTTGCTGATCGCGATTGCCGTACCGGCGCTGCAGGCGGCCCGGGCGCGGTCGCGTCTGGTGCGGTGCGCTACGAACCACCGTGAAATAGGGCGGGGTTTCGCTCTGTACGCGGTCGACGCGAATGACACCCTGCCCATTAACGGTGGCGAGGACTGGACCACCGCCGGGGTCTGGACCAGGGCGAGCGGGATCGTTGGACTTGAAGACACCTGGGTCGAGGCGATCCACCCTCCGCTGGACGCCAGCCGCGCTCCATGGCTGGCCCCGTTGCGCTGTCCCCAATCCAACACGGGGCCGGCGAACCCCGACATGATTACCGACATATACAAGCAGCCGGGGTCGGGTTGGCTGATGAACTCCTACTGCCTTGGACGCAGGCAGTCGACAATCCGAGCGCCCGCGGATGGGGTGCTGGTTTTTGAGAGCGCGGTGTGGTCGCGGATGAGCGAGGACACCGGCGAGCTCGAACTGCCCACTCAACCAGCGTGCTATCCGCATCCTTCGGTGGCGGGTCCGACAGTCCCCGTGCGGTGGGATTGGGCGTATCGCCGTGCCAAGCGCAATATCCTGTGGTGCGATGGGCACGTGGCTTCGTTCAGGGCGGCGCATTGGCCCGATGGCGACAACGTGTTCGATGCCGCCCGCCGACGGCACATGCGCTTCGGCCTGCCCGGATCGCATCCGCTGGATCCGTAGCGCATCAACCCGCCGTCGTCGGCCGCCCACGCCGTACGGCCACGTCGCGCCGCGGCCGTCGCGCACGGCGCCGAAGAGGCCACCGACGGGAATGAGCGTCCTCATATGCTGGACAGCGAGTGTCCGGCGTTTCCGTCTGCCGCGTTTCTGCCCCGGCTCGCCGGGGTTTCTGTGTCTCTCTCGGCCTCCTGCGTCCCCAGCCGTTCATGCCTGTTGTCTTCTGTCTTGCCGGAGCCCTTCTCTTCGTCGATTCCTTTCAGGCACGGCAGCCGCGCGGGCCTACACGCGCAGTTCGACAATGTCCTTGTCGTGCAGCACGTGGTCCAGGTGAACGTTTTGCCCGTCGATCACGCCGCGACCCCAGAGGCGGGCCGAGCGCACCTGGTTCTCCAGGCCCCGGTATACCTTGTGCGCCAGGGCGTGCACGTCGCTGCCGGCCGGAAGAATGAAGGGATCGTCCAGGTCGGGCTTCTTGCCCGGCGGCTTGGCGTAGACGCGGACGATCTGGATCAGATCGAACAGCAACCGCGGCAGGCGGTCCAGTTGCGCGGGGTCACGCGCGGAGATCGGCTCGACGCGCGCTCTGCCGCCCAGGAACTCCCGCAGAAGCTCCAGGTTGTCGGAGGCGGCGGGCAGGTCCGTTTTGTTGGCCAGAACGAATCCGGGCGTCTTCAGAACGGCGCCGGCCTCATCCAGCCGCTTGCGCTGACCGTCGGTCAGCTCGATCTGCCGGTCCGCCAGGTGGTTCAGGCAGGTTTCCGCGTCTTCCAGCACGGAATCGCTCGCGGCGTCGACGACCACGATGAGAGCGTCGGTCATCCGCCAGAGGCCGGCGAATCCGGCGGGCACGTGCTCGGCAGTCACCGGCGGGGTATCCACGAGCCCGATCTTGATGTCTTCAAAGGGGACCATGCCGGGGACGGGCAGCGTGGTGGCGAAGGGGAATTCCGCGATGGTGACATGCGCGTTGGTCAGGCCTCCAACGATGGAGGATTTGCCGACGTTCGGCGTGCCGATGAGCACCACCTGGCCGGCCCCGGATTTTGGAATGGCGAACGGGTCGGTCTTGCGGGAGCTTCTGCGGGTTTCCTGCTGGAGTTCCTTGCGGGCGGCGGAAAGCTTCTTCTTGAGTTCCGCCTGGAGCTTTTCAGACGATTTGTGCTTGGGCAGCTCGCGCCACATCTGCTCCAGGGCCGCGAGCCTCTCTTCGGGGGTGCGGGCGGCCCGATACGCCTCCTCGGCCTGCAGGTATTGCGGCGTCAGGTTTGCGGCCATCGCTGCAACTCCCGGTCCAGGGTATCCGATCCGGCGGTCGGTGTCCCGTGATGGGGTCTGCCGTCGTTGTGAGGCTCACGGATCGGCCGGCGCGTCGGCGATGGCGCTCTCGATTCCGGGCGCCTCCTGGGACGGGGCCTCGGATGCTTGCGCGGAGCGTTGCCGTTCCGGCGGTGTCAGCGCCTCCACCGAGGGCAGAGCGTCGAGCGAGGCCAGGCCGAACACCTCGAGGAACTTCTTCGTGGTGCCATAGAGCATGGGGCGGCCGATCACCTCCGCTCGCCCGACGACTCTCACGAGGTTCAACTCCCGCAAGCGGTTCAGCACCTCGCCGACGGCCACTCCGCGAATGGCCTCGATGTCCGCGCGGATCGTCGGCTGTTTGTACGCGACGATCGCCAGTGTCTCCAGGGCCGCCTGGCTCAGGCGCGTTTCGCCGCGTGTGGAATTGAGCCGGGAGAGCCAGCGGTGGTATACGGGCAGGGTCAGCATCTGGTAGCCGCCCGCCACCTCGTCGATCCGAAACGCGGCCCCGCGCTGCCGATACGACTCGTTGAGGCTCTCCACGTGCCGACGGACATCGCCCGCCGTTCCGCCGCCCAGCACCTGTACGATCCGGGCGGGCGGCAGCGGGCTGTCCGCGGAGAAGAGCACGGCCTCCACGATGGAGACGTTGGTGACCTCCGGCTCGCGCGGCGGCTCCGGCGGGGCCTCTGGGGCCGGGGGTTCGGCGGTTTCGTTCATGGGGGCGATCATAACGGGCAGCGAAGGTGAATCAATACGGGGCATTCGTCGCATCGTCTGGCGCGGCCGGGGTGTCCGCGCCCGGGTCGAACGGAACCGATTCGAGACCGCCATCGGCGGACGGCTGAAGCAGCCGGATCTTCTTCTCGGCACCGGCCAGGATGGCCCGACACTGCTGAACGAGCTTCATCCCCTCCTCGTAACGTACGATGGACTCTTCCAGGCCGATCTTTCCCTCTTCGATCTCCCGGGCGATCTCTTCAAGCCTTTTGAGCGATTCCTCGAAGGTCGGCTGTTGTCTGGACATGGTCGGTTCTCTGCAGCCCCGCCGGCCGGGTCTGGCATGGCGAGGCCTGCCAAATCATTCGGGCAAATGCATCCGGCGGGTGTCCACCACGGTGCTTTCGATTTCGCCGCCGGCCGTCTCCGTCAGGAGGCGGTCGCCCGCACAGGCATCCGAAACATTCCGCAGAAGGCGGCGGTCTTCCCCAAGTCGGGTGATCGTGAATCCGCGGGCCAGCGTAGCCCGGTAGCTGGTCGCCTGCAACCTCTCCTCCAGGGACCGGACGCGCGCGGTCGCCAACAGCCGTCGATGGGCCAGGGCGTCTCCGGCCCGCCGTTCGAAACGCTCCAGTCGATCGGCCAACAGAGCGATCCGTCGGTCCGGTCGGGTGGCGATCAGTTCGTGGAGCCGACGGGTCAGGGCTCGCTCCCGGCCGGTCAGCACCTCAGACAGAGCCCAGCGCAGGGCGTGGTGGGCGGCGGCCAGCCGTCGGGCCGTTTCGGCCAGGAAGGATCGCGGGTGGATACGCTGCACGCTCAGTTCGCCTTGAACCACGCGTCGATGCGCCGCGTGCAGGCGTTCGGCCAGGTACCGCGTCTGACGAGCGGCCAGATCGTCAATGATCTGCTCCCGGCGGCGGACCAGCTCCAGCGGTTCTTGAAACGGAGGGCGTTGTATCGCGGCTTGCAGAGTGGCGTCGGCCAGGGAGACGGCGTGACCGACTTCCCGCGTCAGGCGGACATGCCACTGACGCAGCGAATGAAGCACGTCCGTCACGTTCGGCGCGACCAGCTCGGCCGCGGCGGTGGGGGTGGCGGCGCGCACGTCCGCAACCAGGTCACTGATGGTCACGTCCACCTCGTGCCCAACCGCACTGACCACGGGAATCCGGCACGCGAACAGGGCGCGGGCCACGACCTCCTCATTGAACGCCCACAGGTCTTCCAGCGAGCCGCCGCCCCGGCCGGCGATAATCACGTCTACCCCGCCGAGCCGGCGGTGATGCGCGTCGATCAGCCGAATGGCGCGGGCGATCTCACCGGCGGCGGACGGTCCCTGGACGGCCACCGGAAACACGCAGACCTCCGCGCACGGATAGCGGCGGCTCAGCGTCCGCAGGATGTCGCGCACGGCCGCCCCGGTGGGTGAGGTCACCACCGCGATTCGCCGGGGAAACGGTGGCAGCGGTTTTTTGTGCTTGCGGTCAAAAAGCCCCTCGGCCTGGAGCTTCTGGCGGAGCTGGCGAAAGGCGAGTTCCAGCGCCCCCAACCCTCTAGGTTCGAGCTTGCGGACGCTGAGCTGATACCGCCCGGCCCGCTCAAAAACGTCAATCTGCCCCGTGACGACGACCTCCAACCCGTTTTCGGGTCGGAATTTGAGTGTTCCGACGACGGAACGCCACATCACACAGGCCAGTTCGGCGTGGGCGTCTTTGACGGTGAAGTAGACGTGGCCACTGGAGTGTCGTTTGAAGTTGCTGATCTCCCCCACAACGTGCAGGGTGCGTGGCAGATGCTCCGTAAGTGCTCGTTTGATGCGCTGCGTCAACTGGGAGACCGTCCACCAGGCGTCCGGATCGGGTTTGGACGGGGAAGGTGGGCCGGTGATTCGAGCGGGATCAAAGAGCGGACGATCCATAAGCCCTCCCGTGCTGCGGACCTCGCGCGCGTCGAACAAACCCGGCTGCCGTCCCGTGATGCGCGCCGGACCCTCTGCGGGTCGGCGAACGTGTTGTGCGCCCCTCCGCAGGACCGGCGTTGATCACCCCCACGCGGCCGGCCGGTACGGGTTATCGCTGGTCGGGGCCCACTTCGGCGGAATCCACGGCGGGACCAGCCGGGCCGGATTCGGCGCCGGCCAGCGGCTCGTGGAACGGAATGCGGACGTGCGAAATGCCGCCCGCCAGCGCCGTCTCCACCGGGAAGCCCCCGGCCCGGAAGAACCGCAGCATCCGCACGTTTTCCGTCAGCACGTCGGCCGTGAAGCCGCGCACTCCCTGGCGACGGGCGATCTGGACCAGGTGGTCCGTCAGCAGCGAGCCGATTCCACGGCCCTGATACCGGTCCTGGACGATCAACGAGATCTCGGCGAACCCGCTGGACAGGTCCAGGGAATAGCGGGCAACACCGGCCAATACCTCCTCCTCCTTCTCCGGCGTCGGCAGGAAGGCCAGCACAGCCATGTGTTTGTCGTAGTCCAGGTTGCACAATTCCCGCAACTGCATTTCCGTGACCGTGCGTTTCAGCGTCAGGAAGCGCTGTCGGAGACTGTCCTCGCTGAGGGAATAGAACAGATCGCGGAGGGCCCGTTCATCCGTCGGCTTGATGGGCCGCAGGAAGATCGGCGTGCCGTCACGCAAATGAGTGCGCTTTTCGAATCGGTCCGGGTAGAGCGAGACGAACACGGGCAGTTCCGCCTGGTCGCGGTAGATGAAGTTGTTTCGCTTGGCCTCCGCCAGCAGCCACGGTCGGAACTTCGGATGCGCAATGTGAATCAGCGACATGGCCCGTTCCCGAATCGTCTTTCCGTGCAGTTGAGCCGTACCGTATTCCGTGACCACGTAATGCACGTCGCCCCGCGTGGTGACCACGCCGGCGCCCTCGCGCAGGTGCGGCACAATGCGCGAAGCCGCGCCGTCCAGCGCGGTGGAAGGCAGCGCGATGATCGGCTTGCCCCCGCGGCTGCGGGCCGCCCCGCGGATGAAATCCACCTGTCCGCCGATTCCGCTGTAGAACCGGGCCCCGATGGAGTCGGCGCAGACCTGTCCGGTCAGGTCCACCTCCAAGGCCGTGTTGATCGCCACCATCTTGTCGTTCTGCGCGATGACGAACGGGTCGTTCGTGTAGTCGCACGGCTCGAACTCAACCATCGGGTTGTCCGCGACGAAGGAATAGAGCCGCTGCGTGCCCATCACGAAACTCACCACCGCCTTGCCCCGACGCAAGGTCTTGGCCCGGCAGTTGATCACGCCCTTTTCGATCAGCGGGATCACTCCGTCGCTGAACATCTCCGTGTGGATGCCCAGATCGCGCTTGTCGCCCAGGTGACGCAGCACGGCGTCCGGAATCTGCCCGATGCCCATTTGCAGGGTCGAGCCGTCCTCCACCAGGTCCGCGACGAACTGACCGATCCGATCCGCGTTTTCATCCGGTGTGCCGAACGAAAGCTCCGGCAGCGGCCGGTCCGTCTCGATCATCGCGTCGATACGGTCGATGTGTACCGACGTGTTCCCGTGCGTGTTGGGCATCTGCACGTTCACCTCGGCAATCAGGGTGCGGCAGGCCCCAATGCCCGCCCGGTTCACCCCCACATCCGCGCCCAGGCTGCAGAACCCGTGCGGGCCCGGCGGGCTCACCGCGATGAACGCCACGTCCACCGGGATTCGCCCGGAACGGATCATCCCCGGGATTTCCGACAGAAAAATCGGCGTGTAGTCAGCGCGCCCGGATTGAACGGCCTCACGCACGTTGCTGCCGATGAACAGCGCGTTGTGACGCATGATCCCTTTCATCTCTGGCGCCACGTGTGGCGCCGGCCCCAGGGTAAGAATGTGCACGATCTCATGTCCGGCCAGATGCTCTCTGTGCTCAACCAATCCCTGGAGCAGCGAGGTGGGCGTGCCCGCCCCGCCCGCCACGAAAATGTAATCACCCGGGCGGATCCGTTTCATGGCGTCCGCCATACACACCAGTTTGTCGCCGCAGCGGGCGCGCCAGTCGTTCTTCATGGGTGAGATCCTGTCAATTGGGCCTTCAGTCGCAACGAACGCAGCGGTGTTGCGTCTCTGCACGAACCAACCGCGTTTTTGAAATACATAAAGTGTGACTCGAATGCTGCGTAACTGACTCAGGTGTCTTATCTGATAACCAAAACACCAGCGTTTGTCCATTGCGGTTCGAGGCAGGCGAGGCTCGGACGGGTACGCCGGGCCGCAGGGCGGCGCATCCGGATGGCGGATCGCCTCCTGCCAGCGTTCCTGGGCATTTCGGTGCGTGAATTTGCGCACTCTTCATTGTTGAGAACCAGCTCTTTTCGGGTGGCGTTTGGGCCGTGCCGTCCGCTTCTCTCTCGGAGAGCTTCACGAGAGACCGGGTCGTCCGAATTGCCCGCAGGCCGTCCCGGCTGGCACCGGGGTTGCTATGAGTGGACCGGCTCCGTGTGTCCGCACCGATCGTGTCTCGATCGTGGAATCCGAAACCAGGGAAGGGACGGCATGCCAGAGCCTCTTTTCGAAGAACTCAAGAGCCTGATCGACTTCAGCCCGGTCGACGAGGCGAACCTGCACCTGCTGGCCGAGCCGCTGGACGCCCGGATCGATCGGATCGCGGAGCAACTGCACGGCAAGCTTGAGGAGCATCCGGCCGCGCGGTCCGCCATCCGCGAGAGCGGCGCCAGCGAAGCACGCGTCCGATCGACCATCGCCGACTGGCTGGTCGGCCTGCTGGAAGGGCCGTACGATCAGGAGTATCACCAGCGGCGGGTGCGCGTGGGTCTGGTGCACGCCCGCATGAGGCTGCCTCAGCATTTCATGATTGCGGCGATGCACCTGGTCCGCCGAGCGCTGGTCGACGCGGTCTGGGACCTTCCGCTGCATCCGGACGACAAGCTCGCCAAGGTGCGGTCCGTCCACAAGATCGTGGACATCGAGACCGCCGTGATCATGGAGAACTTCCGCGAGGGATATGCCGAGCGCGTCCGCCAGGCCGAGCGCGAGACGGTCAAGGAGCGACTTCGGGAGTCGGAACACCTGGCCAACATCGGGCAGTTGGCGGCGGCCCTGGCCCACGAGATCAAGAACCCGCTGGCCGGCATCAGTGGGGCGATCCAAGTCATCGCAGGCGACCTGGCGCCGGACGACTCGCGCCGCGACGTGGTGGATGAGATTCTGGCCCAGATTGACCGCATGGACGCGACCGTCCGCGACCTGCTGGTGTACGCGCGGCCCAAGCGGCCGGAGCGGCAGGTGCATCGGGTTGGCGCGATCGTGCAGCGCGTGTTGATGCTGCTGCGGGAGGAGCCGGCCCTGGACGGCATTGACATGCATCGGGAAGGCCTGGATTGCGACGCGGAGGCCCTCATCGACCCGTCGCAGTTTCAGCAGGTGATCACGAACGTTCTGCTCAACGCGGTCCAGGCCTGCAATCAACAGGGCGAGGTTACGGTGCGGCTGTCTCGGGACAACAGCATTGCCCGGGTGGAGGTCGCCGACACGGGCAGCGGCATGACCCGCGCCGAAGTCGAGCGCGCTTTTGAACCCTTCTTCACGACGAAGGCCAGGGGCACGGGCCTTGGCCTTCCGATCTGCAAGCGTATAATAGACGCACACGACGGGCGCATCCGTCTGCAAAGCCGGGAGGGCAAGGGCACCCGGGTAGTCATCGAGCTGCCGATCAGCCTATGAGCAAAACGCGGGCCCTGATCATTGAAGACGAGAAACTCATCCGCTGGTCGCTGCGGCAGCAGTTGCTGGACGAGGGGTTCCTCGTGGACGAGGCGGAGACCGGGCGGGACGGGTTGGCCAAACTGGCCCGCGAAACGTACGATCTGGTCACTCTCGACTACAAGCTTCCGGACATTTCGGGCCTGGATGTTCTGACCGAAATGCAGCCGCTGGACGGTGACTTGGTGGTCATCATGATCACCGCGTTCAGCAACGTCGAAGACGCGGTGGAGGCCATGCGTCTGGGCGCGTTTGACTACGTCAGCAAGCCGTTCAAGATGGACGAGCTCATGATGACCATCGAACGCGGCCTGGAGCGGACGCGCCTGCAGCGCCGCGTGCGCGATTTCCGCGCGGAGATGCAGGCGCGATTCGGCATGGACCGGATCATCGGGGCGTGCCGGCCCATGCAGGAGCTGTTTCAGACCGTCCGTGACATCGCCGCCAGCGGGGCCTCGACCATCTTCATCTGCGGCGAAAGCGGAACGGGCAAGGATCTGCTCGCCAAAACCATCCATTACAACTCTGACCGGGCGGATCACCCGTTCGTCAACATCACCTGCACCGCCATGGCCGAAACGTTGCTGGAGAGCGAGCTGTTCGGCCATGAGCGCGGGGCTTTCACGGATGCGAAGGCCACCAAGAAAGGCCTGCTGGAAATGGCGGACGGGGGCACCGTTTTCCTGGACGAAGTGGGCGACATGCCGCCGGTGCTCCAGGCCAAGCTGTTGCGCTTCCTGGAGGAAAAACAGTTCCGGCGGGTGGGCGGGCTGGCCGACATCGCGGTGGACGTGCGGGTAATCGCCGCGACGAACCGCAACATCCACAAGCTGGTGGAGGACGGAAAGTTCCGCGAGGACCTGTTCTACCGCCTGAACATCATTCCCGTTCGGCTCCCTCCCTTGCGCGACCGCGGAGATGACGTCCGGCTCCTGACCCACCATTTCGTGGCCACGTTCGCGGCGGAGTTTCGCAAGACGATCACCGGCATCACCCGGGACGCGGAGGCCAAACTGGCTTCGTATTCCTGGCCGGGCAACATTCGCGAACTGCGCAACGCGATCGAGCGGGCGGTGCTGCTGTGCAAACGCGACGTTCTGGAGGCGGACGATTTCGTGCTCGGCCGCGTGAAGGAGCAATCGGGCGAGGCCATCCAGGGCCTGCAACTGCCCGCCGGCGGCGTGGACCTCGATAAGGTGGAAGAGCAGCTCGTCCGTCAGGCCCTCCACCGCACCGGGGGCAACCAGACCCAGGCCGCCAAGCTGCTGACCCTCTCCCGCGACCAGCTCCGCTATCGCATGCAGAAGTACGGCCTGCTCTGAATGGCGAGGAAGGGATCAAGGTGTCGCCGGAGCAAAGGATTCAACCGGCCAGCGCCCACTCCAGTCCCCCGTTTCTGATCCGGCCGTCCGATCCTCAACGGCCCCCGCTCACGCCACCCGGTCGGATGTCCTTGGCGGCTCCCGTTCAGGGACGCGGCTTGGGTGGAGCAGCAGACGGCTTTCCCCTTCATGTTTCGTCGTCGGGAAGCTTCCCCTTGCCGCTGCGAGCTTCCGGCCGCTTGTGATGCGGCCTCTGCCGCGTGGCACGCTGCTTCGTCGGAATCTGTGGTCGGCAGTGAGGCCGTAACTTGATCGGCTATTCTGGACGCCGTGGTCGGCTGAAGCCGGCCACCATCCGGAGGCAAAGGACTGGATGCGTGGGTCACAGGTCGTACGCGGGGCTTGTTTGACCGTCGCGCGTGACGACATACGGCCGCCAGACCAGGGCACAGTTTGTGACGACGATGTCGGATTTCCTGGGCCGTACCGTCACCTGTTCCAGGGCCGGAGACTCCACACTGGAACTGCTTCCGAGCTTCGCGATTTCGGTCTCGACTTCCGTGTTCAGATCGAGGAGCTGCTGCTTGAGGGTCTCGACGTTTTCCTCGGCGCGGCCAACGTCACCGTGTTCGCGGGCGGCGCGGCCGGCGCTGCGCAGCGCAGAGGCCGCCCGCCCGACATTGCTGACGCTGATCCGCTTGCGCCCGAACAACGCTCCCAGGACGGTTGTACCCAAGGAGATCGCCGTCTGGTATTCCTGTTGCCGCGCCTGGGACTTCTCGCGGTGGACGCGTTCTTCCGCCCGGCGGATGCGTTCCTGCAGCCCTGTGAGCCTGGGCGCGTAACGCTTGCGCAGCGCCTCGATCTGCGCATCACGCTTCTCACGCTGCAGATGGCACAGCCGCGCGCGAAAGTCGGCTTCTGTTTCGTCGGGCTTCGAGAACAGTTTCAACTCGCTTGACCAAAAAAGTGTGGCGCCATGATTCTGATAGAGATGATTCACGAAGCTCTTGCTCCATGCCACGTGGCTGGCTTCCCGGGCCGCCAGGGCCGGCAGAGCGGCGAACCGCGCGCCGGGCTCCGCCTGGGGTCCGGCGTCCAGTGGCGCAGCGGAGATCGGCTCGGCATCGCTCCAGGGATCAAGACCTGCCTGGTCATCCAGCGGCACGCACAGGGCCACGTTTCTCCATTCGTCCAGGCCGGCTGACTTGCTTTGCCAGTGCACCTTGCCCATGCCGATGAGAGCGGGTTCGTATCGGATGGTTGCGTCCGCCGGGATCGATCGCCGGACGGCCAGA
>MTKY01005827.1_pt1 | contig 13895 bp, 13 predicted proteins | sample 1042731 | NCBI WGS metagenome assembly MTKY01 (sample SAMN06212206, study PRJNA360538) | anaerobic digester metagenome | biome: Wastewater treatment plant; material: sludge; isolation source: anaerobic digester fed with sludge from wastewater treatment plant | place: Denmark: WWTP Soeholt ... | reverse complement strand
AGCAGGTAGCGGTCCCAGCGCCAGCCAGGCGTGCTCGCCACCACCAGCCGCGGCTGGTATCGCTCAAAGAGATCGGCATAGATGCGCGGATTGTAGCGGTTCTGCAGACTGGCCAGCGTGCTGCGCGCCAGACGCGAGCTGCGCAGGCGGCGGGTCAGCCAGCGGATCAGCGGCATCAGCCGTTTGCCGTTTGGAGAGGCCTCATAATCCATTTGCCGCAAATGACCATCCATGGCGTTGGTGTTGATGCGCCCCGAGCCGCCCATCCAGCGCAGGAAGTGCAGCCAGTGCTGCAGCGAATGCTGGTGGGTGTCGAAATAGCGTTTGCACTGATCGAGCCGCAGCCCCTCCACCACCAGGCCCTCGGATTCAAAGCGCCGGGCCATCTCCTCACGCACCCCGTCATCGGTGAGCAGCACCACACGCGCGTCATTGCGGCGCAATTCGCTGATCACCTCGCTCTGCAGGAAGTAGATGATTGCCAGGCCGTGATCGGCGGAGATGAAGACGGTATCAGCGGTCATAGTACCAGCGGAAGATCGCGTCATAAAGGCTGAGGAGCACCTTCCTCAGCGGGGGGAAATCAAGCAGGCGGCGGGCGGGTTTCTGCGGGCTGCGGACTTGGTTTGCCTGCGCCGCGCTGCCGCGCAAAGTGTTGCTCATGTTCATCGCCAGCGGCTCAGCGGTCATCAGGCGCAGCAGACCGGCTTCGTTGACGCGCTGATCAAGCTGGCGCACCTGGCCCATCGGGCGGTCCATGCTGAAGGGCAGGAACCGCTGCAGTGTGGCTTTCCAGGCGCTGAACTGCCAGTGTGATGCGCCGGCGAAGGCAGGCAGATCCTGCCAGATCAGGCGGGCGTCACGGGTGGTTTCATAACGCGCGCGGATCTCCTCCTCTGATTGTCCCAGGCTGCGATCGAAAGCCGCGATGGTCTCCCAGGGCACCAGCTGCCCCTCCTCCAGCACCGCGCCGGAGGTGGAACGCGCCCAGTCCAACGTGGCGGAGTAGAACTCAGGTTTGGTGCGGAACGGGCGCGCGGTAACCATGCCCACGTTGGGATAAGTTTCGAGCAGCCTGACGGAGGCCGCCAGCCAGCCCGGAGAGAAAAGCACATCGGCATCGGCGTATGCGATGATCTCGCCCGGGGCGCCGGCCAGTATCGTGTTCCAGGCTCCACCCTTGCCCAGGTTGACCCCCGAGAGCAGCAGATACTGGATACGCCCGGCTTCGTGTTCATCCAGCAGCCACTGGCGCACCTCGGCGCAGGAGGCGTTGTCAAATACCAGCAGGTCAAATTCCATACCGGCATCGCGCCGCGCGGACTCCAGGCAAATCTTGAGCACATCCAGCGACTCGGCGTAGAAACCGCTCTGAAAGGGGATGTAATTCAACACCGCCAATGTGACCCGCGCGGGTTTGGCGACCTCTTTGACGAATTTGGCGGGATTTTGTCCGATGCGCATGCGCCCTCAGGATTTCTGTGTTTTACGGCGGGATTCCCGCCAGGCTTTGAGCGGGTTGAAAAGGAAATAACTCACCTGGGCCAGCGGATGGGAGCCCAGCGCGACCAGCGGCCAGATCTCGGCTTCGCGCCGCAGCCGTTCGCGGGTGAGCGGTTTGCGCGCCAGCCCCTGCGGCGTGAGCAGGTAGTCAGCGTCTGGCAGCTGGAAGATGGCGCGCCGCCCGCCCGCCAGACGGATATTCTCCTCGGTTTCGGGATGGCGGTAATGCGGCTGTCCGCCGGGGAGATGCGCGTAGTCGTGGTTTTGGTGGGCGATGAACACCGCCAGGCTGGCATCCACCACCGGGAAACGCTGGCGGCGTCCGGAGTAGATCATCCAGTTGTCCCAGCCGGCGCGCCCGATGGCGAACCGCGGCATATCGCGGAAACAATCCCGCGGGAAGAGGAAATAATCCGAGCCGGTGGCTTTATGCAGGCTGCCCTCGCGCCTGGCGCGCTCCCGCAGGCGCTCCTCCCAGCCCTCCGCAAACTCAAGCCGCCGGGTGACATCCAGGTCCCAGCGCTGCCCCACCGCCAGGAAACGCGGATGGCTGCCAAGCAGCCGCTCCCCCGCCGCGAGCAAATCGGGTGTGAGCAGGATGTCCGCGTTGACACAGCACAAGAGGGGCGTGTCCGAATGCGCGCGGGCCTGGCTGAACATATCCGAAACGATCGGGGCGCCAGAGGGACTGCGGGCCACATCCGGGATATGCAGAGCGCCGTATTCACGCGCCGCCTCGGCCAGACCCGGCTCCTCGCCCAGCAGGATCACGCGCACCTGCTCGCCCAGCGCGGCCCAGTTGCGCAGCGCGTTGCCCTGAATGCAGGCGATATGCGGGTCTGTGAAGGGTTTGGGGGCCGAAAAAAGCGTCAGTAATGCCATAATCAGCTGCGGGGATCCACATCCAAACCGGTCTTATGCTGTACGGCGGCGTTGATTTGCGCCAGCTCGGGTTCCCGCTCCATAAGCTCCAGAACCTCACGCCAGGAGAAGTCGTCCCGTCCGGGGAAATGGGCCACGATGCGGCGCAACAGCTCCAGATCGGCGGCGGTATCCACCGTCCAACGCAGATGCGAGTAATCAGGCGTCATATCGGCGACCGCCACTTTAAAGCGCCCTGGCACATCGTAGAAAAAGGGCATGACGTGTTCGCGTTCGTATTTGGCGGCGGCTTCACGCCAGGCCCGTTCCAGCCCCGCCATACTGCACACTTCGGTGTCCAGCCCCACCGGGGTGGTGCGCTTCCAGGGCGGGGGCAGCCGGTTGCAGGCGAAGTCCGCCTGGCGCTCAAAGAATAACCTGACTGTGCGGTCAATTTCCTCCGCGTCGATCAGCGGGCAGTCCGCGGTGAGGCGCACGATGGTTTGCGCCCCGGCCTGACGCCCGGCCTGGTAATAGCGGTCGAGAACGTCAAACTGACTGCCGCGAAAGCAGGCGCAGCCGTGCGCCTGGCAGAATGTCTCCACCGCGTCATCGCTGGGATCGGTGGTGGTGGCCACCAGCACGCGGTCGATGGTGGAAGCGCGCGAGGCGCGGTTTACCGCCCAGGCAAGCAACGGTTTGCCGCCCAGATCGAGGAGCACTTTACCGGGCAGCCGGGAGGAGTTGGTGCGGGCCTGGATGATGGCGACTGTGTTCATGCGGCGAGGGCCTTGTGGTAGGTTTCGATGAGCTGGCTTTGGTTGCGCCCCCAGTCCGCACGCGCCTCAGCGGTTTGGCGTGCGGCGGCGCCCATCGCGGCGCGCAGCAAGGGGTCGGCAGCTGCCTGCAGCAGGCGTTCGGCCAGCTCAGCCGGCTGGGCAACGGTGAAGAGGAAGCCCTCCTGCCCGGGACGCACCCACTCGCGGTTTCCCGGGATGTCGCTGACCAATGCCGGCAGCCCGCAGGCCAGCGCCTCCAGCAGCGTGACTGAGGAGCCGTCGATGTGGGAGGCGCTCAGATAAAGGTCAGCGGCATGGTACCAGCGCGCCAACTCATCCTGCGAGATGCGCCCGGGCATATGCACGCGGGATTCCAGCCCCAGCGCCTTCACCCTGGCATGCACCATGGCATGCTGCGATCCATCCGAGAGCAGCAGCAGGCGCAGCCGGGAATCCACCTGGGCGGCGCGGCCAAAGCCATCAAGCACGGTTTCCAACCCGTAAATTGGTTCCCAGGAACGCAGGGAAAGCACGTTTAGCGTGTCCTCCCAGCCCAGTTCGGCGCGCAGCGCCTGACCCTCAGCCCCTTTTTGAGGGTGAAACGCGTCCAGGTCCACACCCCAGGGGAACACGCTGACGCGTTCGGCGGGAAAATCCAGTTCCTGTACAGCCGTGGAAACCGCTTGGCAATCGGCGAGCACCATCCGGCTGCGCCGCAACGCGTGACGGGCTTGACCGCGCTGGTTGGCGGAGTTTTGCACATCCTGCAGCAGATCATACCCCCATGACATGCTCACCAGGGGCGGGCTGCCCTCCTCACCCGCGCCAGCCAGGCTGGCGGTGTAGGCGACGGTAGGGATGGGCCCGGCATGCACCAGGTCAGGCGTCAGTCCGCGCAGGATGCGGCGCACTGCCAGTACACGCATCGGCAGGAAACGCGATGGCTCCCCGGTGGGCCAGCTGATCTCCTCTACACCCTCCGGAAGCGGCCGCGGATCGCTGGCTTTGGCTGGCGGATCAAGGCGCAGGAACAGCACTTCCACACCTCCCGCGCAAATCGCGCTGAGGAACCGCCGGTCGTGAGGGCTGTACCCCTGGGTGAAGTAGAGCACGCGCATGGCTAGCCGCTGATCTCCTCCCAACGCAACTCTTCGCCCTCCTGTTTGTCCAGCATGAGCGTCTTGCCAATCAGCTTGTCGATCTCATAGGGCAGAATCGCATCCGGCGGCGCGGGGCGCAGCACTTTGAGGTCCGCGCGGGTGAGCACGGTTTCCGCGCGCAGCGGGCGGGCGGCGCGTACGCAGCGGCGCTGGATCACCACCGTCTCGCTCTCGTTGGGAGCGACGAATTTATCGCCGGAGCCGAGGGCCAGTTCCAGCCGGCGTGTGTTGAGCACCATCTCCGCCCAGGCCGCCGGGTTGAGCGCGAATTTATGGTCAGGGCCGGTGCGGTCGTTGTCGTCGGTGAAGTGTTTTTCCACCACGCGCGCCCCCAAAGCCACCCCGCCCAGCACGGCGGCGTGTCCTGGGGTGTGGTCGGAGAGCCCCAAAACAAGATCCGGCCACATCTGGTGATAGGTGCGCAGCACGTTGAGATTCACATGCCGAAAGTTGTCCAGGCTGGCGGTGTAATTGGTGTTGCATTGCATCAGCACCAGATTGGGGTTGATCGAGCGGATCAAGCGCACCGCGGCTGCCACCTCACCGATCTCCGAGGCGCCGGTGGCGAGCAGCACAGGCAAGCCCTTTTCGGCGATATGGCGCAACGCCTCGTGCCAGGTGATCTCACCAGAGCCGATTTTGATGGCCGGGGAATAGGGTACCAGAAAGTCGGTGGCGGCGAAGTCATAGGGCGAGGAGAAGTAATCGATGCCCGCCTCCGCGCATGTATCGCGCAGAATGGGGGTCCACTCGAAGGGAATCGAGACGTCCTGGTAGACCTCGAAGACCGATTTCTTCCAGCTGGACTGGTGCGACTGCTGACCGCCCATGGCGCGGAAACCATAATCGGAGACGATTTCCGGCGCGCGGAAATTCTGGAACTTGGCGGCATCCGCGCCGGCTTCGGCGGCCAGACGGATCAGCTCTTTGGCGCGTTCCAGGCTGCCATCATGGTTGGCGGCGATATCGGCGATGAAATACGTGGGGTGGTGCTCCCCGATCCGATGTGTGCCGATTTGGATTTCCATCCGCTCTCCTTCCTTATCTCCCAATCTCTAGCGCGTTGATTATAGAGCCAGTGCCTGCCGGCATCCTCTTCAGCGGGCGGCCTCCCCCATCATCCGCACGCGCTCGGGCAAACCATCTTCATGCTGGCTATGAAAGCGCGCCAGCATCTCCGCCTGCCCTGGCATGGGATGTCCCAGCGCCTGTTCCAGCCTGGCGGTCGAAAGGGTCAGATCAGGCGAACGTCGTGCCGTCAGCCCGCCCTCATTGACCGAAACCGGCCGTACCAGCCGCGGGTCGAAGCCGAACTGGCGCGCGATATTCACGCCGAACTGGTATTTGGACAGGCACTCCCGGCTGACCACATGGTAAACGCCCTGCAATTGTCGTTCCCGCATCTCCACCAGCGTCTCAGCCAGAACGTCCGCCAGCAGCGGGCAGAAGATCACATCGGTGAAGCCGCGCACGCTCTCGCCGGTTTTGAGGTGGTTGACGAAAAACTCGCTCAGGCTGCGCGTCCCGGATAAGCTCCAGCCATAAAAGACCACGCGCGCCACCTGCGCCTGGGGAAACGCCGCCAGAACCGCCTGCTCGCCCGCCAGCTTGTGCCGCGCGTAGGTGGACTGCGGGTTGGGCGCGTCATCCTCGCGATAGCCGCCTTGCTGACCATCGAAGACCGCGTCGCTGGAGATATGGGTGAGCGCGATACCGCGCCGCGCGCATTGCTCCGCGATCTCCCCGGGAAGTTCGGCGTTCAGCCGCTGAGAGAGCGCCGGATCCTTCTCGCAGGCTTCCAGGTTGGCTTGCGCGGCGGTGTGCAGCACCCAATCCGGTTGAAACTGATCCAGCTGCCGGGAAAAGGCGCCAGGCCGGCTGAGATCGCAGGGGCTGTTCATAAAAGGAGCGTTGACCAGCGGGTGGCGGTGGACCAGCCCATGCAGTTCAAAACGGCGGTACATGCCCAGGCAGAAAGTCAGCCCGAGAAGCCCGCTGGCGCCGGTCACCAGCACGCGCTCAGCTGAGCTTGCCGCGTGCATATTCCTGTTCAAAAGGCTGGATCATGGCGCGGATCTGCTCAACGGTCAGCCATTGCGGGTTGGTGTTGCTGGCGTAGCGGAAGCCCTCGGGCAGCGAATTACCCTGGCGGATCCACTCATGGCCGAAGGGTTTCGTCCACACGTCTTCAGCGGGGCTGACCACGAACATATCCGGCAGCTCCACCGTGCTGCGGGCTTCATCTTCGGAAATCAGCACCTCATGCAGCTTCTCCCCCGGACGGATGCCGATGATGCGCACTTTGTTCCGCGGCGCCACTGCTTTGGCCAGGTCCATGATACCCATCGAGGGGATTTTAGGGATGAACACCTCCCCGCCGTGCATCTGTTCTACGCAGCGGATCACAAAACGCACGCCCTGTTCCAGCGTCAGCCAGAAGCGCGTCATGCGCTCATCGGTGATGGTTACCTCGCCGCTTGCGCGCTGCTGGAGGAAGACCGGCACCACGCTGCCGCGACTGCCGACCACGTTGCCATAACGCACGCAGCTCATCTGTGTGATCTTGTTGGCGGCGTAGACATTGGACTGGATCACCAGCTTTTCGGCGGCCAGTTTGGTGGCGCCGTAGAGATTGACCGGGTTGACCGCCTTGTCGGTGCTCAGCGCCAGCACCTGGCGCACGCCCGCGTCCAGTGCCGCGTCCACGACGTTGCCGCTGCCCAGGATGTTGGTTTTGATCGCCTCCATGGGGTTGTACTCGCAGGCGGGCACCTGTTTGAGCGCCGCGGCGTGGATGACGATATCCACCCCTTCCAGCGCCCGTTTGAGGCGGTCACGATCGCGCACGTCGCCGATGAAAAAGCGCAGCGAAGGGTGATTCAATCCGCTTTGACGCATATCATGCTGCTTGAGTTCATCGCGGCTGTAGACGATCAGCTTGTTGGGATGATAGTCAGCCAGCATGGTGCGCAGGAAGGCTTTGCCAAAAGATCCGGTGCCGCCGGTGATGAGAATGGTTTGTTGACTCCAGTCCATGAAAACTCCCAGGATAGTTATAAAAGGTGCAGGTAGTCGAGGGCCAGGTAGCCCGCATCAATGTCGGTCATCTGCGCGCTGCGCAAAAGCCGGCGGAACTCCGCCAGGCTGACCTCGACCACCTCCAGAAATTCGCCGGGATCGGGGCGGGCGTCCGCAACTTTGCGGCCTTCCCGGATGATGAACACATGCCGCAGCTGGGTGGAGTAGCTGTCGGTGAAGTGCGCGCTGGCCAGCTCCAGCTCTCCCGTCCAGCCGGTCTCCTCCAGCATTTCCCGTGCCGCGGCTTCGGCGGGTTCTTCGCCTTTCCCGACGATGCCGGCGGGCAGCTCGAGCATGCAGCGATTCGGACCGGCGCGGAACTGGCGCACCAGCACCACACGCTGCCCGGGGGTCAGACAAAAGATCGAAACGATGCGCGGGTCGCCTTTGATCTCCCAATCCTCCACCGTGCCGTCCGGGTAACGGTAACGCCGCCGCAGCACCTTGCGCCAGCCGTCGTGCAGCGTCTCCTCACCCAGCAGTTCCCATTCCAGACGCGCGCAGGAATCTGACTTATCGGTCATTTTGTGATCACCACCAACGGGTATTGGCCGTTTTCGCCAAACCAGCGCGGAAAACGCTCTTCGAGCCAGAAAAGCAGCCGTAAAAAGGACTTCCCGCCTGTCGGGCTGTGCACCAGCGCGCGCAGCCAGCGCGGGCTGACGCTGCGCCATGGCAGGATACGCAGGTTCATCCGCCCTCCCAGACGGCTGCGCAGACCGGCCGCGTCCAGCTTGCGTGTATACGTACCCACGCCGGTTTCGCTGGCTTTGCGTTGTTCCTGTTTGCGCGGCGGGACAGGTCTGCCGCGCAGGAGCGCCCGAAACCGTCCGAAGCCTTCGGCAGCCTGCACCAGCCAGAGCGTGCGGCGCATCAGCGGGGAATATGTCCAGCCGTTGACCACCGCGGCGGTGCTGCCCGGGCGCAATGTGCGCCAGAGCTCCTCATAGGCGGTGAACTGGTCTTCAGCCGGCAGATGATGAAAGGTGTGCAGCGATACCGCGCCGTCAAAAGTCTGCTCCCGGAAAGGCAGCCGCGAGACATCCGCGACCACGCACAGCGCATGCGCCCCCAGTCGAAGACGCGCCTCCTCCAGCGCCACCAGCGAGAGATCCGCGCACACGCGGTATCGATGACTGGCGGAATAGGACAGGTAGTCTTCGTATTGCACCGGCCCTGAGCCGGCATCCAGCAGGAAACGCCCGCTGGCGGGCAGCACGCGCTTGACGCGCGCATGGCAGCGGCGGATGTATTCCGCCGAGACCGGACGCAGGTCCTCATACCGCGCGTTCTGATACAGGTCATCGGCGGTTTTCTGCCAGCCGACCTGATCATAAAAGGCGCGCACCTCTTTGCGCACGTCCGTCTGCTTGTCCGGTTCGTTCATCAGCCTTCGCTGAGAGCCTTTTCCGCGGGCTGTTTCGGTTCAACCCCTCGGCGGGATCCATTGCTTCCTGAAGACATGACCACCGTCTTCCAGTCGATCGGCGCGCCAAGCAGGTGCAGGAAGGTCGGTCCGTAGGTCTTTATGCCTTCAGGGCTGAGGACGTCCTTGAGCGGGTTGGCCTTGTAATCGCTCCACAGGCCCATCAGCCGCCAGGGGAAGGGACGCGGGTACTCGTAGAAAAAGCGGTAGGCGTATTCCCAGGCGCTTTCCACCTGTTCGCGGCTCAGACGGTAAGCCTCCGGTTTGGAGAGCATCTGTCCAAGCAGTTTGTAGTAATTTACCCACGAGTCAGGATCATGCGTGAACCCGCGCTTGCGGTAATGCGTCTGACCGGCGACCACTACCGGTACACCGGACATGGCCATCTCGAGGCCCACCGTGGTGGTGTAGACCAGGCCCAGGTCGGCGACCTCGATCAGGTCGTAGGTGTTGACATTGTCTTTTGGGCCGATCAGGTGGATATGTTTGGGCAGTTTGGGGTGCACCTCACGCACCACATCGACCATCGAGGGCCCGCGGGCAAGCTGCTCGCCGGGATGGATGCGGATCACCAGCTGGACTTCAGGCTGCCCGCCGAAATACTGCACCGTGCGGGAGATCCATTCCGCCATGCTCTGCGAGAAAACCTGGCGGCCCAGCGTCAGGCTGTCACCCAGCACATTGGTGGCGAGCAGCACGACGGGTTTGCCCTCCTCCAGCCCCAGCGCCTTGCGCGCCTCGGATCCGCCCTGGGTGGGGGTGCCCTGCCAGGCACGGCTGAAGCTTTCCCAAAGCGTGCCGCTCTGACGAGCCAGGAACATCTGCCGCAGCTGATCCAGTTCCTCGGGCAGCAGTTCCTTGCCGCCGCGCGCCTCCCAAAGCTTGTCGGTTTCCTGACGCATCACTTCGCTGTTTTGCGCCAGCCAGACATGCTGTTTGCGGTCGCCAAACTCATAGGTGACCGTGCGGATATTCTGCGCCCGCGCGAGACGATAGACCACGCCCTGCTCATGGATCGTGCCATTGGGCACGATCACCACATCCGGCCGGTTGGCCTTCAGCCAGGCTGAGGCCAGGCGCGCGGCATCGGTGTTGCGCTCCAGGCGAAGGTGGTAGATATCACTCTCCGGATCAACGTTCTCGCTCTGCAGGGTGTACTGCACGTCATAAACCGTCACCTCGCGCACCGCCTCCATGATCTCCTCAGGCAGAGGCGAGAAATGTGGTCGGGAGGAATAGAACGAGACCGGGTGGATCAGGCTGCGAGCCAGGCCCAGCACACGCTGGGCGTACAGGTTCTGCCGCCGCAGGGTGAAGCGGTCGATTGGTTTGTCCCAATCCGAGTAGGGCAGAAAGCCGAGGGTCACCTGATGTCCCTGGGCTGCCAGCGCCAGACTGAGCACTGCGGTGTGTTCGATCCAGTAATGCAAACAGGCAAACAGGAATACCTTCTTGGGGCGCGTAGGATGCGCATCCCTGGCCAGGGCGGTTGCCTGGGCGACCATCTCGGGAAGGTTGGCCTGCAGATGGCGCAGCGAAAAGCGCGTCGCTGGCGCCTGCTGCTGGCGCAGGAGTCCATACAGCTCCACAGTAAAGGGGATTTGGCCGAGCACACTCCTGACCGCCTGTTTTCCTGATACTTTCATTCCTTCACCTCTATTTGCCATGCGAGTCTGGGGCGGACAGGACCCAGCCGGGGTTCCGGCCAGTGGGTGCCCGGGGCACCCGTACCATCCACCGTGAAATTTAATGCCTGTTCGTCCTGAAAATAACGGCGCACTTTGAAGGAGCTGGCATTGATGCCCACCACATACCGGCCTTCGTTCAGCAAGTCCGCTGGCACATGGCAGCGGCTGGTGTAGGTGCCGACCTCGCGCGTTGCGTGCTGCTCAAATGTTTCGGGATGATCGGTGTCAAAGGAGGTAAAAATATACTCCCCCCGGGTGCTCATCAGGTAGATGCCCACCCGCAGGCCCTGGATGGGCGCGCTGAGGCTGTAGTCAATCTCGATCGCAAAAGGCTCGGTGGAGCGAACGGTATCGATGGTCTGCCCGTCCTTGCCGCGCACGCGCACCGCGCGCGGCTGGAAGGGCGCGGCGCCGGAGGGGATTTCGTCGTCATCCCAGGTGCGCTCGCCCTCGCGCGAGATGCCGCGGGAAAGGTAGAAATCCACCGCCTGAGGCGTCGGCGCGCGCTGGATCAGGCGGCCTTTTTCAATCACCAGTGTCTCCTGGGTCAGGCGCAGAATGGCCGACATGTTGTGGCTGACGAAGAGCACCGTGCGCCCCTGCTGGGCCACATCGCTCATCTTGCCCAGGCATTTGCGCTGAAATTCGGCATCGCCTACCGCCAGCACCTCATCCACCACCAGGATTTCCGGTTCGAGGTGCGCCGCCACCGCGAAAGCCAGACGCAGGTACATGCCCGAGGAATAACGCTTGACCGGGGTGTCGATGAAATCGGCAACCTCTGAGAAATCGACAATTTCGTCGAACTTGGATTCGATTTCGCGGCGTCCCATGCCCAGGATGGCGCCGTTGAGGAAGATGTTTTCACGTCCGGTCAGTTCAGGGTGGAACCCGGTGCCCACCTCAAGCAGCGAACCCACCCGGCCGCGGATCTCCCCGCTGCCCTCGGTGGGGTCGGTGACGCGCGCCAGGATCTTGAGCAGCGTGCTCTTGCCCGCCCCATTGCGCCCCACGATGCCGATCACCTGCCCCTGCAGGATGTCAAAGCTGATATCGCGCAGCGCCCAGATGGTGCCGGCGGGCTGGCTGGGTTCATCGCGCCGCCAGATCCGGCTGATCGAATCGCGCAGCGTGCGGTAGCGCTGGCTGTTCAGCGTGCCGATGCGGTATTGCTTGCCCAGGTGGGAGACGCTGACGGCGGTTTGCATCATATCGTGTCCGCGAAGGTGCGCTCCATGTGGCGGAAGTAGAACAGGCCGGATGCCAGCAGCGCCACAACCACCGCCGCTGAGACGGCCATCAGCCCATCCGGGGGGCTGCTGCCGAGGATTGACCAGCGGAACCCCTGGATCACGCCTACCATCGGGTTGAGCGCGTACAGCGCGCGCCAGACGGGGCTGGTCTGCACCACATCCAGCGAGTAGGCTACCGGCGAGGCGTACATCCAGGCCTGCAGCAGGAAGGGGATCATGTGCTGCACATCGCGGTATTGAACGTTGAGCGCTGAGAGCCACAAGCCCACCGCCAGCGCGGCCAGCAGCGCCAGCAGCAGAAAGAGCGGCAGCCAGAGCAGGTTAAGGCTCAGCGGAACGCGGTACCAGAGCATCAGCGCGGTCATCACGGCGAAGGCGAACAGAAAATCGACCAGGCCAGCCGCCACCGCCGAAAGCGGTATGGCGAGACGGGGGAAATAGACCTTGGTGAGCAGGTTGGCGTTTCCCACCAGGCTGACGCCGGCGCGCTGCAGGGCTCCCTGAAAGAATTGCCAGGGCAGCAGACCGGCAAAGGTGAAGATCGGATAAAGTTCGGGGCGCAGCCCGCTGTCGGGCTTGACACCCAGGAAGCGATTGAAGATGATGGTGAAGATCACCATGCTGAGGATGGGCTGCAGGACAGCCCAGCCGATGCCCAACACGGCCTGCTTGTAACGCACTTTAATATCGCGCCAGGTGAGGAAGTAGATCAGCTCGCGGTACTTCCAGAGCTCGCGCAGATCCAGTGGCATCCAGCTGCGGGCAGGACGCAGGTGAACCATCTCCATCGCCGCCGGCAAAGGTTCGCCGCGCAGGAAGGCGGATTTGGCGCTCATGAGCTGCCTTCTCCTTCCGTGGGCATCAGCGCGCCGGTGATGACCGCCGGGCTGTTGGATGGGGTAGGCGTGCCGGGCGGATCGACGAAGATTTTGAGTCCCTGGATGCGCAGAAGCGGGCTGGAAAGGCTGTCATGGATGCGCACGCCACGCTCCAGACAAGTCAGCCGGCAGATTTCGGCCACGTCACCATCGCCATACAGGCGAATAACCTGCGCGCCGCCGGCCTGCACCTGATCGAGGGCGGCCAGCATGCGTTCCCGCACCAGGCGGTAGAGGCGGAAAGAGTTCTGGATGTAATCGAGGGTCAGATGGGCGTGCAGCGCGAGACCCTCGGGGGTGATCAGATAACGCAATTTGCGCCGTTCCACGCGGCGCACCTTGATGTAGCCCTTCTCGATCAGGCGTTTGATATGCCAGTTCACCGTGCCAACCGCCACCCCCAGTTGCTCGGCCAGGCTGGCCTGGGTGGCATCCGGATCCTGTTCTATTTTTTCGAGGAGGGTCAGGTCGCGGTCGCTGTCGGACTGGATGGCCATATATCCTTTCTAATGTTCAGTGGCTGAATTATAAATCAGGGGCCCTAATGGGTCAAGGGGGCTGAAAACCGCCCTTTTGTCAGGGCCTGCGAATCGTCGAAACCGCCGGCAAATCCCTCGCCTCGCGGGTGAAAAGAAATTGTGAGCCAGGTATCAGCTGTTTTGATAGGCAATTTGTGCCCGCCCTACAAGAAATACAAACCCGTCTTCTCTCCGGTGGGGAGGGCATCCGCCGATGCCTTCCGGTGGAACTGACGGCGGGCACACCCCGTTTCTTCTCTGGTAGGGAGGGCATCCACTGATGCCCTCCGTATCCCCGGCAGGTGCATGCGTGAGTTGCGGCAAAGAGGGCTGCGGAACCCACCCCCCAACCCCCTCCCAGTGGGAGGGGGCCATATCTTTATATCGGGTTTTGGCGGCGAAACCGCCGCCAAAACCCTCACCTCCAGAGGAAAAGAAACTAAAGCAGGATGTTTGCCGATTTCATAGGCAGGTTGTATTGACAGGGCGTTGCTCAAACTTTCGCTTCCACCGGTATGTAGAGCATGCACAGGTGCCTTTCTGTGCATCCGACCCGATAATCTGTGCGCCAGACACACCCGATAATCCGGGCGCAGGCAAGTGTGTGCCCACCCAATAAAAAAAACATTTCCCCCAATGCCCTCCGGTGTAATCACGTCTCGTCTAGGTAGGGAGGGCATCCACCGATGCCCTCCGCATCCCCGGCAGGTGCATGCGTGAGTTGCAGCAAAGAAGGCTGCGGAACCCACCC
>MTKY01003741.1_pt1 | contig 13900 bp, 13 predicted proteins | sample 1042731 | NCBI WGS metagenome assembly MTKY01 (sample SAMN06212206, study PRJNA360538) | anaerobic digester metagenome | biome: Wastewater treatment plant; material: sludge; isolation source: anaerobic digester fed with sludge from wastewater treatment plant | place: Denmark: WWTP Soeholt ... | reverse complement strand
GCTGCTCGATGACAATCTGTGCCGGCTGCGCCTGCTCCCTGCGGCAGCCCATGCCCGCCACCAGTACACACGCCACCATCGCCGCAAGTGCAAGCGCCACCCGTGTGTGCAATCGCGCGGGCATGGCGCTCACCGCCAAATATCGAAATCGGGCATTGATGTGACTGATGAGGTATTCGCCATGGGAGCGCCGGGACCTGCCTGGGGTGAACGGCGTGCGAGGGGCGAGGGGTTAGGGGCGAGACAACGGCAGACGGCCAGAGTCGGAAGTGCAAGGGGTCATGTCGTGAATCTTGAGTTTCCTGCGGCACCAGACGCATACCATCTAGATGATAGGAAACTCAAGATTCGGGACGTGACCCCGGCCCTGTCTACTCCCGATCTACTCGAGACTCCCCGTCGTTCTCGGCGACCCCGGCGCCACATCCGCATAGCTCCTCGCCCGAGAGCACCTCGCGGCCCTCGTTGAACAGGAAGCCCGCAATGACAACACCCGCAACCGGGTCGGCCCACCAGAGCCCCCAGAGATAGTTCAGTCCCAGTCCGAGCAGCAGCGCCCCCGACAGCCACATGCATGCACGCGTCTCGACCGCATCCGCCTGCAGGCTGCGGCTGTTGAGTTCATGCCCCAGGCGATGCTTGGCGCGAGCGAGCGGCCACATCACCATCAGCGAGATGACCGCCACGATGATCCCGACCACGCTCGGGTCGGGCGCCTCGCGCGTGATGAGCTTCAACATCGATGAGTAGAGCACATACGCGCCGAGGATGAAGAAGGTGTAGCCGACCAGGCGCTGGGCGAGCTGCTCCCGGGCGTCATCCTCGTCCTGGTCAAATTCACCGCGCCGGCGGAAGCGCCAGACCATGATCGCCCCGGAGAGCGACTCGATGGTGCTGTCGAGGCCGAAGCCGATCAGAGCGACACTGCCGGCGAGCGCTCCGGCGACGATAGACACAGCCGCCTCAACCACATTGTAGACGATAGTGAAGTATGACAGCCCAAGCGCCGTGCGGCGCTTCTGCTCTTTGATCTCAGGTGTCATCTGTGTGTGCCTGACCCTCCCGGCATGCTGCATGCTCCCGGAGGGTGTTGACTGCGTGGACAGCGGATGTGTTCACTACGGGGCGAGATGGTCAAAGCTGCATCTCTGTTCTCGCCGGCCCGGTGAGCCAGTCACCACGACAGGATGGGACTGATGGCGCCGGATGCCGGACAAGCGGACACGCGACCCCGGGCGCCGCCATGCCCTCGACCTCATCCAATCAAACATAGGTTTGGCATGCCGTGCGGCGGGTGCTATAATGCCGCACAACTCATGAAATGCATCATTGGCATAGACCCCGGTCTCCAGTGTACCGGCTACGGCGTCGTCGAGACCGACGGGCGCGACTGCACGCTGCTCGACGGCGGCGTCGTCCGCACCGACCCGGAGGCCCCGCTCGCACTGCGCCTGCAGACCATCCATGCGGGCATCACCGAGGTGCTCCGGGAGCACTCGCCCGAGATCGCCGTCGTCGAGCAGCTCTATGCCAAGTACCACCACCCGCACACGGCCATGCTGATGGGCCACGCCAGAGGGGTCATCTACCTGGCCGCGGCCTCCAACGGCGTCGATGTGGTCGCCTACGAGGCCTCGATGGTCAAGAAAGCCCTCACCGGCCACGGACGGGCCTCGAAGTCACAGGTGGGCCGCATGGTCTGCCACTTGCTCGGCCTGCCGGAGCAGCCGGAGCCGGAGGATGTGACCGACGCGCTGGCGCTGGCAATCTGCCACAGCCGGCCGCTCTTCGCATCCGGCACCGAGGCCATTCATCCCGCTATCGCCGCGGCTATGCAGCGCGGCAACAGGCGACGTTGACGCGAAGTTCAGCAACTATCGCAGTACCCCCGGCGGGTAGGGCAGGCATCCTGCCTGCCACACGCCGAATGCGCGCGGGGGGCAATCCGGCAACACACACATCCCTGCCAATGGAGCGGATGCAGTGATACGGCGCATACGCGGCGAGATCGCCGACATCGGACCCGAGCACGTGCTGCTGGAGGTTGGCAACATCTACTATGAGGTGTTCGTCGCCCCGGCGACGGCCGAGCGGCTCATGGAGCGGCCGCTCGGCTCGGAGATCGAGCTGCACACCTTCCACTACCTGCAGGATGACCAGGCCCGCAGCGTCCCGATCCTGATGGGCTTCGAGACATCGTTGCAGCGCGAGTTCTTCGAGCGGCTGATCGACGCCCCGCGCGTCGGGCCCCGCGGCGCACTGCGCTCGATGACCATTCCGCTGACCACATACGCCAAGGCTATCGAGATTGGCGACACGAAGCTACTCAAGTCGCTGCCGGGCATCGGCGCAAGTACGGCCAAGGCGCTCGTGGCGCAGTTGCAGGGCAAGCTGGGGCGCTTCATCGGCGCGGAAGACCTTGCCCCGGCCTCGGGGGTCAAGCGAGCGCAGATCGAGAGCGATATCGAGGCCGAGGCCATCGAGGTACTCAAGCAACTGGGCGTGCAGGAGTCCGATGCGGTGCGCGCGGTGCTCGGGCTGAGGGAATCAGGGGAGCAGTACGAGCAGGTCGAGGACATTGTGAAAGCGGTGCTGAAGAGGTAGTTGTGCCCAGAGCCGCCGCCGAGAGGCGATCAAGGGAGGGGCCGTTCGAAGGAGGCGCGATGCCGTATCAGCGCCGACTGAGCCCGGCCCCCGCGTGCCAGACCCTCTTCGCTCGCCCCGCCCCAGCACCCACCCACTCTCGGGACAACGATGCCAATGGATGACCAGACAGGCCGGGAACGGATAGTCTCAGGGCACGAGCGACCGGAGGATGATGTCAACATCGCCCTCCGCCCGCAGACGCTCGAGGAGTATGATGTCGGCCAGCGCAAGCTGATCGACAACCTCCGCGTGTCCATCGATGCCGCGCGCGGCAGAGAGGATGTCCTCGAGCATATCCTCTTCGACGGCCCCCCGGGGCTGGGGAAGACTACGCTCGCTCATATCATCGCCCATGAGATGGGCTCGGAGATCCATCGCACCTCCGGTCCGGCGCTGGAGCGGGCATCGGACCTCGTCGGCATCCTGACCAACCTCGGCCGCGGTGACGTGCTCTTCATCGATGAAATCCACCGCCTCCCGCGCGTGGTCGAGGAGTACCTGTATTCGGCGATGGAGGACTTCCGCATCGACTTCGTCGTCGACAGCGGCCCGTACGCCAAGAGCATCCCGCTGCACCTGGAGCAATTCACCCTCGTCGGCGCCACCACGCGCGCGGGGATGCTGACCGGCCCGATGCGCGAGCGCTTCGGCATCTTCCACCATATCGACTTCTACACCCCCGAGCAGCTCGAGAAGATCGCCCAGCGCAGTGCGCTGCTGCTCGAGATCAAGATGACCGCTGACGGCTGCGCGGAGATCGCCCGCCGCGCCCGCGGCACCGCGCGCATCGTCAACCGCCTGCTGCGGCGGGTGCGCGACTTTGCGCAGGTGATGGGTGATGGCAGCATCACGGTGGAGATGGCGCAGGCGGCGCTGAGTCAGATGGGTGTCGATGCGATGGGGCTTGATGATCTGGACCGCAAGTATATGGTCACGATCATCGACTACTACCAGGGCGGCCCGGCGGGGCTCAATGCTCTCGCTGCCACACTGGCGGAGGACGAGGGGACGCTGGAGAACGTCGTCGAGCCGTATCTCTTGAAGCTCGGCTTTGTGATCCGCACTCCGCGCGGGAGGCAAGTCACCGCCCGCGCCTACGACCACCTGGGCTTCCCGCCGCCGCAGGGCACGGGGAAGGACGACCCGTCGCTGCGGATGGACTTTCAGTAGGCTACCGCTTTTTCCGGCGCCAGGGATTGGGCAGCTCCGGCAGTGGGTCACGGGCCGCGCGGCCGTGCTGCAAGCGCGCCAGGTTGACCTTCCGGTAGTCGAGGATACTCAACTCCGGGGTGAAGCGGTCGTCAGACGTCCCGAAAAGCCCATCGGCCCCGGCGTCCGATGAAACCAGGTTACGGCCTGAGAGCAGGTCCCTGCGCGTATCGTCGCAGACGCGAAGCAGGTACATCTGCCCATCATGCAGGTTGGGCTCATCGACCACCTCGTACTCGAAGCGCCGTCCCCACCCGTCGCGGGTCTCGGGAATGTTGAAGGCGGCCGTCCATTCCTCAGAAGTCGGCACGCGTCCGTGCGCCGTCGCCCATGCCTCGGTCCTTGCAGCCACGGCCTCGATGCTGTACAGAGTCTGCTCGAGGCGGGGGTCGATGCGCCACGTCGGGACGATCAGCGCGTAGGCGCTGTGGACTGCGAACACACCCGCGCCGACGGCCAGGACCACGAAGACCGCCCGCGACCAGCCACTCCGCGCCTGCCGATGCAGTGACATGGCTGCCACCGTGAGCACCAGTGTGATGCACAGCGACAGCCCGATGCCCATGTGGTTCTGGTCGAGTACGCTGTGGTTGACCGCTGCCGACAGGTAGCCCACGTGCGAGTATGTCGGCTGCTGTTGGATGTAGCCCTCGAACTCCATCTGCATGCGTGCGCTCACCCCTTCCGCGGCGTGCGGCCGTGGGGCAGTCTGTTCGCGTTGGTGCGGGTCATTTCGAAGACGCGCTTGAACAGCTCGGAGTCATCCTGAGTGCCGAAAACACCATCCCTGCCCAACTGCCAACTCAACACATTCTGAGCCGGATAGCCGCCGCGAAGTGAGGCCATGCTCGCGATCACATACGGCTGGGCCATCACGTCTTCATGCGGGAGGCCGCTGGCAATGACGGCGTGGTCCTCCATCGCCCACTCCGGACAGCCCGGCACATATCGGAGCGGCTTGCCCCAGCCGTCGAGCGTCTCACCGTTGGGGAACAGGGCGTACCATTCATCCGTCGTAGGGTGTCGACCCCACTCATCGGCGAAGGCATCGGTTGCCGCGCTGAGTTCCTCGAGACGGTAGAGGGTCGTCACGAACTCGGCGGTGAGGTCGCCGATCCGGGGCGGTAGATGCCTGAAGTGCAGCCCGGCCACCATCAGCGCCGATCCGGCCAGCAGTGACCCGCCGACCGCCACCCAGCGCCACGTACCGCGGCCCGCGAGACGCCGCCAGCACACCGCCGCGACCACGAGACAGACCAGGGAGGCGCCGATGAGGGACTGCCCCGCCAGGACTTCCCCGGGCCTCGGGCCGCCGTGCCGGACATCAACTGCCACAGCCTCCAGTACCGCCGCCGCATACCCCACATGCGAGTATGCCGGCTGCTGTTGGATGTAGCCCTCGAACTCCATCTGCATGCGTGCGCTCACCCCTTCCGCGGCGTGCGGCCGTGGGGGTAGTCTCCGGCGTCGATCCTGACCCTCTCGAAGATGTACTTGAGCATCTCACCGTCATCCGCGGTGCCATACACGCCATCCGCGCCGAGGTAGTAGCTGAAGATGCTGCGGATGGGGTAGTCGCCGCGCGCCTGGGCCATGCTGCCGATCACGTACGGCCTGGGTGGCGTGGTGCCGTCAGGCAGCAGGCGCTCAGGGGGGCCGTCGGCCCACTCGGGATCGCCCAAGCCATACCTGAACGGATGCCCCCAGCCGTCACGTGCGTCTTCACCCGTGAATATCGCATGCCACTCGTCCTCGGTGAGGCAGCGGCCGGTTCGCTCGGCGAAGGCTTCCGTCTCCGCGCTGAGCTTTTCCAGACGGTAGAGGGTGGTGATGAACTCATCGGTGAAGACGCCGACGGGGGGAAGGGGCTCTCTGATGCGGAGCGCGCCGGCCATCAGCGTGGAGGCGGCAAGCACCGCGCCGACGGCGGCAAGCCAGCGCAGCGCGCCACGATGCCTCAGTTGGCGCCAGGAGACGGTCGCGAGGATCAGGCAGAGCAATGATGCGGAGATCAGCGACGGTCCGAACGCCCACTGTGCGGGATGCAGGTCGTGATCGCGTGGTGCGAGGGCAACGCTCTGCAGGGCGGCGGCAGTGTACCCCACATGCGTGTAGGTCGGTTGCTGCTCGATGAAGCCCTCCATCTCGATGCGCATCCCGGGTCTCCCTCAGCAGTACTTGGTCCCTGGTCGGGCAAGCTGCGGGTGGCGCGATAGCTGCCAGAACATCTCGATGATCGATGCCCGGTTCTCTCTGCAGGTCACCGAGGGCCGGTCCAGCCGCCCGCAGACCTCATACGTCTCCCCGCGACACCCCCCCATGCACCAATGCCGGACGAAGCAGTTGCCGCACGTCTCGTGTCTGGCTGCCAGGCGCACATCCTCTCTCACATCGGCAAGCCTATTAGAATCAACCCATATCCGGCGCAAAGGTTCCATCTTTACATTCCCGACGGCCATCTCGGGCTGAGCGAGGTTGATGCAAGGATACACTGTGCCGTCGGCATCGAGCAGGAAGGTCTGGCTGCCTGTACCACAGCTCTGCCTGGCCGCGCACGCATGGCACGTCTGCGCGAGGATCGAGACGAAATCGCGCCCTAGCAGCGGACCCAACTCCGGCTCACGGTCCAGCAGCTCGACAACCTGCGTGATGACCCCTGCCAGGTTTGGCACGCGGTAGTCCGTGCCGCCGCCGACCTGCTTGATAGGGATGAAGCGCGCCTCGTTCACCCCGAGCTTCCGGGCCATCTGCAGGTAATCGGGGATGCTATCGACGTTGCCGGAGTGAAACACCATGCTGATGATCGTGTGCGCACCGGCCTCGACCAGGTAGCGCACCCCCGCGACAGCCTGCTCGAAGGCACCTGCGCCTCGGACGGCGTCATGGCTCGCCGCATCGGGGCCGTCGATGGAGACCTGGCACTCGAGGCCGACCTCGGCCGCGCGCTCTGCGAACTCCGCGTCCACCAGCGTGCCATTGGTGGACATGATCGCGCTGAAGCCGCGCCTGCGGGCCCACTGCGCCAGCGCGAGGGTCTTGTCCTTCTCCAGTGTCGGCTCACCGCCAAAGAGGGCAATCATGGCACCTTTGGCCGTCCAGCGGCGTACCGACTCGAGTGCCGCGATCATCTCATCGGCGGTCAGCTCTTCGCCGGCGATGGGGCGACGGGCGTTGTAGCAGAAGCTGCAGCGCAGATTGCAGCGGGTGGTGACATTGACCGAGATGCTCTCGATGCGCTCCTTCGGGGGCTTGAGGCGCCTGCCCGTCAGCACGCCCGCGCGCCGGAGGGATGTCGCGATCCGCGCGGCATCGCGCTCGATGCCGGGAGAGCGGTCCTTCGTCGGGATCGCCTCGATGGCATCGACAATCGGCTTCCCCTCACAGAGTGCCTCGATGAAGCGGGCAGCCGCACGGTCGACGACGGTCCAGTAGGGGATGTCGCCCCAGACCATCAGCACGCGGTCACCTCGGCGCTCGATATGATCAGGCTTCAGAGGGCGTGCCACGCGGCCTCTTCCCTCCCGAGACGGCAAGAACAGCGCCATTGATCGCGAGCAGCAGAGCGAAGGCAATCACGACCCGCAGCTCAGTCCGGTTGACCAGGCGGTCGGCGAAGAACACCGTCCCGAGGTTCCAGGCGATGTGCCCGACCACTGCGGGTATGATCGACCGCGTCAGCCACCTGACGGCGCCGAGCCAGAGGCCGATGAACAGCCACAGCGAGAGCATCGGCATCCCGTAGTGGACGAGCATGAAGCCCACTGCCGTGGGGATGACTGCCAGCGGATGGGGCATGGATCGCTCCAGCGCGCCCTGCAGTACGCCACGGAAGAAGAACTCCTCGATCAGTGGTACGGCGAGGCACACCCAGAGCAGCGCCCAGAGATATTGACCGGTCGCGTCAAGCAAGGGAGCCAGTGCGCTCGGCGGTGTGGGGCCGATCAGGTAGCCGCCGGCGAAGCACAGGAGGCCGGAGCCCAGGCTGATGAGCACCAGCGGCGCACGTCGGCCCGCGTGATGAAGCGGCACGGCGAACCGCCTGTGCAGGACCGCTGCTCCGACGAGCAGCAGCAGGGCGGGTACCGTACTCGCGATCAGCCATGCCCACACCGACTGGCCCTGTGTGGCGCTCCACCAACTGAGCAGGCCCCAGGAGACCAGGAAGAAGGCCGCCAGGACGAGGATAGCCGCCTCGGCCGCGGTCAGCGGGGGTTTGGACTCGCCTTCCGGTGGGCAGCACGTACCCATCAAGTCTCCCAGCCCGTACATAGTCTGTGTCCCGGTGACCGAACTGCTCATCCTGCTCCTTCCCGCCCGGCATTCCGCGGACCTGCTGCATTATCCTCGCACGGGCACCCCGCAGCCGTGATAGCGTGAAACACCCACGAAGGACTGTCCTCGCCCGGCGGCGAACCTGTGCCCGCCTGTCGGCCGTCACCACGTGGCGGCGCAGTCCATCCGCGAACGGGAGATGATTGCCGTGCTGCTGTCACTGTATACGCTGCTGGCGAAGGATGAGCCTCTCGAGCAGGCCGTGCGGCTGGCCGCGGAGGCCGGCTTCGACGCCGTCGACATCCGCCAGGCCGAGGACGGTCAGCACCTGCCTAACGGCGCGCCGCCGGCGGAGGGCGAGCGCGTCAAGGCCCTCGTCGCCGACCACGGCCTGCACATCTCGGGGCTCACCACATACTACCGGCTCGGCCATACCGATGCCGTCGAGCGCGACAAGCACCTCGAGGGCATCAAGAGCTCGATGGACCTGGGCGTGGCGATGGGGGCGAAGTACTTCCGCATCTCCGGGCCGACATGGGACCCGGATATCTGTTACGAGCTGCAGCGGAAGATGACCCGCGACCAGGCGATCCAGATCAAGGAGATGGCCGCCGAGCGCGGCCTCGTCGTCACCGTCGAGCAGCATGGCGGGGCGCTGACGGCCTCCGCCGGGCAGATACTCGACCTCTTCAGGGATATCACCAACGCGAACTTCGGCATCGTCTACGACCCCGGCAACTGCCTGCGGGAGGGCTATGAGCGCCCGCTGGTGCAGGTGGATATGCTTGCGCCGATGATCAAGGCGGTGCACGTGAAGAACGCGATGTCGAAGGTCGCCGACCCGCCGCAGGAGATGATCCCGGTCGACCAGGTCAGGCTCGACCTGGGTATCCTCAACTGGCCGGCGATCATCGAGGCCATCGTCTGCGGAGGGTACGAGGGGTACTTCACGCTCGAGGATTTCTCGACCTTCGACTCGCTTGCGGAGAAGTTCCGGTGGAACGTCGAGTACCTGCGCGAGATCGAGAAGAGCCTGCCCGAGATGCCCGACAAGCCCGCCGACACCGGTGGATGGTAGCGCCGCCCCATGGTCGCGCGCGAGACGCTGAGCAACAGGGAACGCTTCCGGCGGGCGCTGCGCTTCGGGCCCGTCGATCGCGTCCCCGTGACTGAATGGGCGGGGTGGTGGACGCTCACCACGGATCGCTGGCATGGCGAGGGCCTTCCCGAGCATCTGACCGATGCCTTCGACATCCGCGAGTACCTGGGCCTTGATGCCCATCGCCAGGTCTGGATCGGCCCGCGGTCGGCCACGTGCCCCGGTCCGCCCGGACACGGACTGCCGATCATCCGCAACCGGGACGAGTACGCGGCCATCAAGCAGCATCTCTACCCGGACCCGGCCTTCAACGTGGAGACCATCGCCCGATGGGCCGAAGAGCAGGCATCCGGCGAGATCGCCGTCTGGATCAGCCTCGACGGCTTCTTCTGGTACCCGCGAACGCTGCTGGGGATCAAGGAGCACCTGCTGGCCTTCTACGACCAGCCGGACCTGATGCGGGAGATGTGCGAGGACCTGCTCGAGTACAACCTGCGCGTGGTCGAGCAGTTCTGCTCAATCTGCGTGCCTGACTTCATGACCTTCGGCGAAGATATGTCCTACAATCACGGCCCGATGATCTCGGCGGCGCTCTTTGAGCAGTTCCTGGCGCCGTACTACCGCCGGATCGTGCCCGATCTGCGAAATCGCGGCATCACCGTGTTTGTCGATACCGACGGCGATGTGACCGAGGCGGTGCGCTGGTACGCGGACGTCGGCTTTGAGGGCTTTCTGCCGCTGGAGCGGATGGCCGGGGTAGACGTCGCGGGCCTGCGCGCTGGGCACCCGCGGCTGGCTATGATCGGCGCCTTCGACAAGACCGTGATGCACCTGGGGGAGACCCGCATGCGGGAGGAGTTCGAGCGCCTGCTGCCGGTGATGAGGCAGGGCGGCTTCATCGTCGCGTGCGATCACCAGACACCGCCGGAGGTACCGCTTCAGGACTACCGGCTGTACGTCGCCCTGCTGCGGGAGTACTGCACGCGGGCGGCTCAGACGCAATAGCCTGCACCCGCGACCGGGGCTCAGCACGCCCGGGCGCGATGACTGCAGACAATACCGAAACGTGGAGGACGATGATGGAACGGGTACCGATAGCACTTCAGTTGTACTCGGTGCGCACCGATTGCGCCGAGGACCTGCCCGGCACGCTCGCGAAAGTTGCGGCGATGGGCTACGATGGGGTGGAGTTCGCCGGCTACTATGACTACTCCGCCGATGACCTGCGCAAGATGCTCGATGACAATGGGCTCATCTGCTGCGGGTCACACCTGGGCATCCAGACACTGCTCGGTGACGAGTTGGAGAAGACGGCCGAGTTCAACAGGACGCTGGGCAACCCCTATCTCATCTGCCCCGGTCTGCCGGCAGAGTACACGAACAGCCGTAACGCCTGGCGCCGCACGGCGGAGCAGTTCAACGAGATCTCCGCGAAATGCCGCGCCATGGACGCGTGGACCGGCTACCACAACCACCACACCGAGTTCACCGAACTCGACGGCGAGATGCCGTGGGATACGTTCTTCGGCAACACCGACAAGGAGGTCATCATGCAGCTCGATACGGGCAACGCGCTCCACGGCGGGGCCGATGTGGTGCCCTTCCTCGAGCGCTATCCCGGCCGGGCGCTAACGGTGCATCTGAAGGAGTACTCGGCGAGCGATGACAAGGCGCTCATCGGCGAGGGCGACGTCCGCTGGGATGAGATATTCACCCTCTGCGAGACGACCGGCGCCACGCGCTGGTACATCGTCGAGCAGGAGAGCTACGCGTACCCGCCGCTGGAGTGCGTTGAGCGCTGTCTGCAGAACCTGCGCAACATGGGCAAGTAGGGCTCCGGAGGCGTTCCGAGGGGCTGAGGTAGAAGATAGAGCACGCGGCCGGGGGGATTGGCCGCGTGCTCTGCGATTCGAGGACACCCGTTGAGCAGCGCCTTCTCAGGGCTGCTGCAGGGCGCTCTTGAAGTTGTTGATGAGCCACATCACCTTCTCGTCATCCGCGACAAGGTCCCCGACCTTGTTGTAGGCATGAAGGACGGTGCTGTGGTCACGACCCCCGAAGTACCTGCCGATATCGACCAGGCTCAGGTCGGTCAGCTCGCGGGTCAGGTAGATGGCAACCTGCCTGGGCCAGACTATGTGCTTGCTCCGCTTCGGCCCTATTATGGCCTGCTGTGGCGTGTCCATCTGGGCGCTGACGTATGCGACGACATCATCGACGCTGATGTGCCGGGCCTCCGAGTTGGTCGAGTAGTCGGAGATGATGTTCTGCACCACGCTCAACGTCGGTTGCACGCCGCTGAGAGAGACCGTTGCGCAGATCTTCAAGAGCGCGCCTTCGAGCACACGGATGTTGCTCTCGATCTCTTTGGCCACATAATCGAGGATATCCCTGTCGAGGCTGATGTTCTCAGCCTGGGCCTTCTTCTCCAGGATCGCGATGCGGGTTTCAACGTCCGGACAGCGCAGGTCGGCCACGATACCCGCCTCGAGGCGAGTCCGCACGCGCGGCGAGAGGGTCTGCAACTGCCTCGGCGGGGCATCGCAGGCGATTACGAGCTGCTTGTCGCTGTCGTAGATCGCATTGAAGGTGTGAAAGAACTCCTCTTCGGAGGTGGGTCCGTCGATGGCGGCGATGAACTGGATGTCGTCCATCAGCAGCACGTCGACGTTGCGGTACTTGGCGCGGAAGTTCGCCGTGCGGTTGTCGCGGATGGCTGAGATCAGCTCGTTGACGAAGCGCTCCGCGGAGATATACATCACCCGCGCCTCGGGCCTGCGCTCGAGGACCCGATGCCCGATCGCCTGCATCAGATGGGTCTTGCCCAGTCCCACCTTCGAGTGGATGAACAGGGGGTTATAGGCAGTCCCCGGCGAGCGCGCGACCTGCACCGCCGCCGCATGGGCGAAGCGGTTGCAGTCGGCGACCACGAAGCTCTCGAAGGTGTAGCGGGGGTTGAGCATTCCGTACCCGCTGTCGGCGCGACGCGGCTGCGCCGCGGGCGCGGCAACGCGACGCTCAGTCATCACGCTCGCGGGCAGTGCCTGGGCGACGTTGACCTCCGTCACCAGGGCGACCGGCTGGTGGGCAAGCTCCTCGAGCGAGGCCTGGATCAGAGGGCGATGCTGGTTTGAGAGGATACTCGCCGCGAATTCGCTGGGGACGCCGAGCACGAATGTGCTGCCGTCGTAGGATAACGGGGTTGACTGTCGGAGCACCCCCTCGAAGGTCGCGGGGCCCATGCGCTCCTTGAGTAGTGGTAAGGCTTGCTCCCAAAGGCTCTGACTGTCGAGCACTGGGTCCTCGGGCAATTCCTAACACCCTTCCCTCTTCCCCGGAGGGAGGCTGTCCGCCTCGCCATGTCGGACCGAAGCGAACGTTGGCAGGGGATCTCCCACGACCTCCGCCACACCGCCCTCACGGAGCGAAAAATGCGCCCGGCAAATGCGTCCCCCTACGGCAACTGCGCTGCCCCGGTTCCCCACATCACAGGCTGCGCGCCGCCGGGGATGTCAAGCTTCCCGAAACCAGACCTCAGAACGTCGGAACCCCTTTCGTGAGCGACAATCATACCCGACACGGCTGCGAATATGAACGAAAACTGAACAAAACAACAGAAGCGCAAATATAGAGGAGTTTACGTGGATAATGCTGCGAAGTGGACTGCGATCACTCAATCGGTTGTATTCCGTGACGAAATCATTGCGGAAAACGCCAGGTTGTGTGTGCAAGAGCCGTGCGCCCTATCGCCCGACTCAAGTGCTGGCGAGTATAGCATACAGCCTGCGCGCCGTGCAAAGGAAATATTCCTGCGTTTATTGAACTTTTGGTGACGATATTTCGCGATGCCGCACGCGCCTTCCGGCATGGCGTTTTTCGCCGTTCTCAGCCTCATTCCTCCTGCCATCCCACATATTCCGGAGGATTCTTCGCCACGCCCTTTTCGTCGCTCCTCGGCTCCTCTCCGTACGGGCCGTTCGGGCGCCCTTGACCCCCATCCACGGCCGGGTATAATGCTGGAAAGCCTGATACCCGAGTGGAGGCGCCACATGGACCTGACAGTGCTCGGCACGGCAGCAGCGGAGGCGTGGCCGGCGCCGTTTTGCGTATGCGAGGCCTGCAGGGAGGCCGCGCGGCGGGGCGGCAAGGACCTCCGCCGACGCGCCAACTACCAACTCGGAACCGACATCCATATCGACTGGGGACCCGACGCATACCACTGCATGCTCGCCTTCGGAATCGACTACTCGCCGCTGCGGCACCTGCTCGTCACCCACCCGCATCAGGATCACTGGACTCCCGTTGATCTACTCTGGCGGCGACGCGGCTTTGCGAAGCTGCCGGAGGAATCGCAGTTGACCGTCTACGGGAATGCCCTGGTCGGAGAGCGCCTGCGGCAGACGGTCCGCGCCCCGTTGAGCGAGCTGTCAATGGACTATCGGCACATCCGCGAGTTCGAGCGGCTCGACCTCGGCTCGGCCGTCGCCACCCCCCTGCCGGCCTCGCATGCTCCGGAGGAGGGTGCGTTCATCTTCCTGATCGAGGTCGGCGGCAGCCGGGTGCTGATCGGCCATGACACCGGCTGGTTTCCGGAGGCGACCTGGGAGTACCTGGCCGGCGCCGAGATGTCGGTGGCGCTGCTCGATTGCACCTACGGGACGGCGGACCGGCGGG
>MTKY01046998.1_pt1 | contig 13908 bp, 9 predicted proteins | sample 1042731 | NCBI WGS metagenome assembly MTKY01 (sample SAMN06212206, study PRJNA360538) | anaerobic digester metagenome | biome: Wastewater treatment plant; material: sludge; isolation source: anaerobic digester fed with sludge from wastewater treatment plant | place: Denmark: WWTP Soeholt ... | reverse complement strand
CGGCGAGGCTGTCCCTGGCGCGCGGGGCCGGCATCGTCCGGGCGCGTACGCTCGCGTTGATCGACAGCGCCGGCGAGCTCCTGCCCGCTGCGCTGGGCGCGCTGAAAGGTCCGCTGCGCGCGATCGACGTAGGCTGACTCGCGGGTGGTCCGATCGGGGGCGCCGCGCGGTTGCCGGGTTGGCGCACGATCCTGATCTCCCGAGCCTGGAATTCGATCCGGCCGGGCCGCGCGGCTCGCAGTGCGCTCCAGGTCCGCGCGATCGGGCAGCACACCGCGAGGTGCCGGTTGTTCCCGGTTCGCGCGGTAGGGGCTGTCGGCGTGATCGACCCGGGGCGGCCGTGCATGCCCGCCGGCGTATTGTCGATGTAGCTGCAGGCTGCGATAGGGGACGCCGCGCCGGTGATGGCTGTCATGCACCCATCTGTAGCGAGGGGGCGGCGGGCGATGGTAGTAGAACGGCGGACGATGTACCACGCGTACATCGTGGTGGTACCAGTCGTAATCACCGTAGAAAAAGCCGTTCCCGACGAAGATACCCGGCCCCCAATGGAACCCGTTGTATCCGTAGCGCGGGTAATAGCCGGGCCAGGGCGCCCAACGCACCGGACGGTAATCCGCCCACCACCAGTTGCCATACACCCGATAGGGATCGTAGTAGGGGACGTAAACGACCTCGGGTTGCACCTGGCGCACCACGATCGTCGGCCCCTGCTCCAGCACTTCAACCTGTTCGTTCGAGCTCAGGTTGCCCTCGGTCCCGGCCCGCCGCCGCAACTCCTGCACGCTATCCATCAACTGTGTCTGCTGGGCGAGAAAGGCATCTCCCAAGCGCCCGGTCCAATCCAGATCGGCATCCATCTGCCCGAGGATTTCCGGAAACGCGACCATCGCCTTCACGCTCGGATCCCAAGTCTCGGTATCCACCGCGCGTACTGCAGCCTCGCCGTTCAAACCGGGATTCGCGCGCGACCAGCGTGCCGCCTGCACGATTTCGAGCGGATAGGTGGCGGCCATGAGCATCTGCGACAGCAATTGATCCGGATACAGTGCAATCGGCGCGAGCATCTGGTCGAGCTCGGCCTGCGAGAACAGCGGAACCTCCGCCAGCGGCGCTTCCTCGGCAAATGCCGGTGGCAGCGCCAGGAACAACGCGAACAGCTGGTAAAGCAGTGTCCGATACGCGGCTTTCATGGGCCTTCCAAAAAGGCTGTGTCTCGCTCTTACAACGCTGAACGGGTGATTTGGTTGACGCGGGCGCACCCGCGCCGGCTCAGAACGCCAGCGCGCGCACCAGCCGATCGAGAAACTCGCGCGATTCGTAGAACGACGACACCGGCAACCGCTCGTCCTTGCCATGGGCACGGTAATCGCCTTCCGCGACAAAGGCGCCGCTGATGCCGTAGGTAGCGATGCCGGCATTGCGGGTCAGCGCGCTGTCGGTGGCACCAAGGCCCATCACCGGCACCACGACGGCGTCGGGCCATATCGCGGCCGTGATCGAGCGCACCGGCTCCATGATCACGGGATCCAGCGGCGAAGGCGGGCTGAGCGTCGCCACCTCGAGCGGCGTGATCAGCAGCTGGTCGTCGGCAAGCACCCTGGCCAGCGTCGCGGTCACCGATGCGATCGTCTCGTGCGGCAGTACCCGGCAGTTCACCGTGGCGGTGGCGCGCATCGGCAGTGCGTTCTCGGCGTGCCCGCCGGCAATCTGCGTCGCCACGCAGGTGGTCCGCAGCACGCCGTTGAATTCCGGTATCGCGGCGAGGCGCTGCTCGGCAACCGGATCGAGGGGTTCCTCGAGTATCGCCAACATATCGGCGGCGAGAACGCCGCTGCGCAGTTTCGCCTCCTGGCGAAAGAACTCGCGGGTGCCTTCGTTCAGGTTCACCGGAAACGCGAACGCGGCGATACGCGACACGCCCGCCGCCACCCGGTAAATCGGATTTTCCCGGGTCGGCAACGCGCTGTGCCCGCCCGGCCCGCTGGCTTGCACGCGATAGCTCTGATACACCTTTTCACTGAATTGCAGACCATTGGCCAGCGCACGCCCATCGACCAGCGTGCCCTTGCCGCCTTCGTTCAGCGCCAACTGTGCATCGCGTATCTGCGGCCGGTTTTCCAGCAACCATTTCACTCCGTTGTTGCTGCCGCCTTCCTCGTCGGCGGTCAGCGCCAGGTAGATGTCCCGCTTCGGCACGCGCCCCTCGCGCACGTAGGTGATCAGATTGCTGACATGAATCGCCGCCGAGGCCTTGTTGTCCGAGGTGCCACGGCCGTAAAAATAGCCGTCCTTCTCGCTCAGCTCGAAAGGAGCGACGCTCCATTCCCCGGCGGCGGCCTCGACGACATCGATATGCGCCAGCAACAGCAGCGGGCGAGCGCTGCCGTCACCCTTGAGATGCGCCAGCAGATTGCCGCGCGTCGCGGTTGGTCCGATCACCTCGATCGCATCGCCGGCGAGACCGGCGTCGCGCAGGCGCCTCGCCATCGCCTCCGCGGCCACCGTGGTGCTGCCGGTGGAATGCGTGGTGTCCATGCCTATGAGCTCGGCATATATCTCTCGTGCCAGCACATCCTGCTCCGAGGCCTGCGCGAGCAGCGCGGCGCACAGCAACACGATTCCCGTTACCCAGGTATTCATACCGTATGCCCTTTTCCTGCCTGTTTGCGTACGCTTTCGGGAAACCCGCTCCACACCGAAACACCACACCCCGCGATGTTACAGTTACAATCCGGATTCAGGCCAGCAGGAGAAGTTTACCGTGCCACCGCGCTTTCGCACCGCCATCACGCTCCCCGGGCTGAGCGGCAACGTTGCCGATACCATTGCGCTCGCCAGACGTGCCGAAAGCGCCGGTTACGACGATCTTTGGCTGGCCGATGCCGGCGGCATGGATGCACTCACGCTGGCGGCGATACTCGGGCAGAGCACCAAGCGCGCGCGCATCGGGATCGCCGTGGTACCGGCCTACACGCGCACGCCGGCGGTGCTGGCCAGCACCGCCGCAACGATCGCGCAGCTGGCCCCCGAGCGCTTCGTGCTCGGACTCGGAACCTCGAGCCACGCGATCATCGAGGGCTGGCACGGCCTGCATCTCGACCAGCCCCTCACCCGCATGCGCGAGACCATGCTGTTGCTGCGCCAGATGCTGGCCGGCGAAAAGACCAGCTTCAGCGGGCAAACCCTGCGAAGCCACGGCTACCGCCAGGACGCCGTGCCCGGCGGCCTGCCGATCATGCTGGCCGCATTACGGCCCGGCATGCTCGAACTCGCGGCAGAGCTCGGGGACGGCGTGATCCTGAACCTGTTTCCGCGACGCGCGCTCGCGAAAATCCGCGACCATATTCTTGCGGGCGCCGCGCGTGGCGGGCGCGACGGCGCCGAGGTGGAGATCGTGTGCCGTCACCAGATCGCGGTGACCGAGGATCCGCACGCGGCGCGCGAGCTGTTTCGGATGGTGTTCGCGTCCTATTACGCCACGCCTGTCTACAACCAGTTCCTGGCGTGGACTGGCTACGAGGACGTGGCACGCGAGATCCGCGAGGGCTGGGCGGCGAAAGACCGCAAACGCACCGCCGCCGCGATGAGCGATCAGCTGATCGACGAGATCGCGATCATCGGCACGCGCGAACAATGCCAGCAACGGATCATCGAATATGCCGAGGGCGGGATCCACACCCACATCGTTTCATGCCTGGGATTCGAACCGGCGCTGGTCGATGCAACCTATCAGGCGTTTGCACCCGAACACTTCAGACTCGGCTGAGCGATGCCGCGCTCGAGCTTGTCCAGCGCCGCGACCAGCGCCGTATCCAGCAGGTCCTGGGCGGACAGCGCCAGCGCGTCCCCTGCCGCCAGCATCTGCGCCAGCTCCTCGCGGCCATGACACACCAGCTTCATGCCCTGGCGATCGACGAACAGGAGACGCTCGGGCTTGCCGAGGCGCAGCGCCAGTCTGCCACATGCCGCCGGAGCCACGAAACGTACCCAGGTCCCGCGCGCCAGCCCGTCCACTTCACGCAGTCCGTCCGCGAGCGGTAAATCGGGTTTCCCGGCATCGCTGTCGCCGCTTTCACCGACCTGGACCTGTACCAGGGCGACCGGCAACGGTACAGGAGGTGTCCACACGCGCAGATCGTCCTCGATGCTCTCGAGCAGCATCTCGGTACGCAACGGATCGCATCCCGCATGCATCATTCCTTCGCGCAGGCGCGCGCCAAGGAGATCGGGCAGCTTGTTGGTCGCGCCGCTTTCCCACAGCTGCGCGAATGCGCCCAGTATCGCGAGCGATTCCCGCCATTGCACGCCGTGCGCACCGCCGCGCAGATACGCCAGTGTCATCACCCGTCGCCACCCGTCGCGCAGCAATTCCTCGGCCGCGGCGGGCAATCGGCAATCGCCAAGCTGCTCGGCGAATACCCGTTCAATCGCCGCGCGCGCCGAAGTCTGCAGCATGCGTGATCGTTCCGCGTCCTCGGTTCGTCGCTGCGTCAGCCGCGCGATCCGGAGTTCGTCCTCCGCATAGGCGCTGAAATCGGCCAGGATCGCCGCGTTGCGCGGTTCGCTTGTGCCAAGTCCGTCCATTGCGCGTGCGAGCATCCCGGCGAACGCATCGGGTTGTCCGGATGCGGTGGATTCACGACCCAGCGCCAGCATCGATACCTCGGCGAGGAATCGTCTCAGGGGGTTCGTGGCCGAGGAGAAAAACGCATTGTCCCTGATCGCCGCATCCTGCACCGCGCCGCAAAGACCGGCCAGCAAGCCGCGCGTCTGTACCGTGAGGCGCGTATCCCCGGCAATCGCTTCGAAGGCCAGCGCCACCAGCATCCGCGTCTGCTCGCGACGGTTCTTCGCCACGATCCGCTCACGCAGCGCGCATTCGCTCGCCGCCGCAGCGTTGCGCGCCGCCGAATCATCCGCAACGGCATGCACTCCGGCATCGCTCAGCATGCTGGTGCAACGGGCACAGAACTCCTCGAGTTCGCCAAGCACATTGCGTTCGAACTGCTCGAACACGGCGCGCGTCGCCGCACCGGAAAATCCCAGATCCCTGGCAGCGCTCATGCAGCACGCCGCCAGCAGTTCCGGCCCCAGCATCGAATCGGCAGCGGCATCGAACCGGCACGCGCCCGGCAATGCGTTCAGGAGATCGTTGAGTTCCGCGAGCGGGGCACGGTGGGCAAGCACGGCGCGACCGACCAGCTCGTCGAGCATCTGCAGCTCACCGGCACTGCCGACCAGGGACGCATCGCGATGCACCGGCACGCCACTGTCGAATGCTGCCGTGGAGCGCTGCCGGAACCGGTTCACGCAGCAGGCACGGAAATCTCCGCCCGCGCCGCGCAACTTGTTCATTGCCTCGAAGTAGCCATTCTGTTCGGCGCTGCTCGCGGCATTCACTGCCATCTCCAGCAGCGCGTCGTCGAGTTGTTCGAGCATGATGCCGATGCGCGCGTCGAGCCAGCACACCGTCGATTCGCGCAGCGCGGCTACCAGCGCTTCGCCATCAACGCAGGCGGGTGACGTTTGCGCCGTGCAACAGGCACCGTTCGCAACCAGGGTATTCATCTCGCTCCACACGGATACCCGTCATTGGATCAAGGTGGAGTATAGAAAGGTCCGGGGCGGCTCTGCTCGCGCCGCTCCCGAAGTGTGACGCAGTACAGGGTCGGATGTTCGAGTGGATCACCAACCGCGGCGTGTCAGGGTGCGGCTTCTCCGGTGCCGGCGAAACGCAATGCCACGATATCGCCTTCGTGACGTGCCACCCGCATGAGGCAGCGCTGGGTGTCCGCATCAGCCTCGTCGCTCAGCACACCGTGCAAATCGATTCCGACAAGGCGCCCCCGATACAGCGGCGGCCCCTCGAAACCCCTCAGCAACATCCCACCCTCGGAGATATTCCTGGTACTCGTGACACACGCTGTCACCCGGTCCAGCCGCACCACCACCTGCAACTTGACGTCGACACGGCGGTGAAGGCGCAAATCGCCGTGACTCGCTTCGATCGTCGTTATCTGAACGGCATTCATGCAAACAGGATCCTGCGCTTTCAGCTTGGCAATGACGGCCGGGGCCGCAATTGTAGGCGATCGCGCCCGCCATGTGATTTCCCGAGCATGAACTTCGTCACTTTTCCGGCAAGCTGCCAGCCTGCCCGATGCCCAACTCGCGCTCCAGCCGCTGGCCGGTCGCACCGGGAAGCCCGGCCCGTGCGGTGAGCAAATGATAGGTCAGCGGTACCACCAGCAGGCTCAGCACCGTGGAGACGAGAACTCCGGCAACCACCACCACGCCGATCACGTAGCGCGCCTCGGCGCCCGCACCATAGGCCAGCACGAGCGGCATCGCTCCCATGATGGTGGTGATGGCCGTCATCACGATCGGACGCAGACGCAGGCTCGCAGCCTCGAGCAGCGCCTCTTCGCGCGCCATTCCCTCGCCCCGTAGCTGGTTGGCGAACTCGACGATCAGGATGCCGTTTTTCGCCGCCAGGCCTACCAGCATGATGATGCCGATCTGGCTGTAGATATTCAGTGTCTGGCCGGTCAGCCACAACCCCAGCAGCGCTCCCGCGACTGCCAGCGGCACCGTCAGCATGATGACCAGCGGGTGCAGGAAACTCTCGAACTGCGCCGCCAGCACCAGGTACACGATCAGCAACGAAAGCAGGAATATCAGGTAGATCGAGCGGCCCGAGTCACGCAGATCGCGCGATTCTCCCTTCAGGTCGGTTACTACCCGCGCCGGCAGCGATTCGCGCGCGCTGCGCTCCATGAAGTCGATGGCCTCACCGAGCGCATAGCCCTCCTCCAGGTTGGCCTCGATCGTGATTGCGCGCGTGCGATTGTAGCGGTTGAGCACCCCGGCATCGGCAAACTCCTCGATGCTCACCAGGCTGGCGAGCGGAATCAGCGCGCCGCTGCTCTGCGAGCGCACGTATATGTTCGCCAGGTTCGCGGCGGTGCGCTTGGTTGCGTCGAGCCCCTCGAGGATCACGTCGTATTCCTCGCCGTTCAGCAGCAGCTTGGTCACCCGCCGCGAGCCGAGCAGGGTCTCGAGCGTGCGCCCCACGTTCTCGACACTGACCCCGAGATCTCCTGCGCGGGCGCGATCGATCGCCACGCGCAGTTGCGGCTTGGTTTCCTTGTAATCGTGATCCACAGCGCTCAGGCCCGGATTGCGCGCCATGCGCTCGAGCAGGATATCGCGCCATGCGGCGAGCTCCTCGTAAGTGCCGCCACCGATGACGAATTGCAGCGGTTTTTCGAAGCGTCCGCCAAGCCCCTGGGGCATGGTCGGAAATGCCTGCACGCCCGGGACATCCGCAATGCGACGATTGACGTCCGCAAGGATATCCATGCCCGGGCGTCGTCCCGTATTCCAGTGCGGCAGGTTGAAAATGCCGATCGCCTCGTTGTAGCTCTCGGTGCGCGAGAACCCGCCGGGGACACGCATCAGCATGCGCTCGATCTCGCCGTCGGCCACCATGGGCATCAGGCGACTCTCGATCTCGTCCACGTGCTTCCTGGTGTACTCGTAGGACGACCCCTCCGGGGCCTTGATGAACATGAAGAACGAACCGCGATCCTCGCGCGGTGCAAACTCGCTCGGCAGCACCCGGTAAAGCAATCCGGTTCCGGCAAGCACCACGGCGATCAGCACCAGCGCGATCCACGGGTGATGCAGAACCGAAGCGAGCCGGGCGCGATAGCCCAGCTGGGCACGCGTGAACAGCACACCGAAGCCATGCGGGGTCTGTCCCGGCCGCAACAGGCTCGAACACATCGCCGGTGACAGGGTCAGCGCAACCAGCATGGAGAACAGTACCGCCGCGGTCATCGCGATCGCGAATTCACCGAAAAGGCGCCCGATATCGTCCTGCAGAAAAGTGATGGGCACGAACACCGCCACCAGCACCAGCGTGGTCGCAACCACGGCAAAGCCAACCTGGCGCGTGCCGCGGAATGCCGCCACCAGCGGCGACTCCCCGCCCCGGATACGACGATGAACGTTTTCCAGCACGACTATCGCGTCATCGACCACCAGCCCGATGGCCAGCACGAGCGCCAGCAACGTGAGCAGGTTGATGCTGTAGCCGAAAAAATACAGCACGATGCAGGTAGCGACGAGCGATACCGGCAGCGTTGCGGCCGGCACCAGCATCGCCCGCATATCGCCGAGGAACAGCCAGATAACGGCGACCACCAGCAGGGCCGCGATCGCCAGCGTCTTGTAGACCTCATCGATCGCGCTCTCGATGTATACCGAGGAATCCCAGCTCTGCAGCAACTGCATGCCATCGGGCAGCGACAGGTTGGCGCGGTCGCGCTCGCGTTTGACCGCCCGCGCCACCGCGAGCGTGTTGGCGGTGCTCTGCTTGATGATGCCGATACCGACCATCGGCACGCCGTTGGCGCGAAACTGCTTGCGATTCTCCGCGGCGCCGAGTTCCACCTCGGCCACGTCGCCGAGACGCACCAGGTACCCGTCGCTGCCCTTGCCGAGCACCAGCGCCCGGAAATCCCCGACGCTGCGGTAACCGCGCTCCATGCGCACCACGAAATCGCGCTGGGTCGAGCGTATGCTGCCGGCCGGAAGCTCGACGTTCTCGCGCTCCAGGGCCGCCTCGACGTCCGCCACCGTCAGCGACCGAGCCGCGAGTGCGTTGCGATCCAGCCAGATGCGCATCGCGTAATCGAGACCACCGCTCACGTAGACCTGCGCCACACCATCGATCACCGCAAAGCGGTCGGCAATGTAGCGGTTGGCATAATCCGTCAGTTCGAGACGATCGAGACGGTCGCTGACGAGGCTCATCCACAGGATCACGCGACCTGATGAATCCTGCTTGCGGATGTCCGGCGCGTCCGCTTCGCGCGGCAACTGGTCGAGCACGCCGCCCACGCGGTCACGCACATCGTTTGCAGCCGCATCGATGTCGCGTTCGAGCGAGAATTCGATGGTTATCTCCGATACGCCGTCCATGCTCGAGGAAGCAATCGACTCGACACCCGCGATGCCGGATATCCGATCCTCTATCTGCTGCGTTATCCGCGTTTCGACCACTGCCGCGGAAGCGCCGCGATAGGCGGTTTCGATCGAGACCACCGGCGGGTCGATATCCGGATATTCTCTCAGCGGCAGCAGATCGAACGCCACCGCGCCGAAGGCGATCAGCAGCAGGCTGATCACCACGGCCAGCACCGGCCGGCGTACCGAAAGGTCGGAGAGAATCATTGGGCTGTGCCGGTGAGCGGCTGCTCGCGCATCTGCACCTGCTGTCCTGGCCGTACGGTGAGGCCTTCGATCACCACGAGATCCCCTTCGGCGAGACCACCGAGCACTTCGGCACTGCCCGGAATGCGCAGACCCACCTCGATCTGCCGCCGCTGCACCCGGTTGCCGTCGGCGCTGTCGATCAGCAACACGAAATGATCACGCTGGTAATGGATGATGGCCTGCTCGGGGATCAGCAGCGCATTGCGTCGTTCATGGCGAAGATCGACATTGAGCAGCATGCCGGGCTTCAACAGCAACTCGCGATTGTCGATGCGCGCGCGCAAGCGGACCGAACGGTCAACCGGATTCACGCGCGAGTCGATGCCGATCACCTCGCCGGCAAACTGATGCCCGGCCAGCGCCGGTGTCGTGGCCGAAACCGTGTCACCCGTGCGCAGGCTCCGCAGGTAGATGGACGGAACCGGAAAGTCGAGCCGCAGGGTGGCGATATCGTCGAGCGTGGTGATCACGGTCTCCGGCGTGACCAATGCGCCGGGGCTGACACTGCGCAAACCGAGCACGCCCGCGAACGGTGCGCGGATATTGCGGTCTGCCACCGCCGCCTCGGCGCCGGCGACGCGCTGGCGGGCAATCTCGAGCAGTGTCCGGCGTTCGTCGAGCTGGTTGCGTGACAGGGACTTGCTCGCCACGAGGCCCTCGATCCGCCGCACCTCGCGTATCTGTTCATCGAGAAAGGCGCGCGCTTCGGCGAGCTTCGCGACTTCCTCGCGCTGCACCAGCGTCAGCAGCGGATCGTTCCTTGCCACCGCCTGTCCGTCGCTGAAATGAATCGCCTCGACAAATTCCGTGACCGTGCTGCGCACTTCGATCGACTCCCAGGAGGACGTCGTGCCGAGCGCCTCGATATGCTCCTCGATCTCGCGCATCGTGATCCGTGCCACACCCACTGACGGTGGCGGCGGCGTGTATGCCGGATTGCCTCCGCTGGCGCCGCCGAACAGCTGCCACAGTCCGGCGACCGCCAGCACGGGCAGCAACAGCAGTAACACGACACGGCGAACCCGCATCAACCGAGTCCCATCAGCTCGACCAGGCCATGGCTGTGACCCGCGGTATAGCCGCCGTCGACTGCAAGCGCCTGGCCGGTCACGAACGAGGCGTCCTCACCGGCCAGGAACAGCGCCACGGAGGCTATTTCGGAAGCGCGGCCCAGGCGCTGCATCTTGGTTTCCGCCTGGATGCTTTGCGCGTATTCGCGCAGGAAATCATTGCCGATGGTCTGGCGCAGCAGGGGTGTATCGATGAAGCCGGGGCAGATCGCGTTGCAGCGGATCCCCTGGCGCGCATAATCCATGGCGATATTCCTGGTCAGCAGCACCACACCCCCCTTGGATGCGTTGTAGGAGCTGCCTCCTTCGGAACCCACCAGCCCCTCGATGCTGGCAATCGTGACGATACTGCCGCTGCGCTGCGCCATCATTGCCGGCAGCACCGCTTTCACCGACAGAAAGGTGCCCTTGAGGTTCACGTCGAGCACCCGGTCCCAGGCGGCTTCCTCGACCAGGTGCACCGGACCCGCATCCGCGATACCGGCCGCCGTGACCAGCACGTCGATGCGCCCGAACCGCGCCAGCACCGCGGCGACGGCGCCCTGCAGGGCCGCGGCATCGGTCACATCGCATGCATGAAAAAGCGCGCCCGAAGCGCTGCCGAAATCCTCCTCGCCGCGCAGATCGATTCCCGCGACCGTGGCGCCTTCGCGCGTGAAGCGCTCGGTGCACGCCAGCCCGATTCCCGAGCCTGCTCCGGTCACCAGCGCAACCTGCCCCTGCATCCGTCCCGTCATGTGCAATTCCTCCTCAATTCGCGCACTGCGGCGCGGTGCCAAAAAATTCGACCAGTGACTCCTCGGGCGGTGCGTACCAGTACGAACCGGACACCGGTGTCGAGAACTCGGTGAGCCGGTCCATCAGGCCGTCCTCGGCGCGCCCGAACATGCGATCGAGCTGGATCGCGAAACGCATCAGCTCGCAGGAGAAGCCCAGGAAATACAGCCCGTTGCTGCGCACGCCCCCAAATGGCGTGCTGCGGCGGTAGATCTTGAGCCCCTTGCCGTCGATCTTCACATCCGTCCGGCGCACATGCGAGGTCGGTGGCGCGTCCTCGAGCTCGATGCTGTCGGCCTTGGTCCGCCCGATCACGCGTTCCTGCTCCTCGACGCCGAGGCGGGCGAAATGCGCGAGATCATGCGTCCACTGCTGGGTCAGCACGAAGCAGCCACCGGCTCCTGCCTTTGCCGGTGCAATCACCGCGGCCTCGCGCGCCTCGGCGAGGCGCGGATTTTCGGTGCCGTCGATGAAGCCGGTCAGATCGCGCGAATCCAGGTAATTGAATCCGTGCAGTTCGAGCTCGAGCGCGGCGCTGGCGCCGAGCACCGCATCGATCGCCATCGCGCGCGCGAGGTTGAGATCATGGCGCGTGCCATGAATCCAGAAAAGGACATCGCCCTGGGTACCCGGTGCGGTGTGGTCGTTCCTGCCAAGAATCGGATGAAAGTCGATGAAATCCTCCGGCGCCGCAGTGGGTGCAAGTTCGGACCAGGCGTTACGCCCGAAAGCGACCACCAGATTGCTGTTCGCGTCCGGCACCGCCAGCGCGCGCCCGATCAGCGCTGCGCGCGTGGCGCGCTCGACGCCACCGCGCAGCGCATATTCGAGAAAATAGTGGTGCGTGCTGTCCTCGCGAAAAATCGCGCTCTGGGGGCTCGGCATGACAAAAACTCCGTGGTGCGGATCGAAATAGCGGCTCCGCAGCTAAGCTAGCACGCCGATTGCACGCCCAACAATACGTGCCGGCATGGCCGTGCATGGCTGTACTTGGATCACTTGCCTGAATAAACTCCCCATCCCGGCGCGGTTGATGCGCCCGTGCGCCAAGGGTGCCATCGTGAACGCGCAATTCGAAAAGCGATTCGCTGAATTGAGTCAGCGCGACAATATCGCGCTGCTGCGCTACATCCGCCGCGGCATCGAGAAGGAAAGCCTGCGGATCACGCCTGCCGGCAAACTGGCCCAGACCGCGCATCCCGCCGCGCTGGGATCGGCGCTGACCCACCCCTGTATCACCACCGATTATTCCGAGGCACTGCTCGAGTTCATCACCGCGCCGGACACCGAGTTGAGCAACACGCTCGCCGAGCTGGACAACATACATCGCTTTGTGTACCCGCGGATCGACACCGAACTGCTGTGGACCGCGAGCATGCCCTGCCTGCTCGAACAGGACGCCGACATACCGGTTGCACGCTACGGCAGTTCCAATGTCGCGCGGATGAAGACGATCTACCGCGTGGGTCTCGGGCATCGCTACGGACGCCTGATGCAGACCATTGCGGGCATTCATTTCAATTTCTCGCTGGACGATGACTTCTGGGAGTGGCTGCATGCAGCCGTGCACAGCCAGCTTTCCCTGCGCGATTTCAAGACCGAGCAGTATTTCGCGCTGATCCGCAATTTTCATCGCTACTCCTGGCTGCTGATCTATCTCTTCGGCGCCTCGCCGGCCCTGTGCGAGACCCTGACAGGCGATCGTCCGCACACGCTCGAACCGCTCACACGCGGTACCCTGCACGCCCCCTGGGGCACCTCGCTGCGCATGGGTGATCTCGGTTACCAGAGCGACGCCCAGGGCCAGATCGAAATTGTCTACAACAGCCTCGATGACTATATCGAAGCCTTGCAGCGCGCGATCACCACGCCCCACCCGCCCTATGTCGCGATCGGCACGCGGCGCGACGGCGAGTGGCTGCAGCTGAGCACCAGCCTGCTGCAGATAGAGAACGAGTTCTACTCATCGGTACGCCCCAAGCGGGTAACCCGGAGCGGCGAGTCTCCGCGGCACGCGCTGAGCGAGCGCGGCGTGGAATACGTCGAGGTGCGCTGCCTCGACATCGACCCTTTCGAACCGGCCGGGATCGGGGCGCCTACCGCGCGCTTCGTCGATGCCTTCCTGCTGTACTGCCTGCTGCGCGAGAGCCCGCCGTCCGATGCCGAGGGACAGCAACGGGCGCGCAACAATCTGCAGCTGGTGGTCAATCGCGGTCGCGAACCGGGCCTGATGCTGCAGCGCACGCAATCCGTGCACCAGGAACTCCCGGTCTGGGGGCTGAAGATGATCGAGGATATCGCGCGTATCGGGGACCTGCTCGATCAAGCGCGCGGTGGCAGCGAGTACCGCGCCAGTATCGAGCTCCAGAAGCGCAAACTCGAGGATTCCGCACTGACACCATCGGCAAGAGTGCTTGCGCATCTGCGCGAGCGCAACCAGTCCTTTTTCCGGTTCGCGCTGGAGCAGTCACTCGCCCATCGCGGGCATTTTCTCGCGCGTCCGCTACCGGACGCGGAGTTCGCACGCCTCGCCGTGCTCGCCGGCGAATCGCTCGCGGCGCAGCGGGCCATCGAGGATGCCGACGATATTTCCTTCGAGGAGTATCTCGCGAATTACTACCGGCAATGATCCGTGAATCATCTGGCGCACTTTCACCTGACCGGCGGCTCCGAGCCGCTGGTGGTCGGTGCGCTGCTCGGCGACTGCATCAAGGGGCCCCTCGACGGACGGCTGAGCCAGCCGCTCGAGCTGGGTGTGCGACTGCACCGGCGGGTC
>MTKY01071656.1_pt1 | contig 13926 bp, 15 predicted proteins | sample 1042731 | NCBI WGS metagenome assembly MTKY01 (sample SAMN06212206, study PRJNA360538) | anaerobic digester metagenome | biome: Wastewater treatment plant; material: sludge; isolation source: anaerobic digester fed with sludge from wastewater treatment plant | place: Denmark: WWTP Soeholt ... | reverse complement strand
CGTAAGCATCGGCGAGCGTGTGCACTTGGTCCAGGATTGCCTCAACCACCATACCTGCAGCGTGGCGCGCATTTTCCAACATCACTAGATCCGCACGCGCCGCAAGCTGCTCGACACTCAGATTGCCCTGCAAGCGCGCCATCCAACGGGCGTGGGCGATCTCGTCCGTCACGTAACGCTGCCAAAATTCGGCGACGTCACTGTGCTGGACGAATTTGGCCGCCAGCCCACGATACAACTCCGCCGCCGATGTTTCCGCCGCGATCGCCAGCGCGAAGAGGTCAGCTAATGTGCTCCCTTGTACCATCCATGCCTCCTCAGCACCCACTATCTGCAAGCATAGCTCGCCTACTCCGTATTATACTCGTTGACACAGGGGAATGCAACCAATCCCTGCAGAGCCAACCTCCAGCTTCCGGGAAGGTTGGAGCGTGTAAAATCAAGACAAGATTACGACTTTTGTCATTCGCTTTCCGCCCAGAACATGATATGATACCGGTATACACGATGACGACAATCCAAGGTTATCTTGTTATAACGTGGAGAGAGCATGAATTCTGAAGAGCAGTCGCAAATCTATCAAACCCTGTATCCACGCCGGCAGGACATCGCCGACGCATGGGGTAAATTGATGATCACGCTGAACCCCACCCTCGCCGAAGCCGCCGACCTCAACCCCAAATTGCTACACGCGACCGAACATCTTTTGAAGTTGCTGATTGCCGAACCTTTCAATGCCGCACCTGCCCGCACGACCGGCGCATGGCTGGATATGCTGGATAACGTGCAACCGGAGGCGCTGCTCCAAATCTACGAACTGCTGGCGCGAGAATTCGTTGCCGAATTGACGGCAGAACAGATCGTGCTGGTGTATCCGCGTGTCACCGCTTTGATCGGCGCCGTGGGGTTGGGATGCGCCATCGGCAAAGCTGAACGGGCGAAAACCTTCGACATGAATGCGATGTCGGTGATGAGCCACGATCTCAAAACGCCGATCAACGCTGTCACCGGATTTTCGAAGGTCATCCTCAAAGGCATCGACGGCCCCATCACCGAGTTTCAACAGCAAGACCTGACCTCCATCCACGATGCCGGGCAGAAACTGCTGACGATGATCGACGAAATCTTCCGCACAGCCAAGACCGATGCCGGAAAGACGAACCTGTACGGGGCCGAATTCGACGTCGTAGCACTGATGGGCGATGTGCTGCACGTGAGCCAGCCCATCCTCGCACGGCGCGGTCATGCACTGAACGTCCGCTGCCAAGGTGAATTGGGCATGATGAAGCTGGATGCTTCGCGCACCAGATGGGTGCTGCTGGGGCTGCTCTACTACGCCGCCCGTCGCACGAGCAACAGCACGGTTTCGCTCTCTGTCGCCCGCGAGACTGTCCAGGACACAGACCGGTTTCTCTTCACCATCAGCGTGGCAAAACCCCAGCAGACGCCAGATGAGGTTGATTTCTGGGCAGATGACAAGGCACAGGGAGATGCCGACATCGCGCTGATCACCAGCCGGCGCTTCTGCGAAGAGTTGGGCGGCAGCCTGGCGACGGAGGAAAGCAAAGACGATCTCGCCAGGTTCGTCGTGCGCCTGCCCGCGCCGCCAGCGCTACAATAGCGACATCCACTGAACCTCTGTCGGAAATGGTCCTGCTTCAACGCTTAAGACGGATCACAATCCGCCGTCCCCGCAGCGCCGGGTTGTGATCCGGTGCAAGCATTTTCGTGATCGTCGGTGTGGACTCCCATATGCGGACTCCTTGACACGTGCAACCTTTATCTATGGTCAACGTAGAATAAATAAACACGCATAAAGGAGAAAGAAAAATGCAAACGAACGTCAAAGTTTTGGGCTGGCTGCATATCGTCTTGGGGATTCTGGGGATCTTGATCGGCTGTTTTGTCATCGCCATTATGATGAGCGCCGGCCTGTTCTCCGGCGATCGTACAGCGATGGGAGTCCTCGCTATCATCGGTACCGTCGGGGTCGCACTGGCGCTGATATTTTCGGTACCGGGCATCGTCACCGGTATCGGACTGCTGCAATATCGTTCTTGGGCGCGGGTACTGGCGCTGATTCTGGCCTTCTTCAACCTGCTCGCCGTTCCCCACGGCACGGTGTTTGGCGTCTACACCCTCATTTCCCTGCTGAATACGGAAGCGGCGGCTCTGTTCAACAAGTAGCTGTATCCAGACCTGACGGGTTTCAGAAAACCTGTCAGATCTGGCGTGACAACAAATGCAGCGCAGCCGTCTGCGCCATCTGCCCCTCACCCGCAGCGCCATCCACGGAGAGCACGCCCCCATCGGCAAAGTAGGCGAAGTCGAAGTGTACCGCGTCCCCGGCAGTTTTCCCCGGCAGCGGCATCAACCGTGCCGTCAGGGGTTTGTGCAAGCGGACGGACAGCGCCGCCACATCGAAGAGCAGCCGTGCGAGCGTGCCCTCGCTCACGTCGCCGGGCAGCGGTACGGTATCCAGCCCTGTCCCACACACGGCAGACCACTGCAGTAACTCCCCGATGTTCAGCCGACCCTCGGCGGCGCGCCGCGCGAGCACGGTGTCCTCCAACACCGGCAGCATCAGGCCACAGAACCCCACCCGTGGGAAGCGTGCCTGCCCGATGGCATCGGTCAGCGTCGCCGCCGCCGCCAACGATCCGGCAGCCCCGAGCGGCTGCCCGGTCAGCGCCTCCAACGCCGCGCCGATACTGCACGCGAGCGTGGGAAACGGCGCGAGTGAGAAGTCGATCCCGTGAAAGCGCACAGCTCGCTGCGCAGCAAGCCGGTCCGCAACGACGACCAATCGTGCCGCCTCGGCTTCGATGCGGTCGCGCAGGCGGCGGTGCGCATCCGCCAGATCGGAGGTTGCCTGGCTCGCGGCGACCGCCAGATCCGCCGCCTCTGTCGCTATAGCGAAGGCCGGCGCTCCGCCATCGTGATACGCCGCCGGAAAGAAGGGCGTGCCGGGCCGGACGTGCGCCAGCGCGGCGAAGCGCAGATTGCCAAAACCGCCTTCGATGCGAGACGCCTCGCGGATCACCCACGCCGCGCCGCGCACGGCTGCGCCGTCGATTGCGCCACTCGCCGGATCTACGATGTGCGCGGTGGCGAAGACCGCTTGAGTAGCGGTGAACATCTCCGGCAAGTGCAGCAGCAGCGTCGCAGACACAGGACCAAGCGAAACGTACTCGAAGCCATGTTCACGGGCCGGCGCCTCCACTTCGACCGCATAACGGACGGGATCAGGACACAGCGCAGGGATGCTATCCAACGCCAGCCGCGTCGTCTGCACCTCAAAGCCGGCGTCCTCGTAGGCCTGGCGGGCGGTTTGGGAGAAAGCGCCCAATTTTGCCAAACGCGCGCGCACCTCGACGACATCGGCACCGGCAAAAACTGTGATCGAGCGGATCTTCATGGTTCACCTCGTTTTTTACGCCATTATAACACTGATAAGCGGTCAGCCATCAGCTTTCAGCGATCAGCCAGATTGCAAAACACCCTGAAATCTGGTATCATTAGGGTACACCAGGCCACACTAATCTATCGAACCGGCCTTACACCTCGGCTGGTTTGTCAACGGATTGAACGGATTTTAACGGATTTTCTAACTTTCAACTTACAACCTGTAACGATTTTCGAGAGGAGGTCAACAATGCCAGTCATTACGATTTCACGGCAATATGGCAGCGGGGGAGACGTCATCGGGAAGCATGTGTGTGAGGCGCTCGGCTACAGCTACTTCGACAAGGACCTCATGGCGCGCGTTGCTACCGAAGCGGGCATTTCCGAGAGCGATATTGTCGATTTACCGGAACATGCGTACAAGATGCGCGGGTTTTTCGACAAGCTGTTCGGCCGGCGGCGCTCAACAACCGAGGCTTGGATGGACGCCACAGTCCAGCGAGCCTTGCCGGTCGAAGCGCTCGATGAGGCGCGCAGTGTTAACCTGATCAAGGACACGGTTCTCGAGGCGCACAAACACGACAACGTCGTCATCGTTGGCCGTGGCGGGCAAGCGATCTTGCGCGAGCAACCGGGCGTCCTTCACGTGCGCATCATCGCGCCGCTCGGCGCGCGCGTGCTGCGTGTGCAGACGGCGGAGAACGTCAGCCTGGACGAGGCCACGGCGCGGGTCAAACATCGCGACGAGTCCGCGGCCGCTTATCTGGAGCGCTTCTACGACATCGATTGGGACAATCCTATGCTCTACCACCTCATCATCAACACGGGCAAATGGGAAACCGAGGACGCCGTCCAGATCATTCTTAACGCGCTCGCTCACCTGCGTATGGTGGGCAAGCAATAAAACCAATGCCCGATCGCCAACACGCGCGCGTCCACGCTCTCCGGGACATTCAACTGTTTGCGTCACACACTCCACATGTGACGCTCTCAGAAAGTGCGTTAGCCTGTATTGCGGAGGTCGTCACGCCGCGCGCTTATCCTGCCGAGACGTTGGTTGTGGTCGAAGGGGAGTTGTGTGAAGCGGCGTATTTTATCATCGCGGGGAACGTCGAGGTTTACCGTATGTCGCTCCAGGGCCGCCAGCAAGTGTTGGCGCGCTTGGGGCCGGGCCAGGCGTTCAATACCGTGCCGCTCTTCCAGGGGGACGGGCGCAACCACGCCAGCGTTATCGCGCGCACCGACGTCACTCTCTATGCGCTGCTTAGAGAGGACTTTCAACACGCGCTCTACAGCTGCCCGGATCTGGCGCTCGTCATCCTGCGAGACTTTGCGGACCGACTGACGCATCTCACCGACCTGGTGGAAGACCTGGCGTTGCGCTCGGTGCGCGGGCGGCTGGCGCGCTTCCTCTTGCAGCAGGCGGATGGCACGGCCATCGCGCAGAAATGGACACAAGACGAAATGGCCGCGTATCTGGGCACGGTGCGCGACATGATCGGGCGCTCGCTGCGCGCGCTGACCGACGAGCGGATGATCCGCCTCGACCGCGGGCGCATCGTGCTGCTCGACCGCGCCGCATTGGAGGCTGAAGCGCAAAATTGACCGGGCTTTTTCTTTCGGTGGATTAAGTATATTTTCATCGGTTAAATCTGCTTAAATCCTCAAAATCAGACTTTTGTCGTAGCGCAAGGACCGCCTTTCTGGTATGCTGGGGGCATCATCAGAAAGGCGGTTTGTTATGGTGGACCCATGGGCGTTGCCGGAGATCGATTTGGCGGCGTGTACGCGCTGCGGGCAGTGCGTCGCACAATGTCCCACGCAGGCCGTAGAGATGCGGGCGGTAGGGCCGGTCATCGTCCGCCCGCAAGACTGCACGTATTGCACCCTCTGCGAGGACGTTTGCCCGGTTGGCGCTATCGCGTGCGCCTTCGAGATTACGTGGGACGTCCCCACCACAGGATGAGGCGCCCGCCAAATCCCCCACCCGCCCCGATTTTCGAGAAAACGCTTTTCCAAAAAGACACTGAAACAAGGAGAGTTACGATGAGTGAGTACATCAACAATCAGACGCAGCGACAGGAAACGCTGAAGGGCATCATCCGGCAGTTGCATGCGGGGGCGAGCGTCGAAGACGTCAAGGCACAGTTCGCCGAGCTGCTGGCCGGTGTCGGCGGCGACGAAATCGTGCGCATCGAACAGGCGCTGGTCGGCGAGGGGCTGGACCCCGATCAGATCAAGCCGTTGTGTGACGTCCACGTGGCCGTCTTCCGCGAGTCGTTGGATGACCAGACCGATCCGCAGACGATTCCGGGACATCCCGTGTTCACCTTCCGCGCGGAGAACCTGGCCGTGGGGCGCGTGCTGGATAACGTCCGCGCAGCGTTGGACAGCTACAAGGCCAGCCCAAGCGAAGCAACGTTGCAGGCGGCGCGGGAGAGCGTCCGCAAACTGCAAGAGTACGAGAAACACTATCTGCGCAAGGAGAACATCCTCTTCGCCTATCTGGAACGCTACGACTTTTCCGGCCCTTCGCAGGTGATGTGGGCCGTTCACGACGACATCCGCGCTTTGTGGAAGAAGTTGAGCGCGCTGCTCGACGCCGGGCCAGGCGAGGATTTCGCCGGATTCGCCGCGCAACTGGATGAAACGTTCGCGCTGCTGGATCAAACCCTCCGTGACATGATCTACAAGGAGCAAAAAATTCTGTTCCCCGCAGCGATGGCGCGGTTGAGCGAGGCGGATTGGGGTGAAATCCGCGCACAAGAGGGCGAGATCGGCTACTGCTACATCGCGGCGGGCCGCCAGTGGCAGGCGCGCGTCGATCCGCGCGAGGCGGAGGCGCAGGCCGGGGCCGCGCCGGAGGGCCTGATCCCGTTGAACGTCGGGACGCTGTCGGCAGAGCAGATCAGCATGATGTTGAGCGCGCTGCCGGTGGATATCACATTTGTCGATGAGAACGACGAGGTGCGCTTCTTCTCGCAGACCCGTGAGCGCGTTTTCCCGCGCTCGCCCGCGATCATCGGACGCAAGGTGCAGAATTGCCACCCACCGCAGAGCATGAATCGCGTGCAGCGCATCCTCGACGATTTCCGCGCGGGCGTGCGGAACGTGGCAGAGTTCTGGATTTCGATGCACGGGATGTTCGTCCACATCCGCTACTTCGCGCTACGCGACGCGGCAGGCGCTTATCGCGGCACGATTGAGGTGACGCAGAACATCGCCCCACTGCGCGCGCTGGAAGGCGAGCGGCGGCTACTGAACGAGGAGGCGTAAATGGACACGCCTGTCGAAATTCACCTGTACGGCAAGCTGCGCAAGTACGCGCCGGACCCGCGCGCCGACCGCGAAAACGTGGTGCGGATTGAACTCCAGGCCGGGGATACGGTCCGCACTGCGCTGGCACACGCGGGCATCACCGAAGATGAGGTCTGCCACATCTTTTTGAACGGCGCGCTCTTTTCGACGCACAACAGTATGGCGCCGTGGCTAGGATACCGGCAAGCGCAGGCGAATGTGCACCGGCGCGAAGCGGACGTGGTGCTAAAACCAGGAGATCGGTTGGGGATTTTCGGTCACGATATGGCCGCGCTCGTCGTGTGAGACGGCGCAGCCCTTACCAACCCTCATACCAGACATCAAAACCGGCGTCGGTTACGACGCCGGTTTTTCTTTCAAGAAATCCGCGATCTGTGCAGCAAACTCGCGGGCGTGAACCGGTTTGGAGATGTAGCCGTCGCAGCCATACGCTTTGGCAATCGCCGCCGCCGTATCCTGGGGCCATGCCGTCACCACTACCAACGGGATCTTGGACAGCGTGTCGGAGGCTTTGAGTAGTCCGGCGACCGTTTGCCCGTCGAGGTCAGGCAGGCCCATATCCAACAGAATGAGATCGGGGTGTGACAGCATCGCCGCTCGCAAACCGCTTTCGCCATTCGATTCGATCAAGATGCGGTAGTCGGCGCGTTCGAGCAGCCGCTGCATCAACCGCGACTGGTGCGGGTCATCTTCCATAATCAGAATTGTCTTCATCGGTTTTCATCCTGACCGTTGAGCGTTATCTCTGAAACAAGAGTATATACTCATGTTTGAAGATGTAAAATCCGCCAACGAGCGCGCGATAGCGCCACAGTTCCTTCTGCTCGCGTTTGGCCCGCGTCTCATCGAAGTTCTTGACGATGATGCTCTTGAGCGTGTACCCCTGCACCTGTACGGCCTGCATCAGGTAAAAGCCGAGTGGAATCCACTCGCCCTTGACGTACTTGTCGCCGATGACGATCGCCAGGTAGCGCCCGCGCTCCAGGACGGGCGTCACGCGCGCCACGATCTCCGCGAACTGCGTCACGAAGGCGTCCACCGAAGCTGCGTTGGAGAGGTCGCGCTCGTCCTCGCTGAAGCGGATGATGTCGTGGTAGGGCGGATGCATCAGCACCAACTGCACCTGCGCGACGCCGCGCTCCGCCAGCAGCGCCGCGTAATCCACGGCGCGGCTGTCGCCTTCCACCACGTCCGCGACGATGTCGTGTGGATTTGGCGCGGTCGCCACCAGCTCGCGGGTGCGCGCGGCGATGTCCGCGTTCAGCTCGATGCCGATGCCGTTGCGGCCCAGGCGCAGGCACTCCAACAGCGTCGTGCCGCTGCCGACGAAGGTGTCCAGCACCCAATCGCCCCGTTTGGTGTAGCGCAGGAGCATCTGGTGGGGAATCTGCGGGATGAAGTTGCCCCAGTACCAGGCCTTGTGCGCGCCGGAGCTGTCGCGCCGCTCCATCACCCACAGGCTGTCGGTGATGATTTCGTCGTATTCCTTCCAGCGGTTCAGGTTGATGTCGTTGATTTTGCCGGAGCGGACTTCGACGGCGGCTTTGCGCAGGCGCGCGATGTAGTAGTGGGTGCGTTGCAGCGTGCGCGTGGCGAGGATTTGGTCCAGGTCGGCCAGCAGCACATCGCGAGGAAAGGTCACGCACGCCTCTTCGGTAGGGGCTGTATCCCATATCCCGCCCGGTTCCCACACCGCCGCTCGCGCGCGCAGTTCGCCGATTTGGTCGCGCACAATCTCCAGGTCATTACTGGCCAGGCAAGCGTCCAGCAGGTCAAGCAACACGGCGCGTTCAAGGATAATGTCGGTATCGTCGTCAAGATTGTTGGTCGTCATTGCTTCAACACCGAATCGCCCAGATACTGTCTGATAGCGTCTCCTGCTCCGGCGTGAAGGCAAACCGGTGCAGGCGCGCGGGATCGAACGTCGCCACGTAGTCGCTGATAATGCCGCTCAGCCACGTCAGTTCAGCTTTGAGCTTCCAATGCGCGCCGCCGGTCGCGTACAAGACGATGAACAACCGGTTGGCGTAGTGTTGGCGCTGCTCCTGGCTCTGCGCGCGGTACAGCCACTCGATGAGCGCCGCCGGGTGGTTGACCGCGTAGGTGAGATCGTGACCAAACCCACGCGGGAAGATGGAGGTTTTATGATCGAAGCGCACGCCCTTGAGCGTAAAATCGACCAGACGATCCCGCCGATTCTCCGCCGGGATCACACCGTCCAGCGCGGCGAACATCTCCTCCACCGCCCGCGCCGACCAGAAGTTGTACCAGCGGTTCAGCGCGTAATCGAAGAACGCCTCGCGTTGCGGCGCGGCCCCAAAACGGCGTTCCAACTCCGCGCGCAGCGCGTCGAAGGACGGTTCGTCGTAGACGAAGCGCGTTTGGGCGTCGAAGAGGTTGTTCTGCACCCGGCCCCAGCGGTAGGGGAAGGCCCAGCGCTTTTTCAGTTCGCGCTCGCGGGTTTCAAGGGTTGAAGAATTCACTATAGTTGCACCCTCTCTGCTTTTCGAAAACCTGTAACCACTTTCATTATAGCATACTCTGTCCACGCCACGCGCGAAGTCGAAATAGGGTCAGTGATAGACAAATTCCACAAACTGGGGTACACTTTCCCATATCCAACACAGGCAGGAGGTAGCACGGTGACAACCCGACACGTGGCGCCTTATGGCGCATGGAAGTCTCCCATCACATCCGACTTGATCGTCTCGCAGTCTATCGGTTTAGGCGGCGGCATATTCGACGGCGACGACGTATACTGGACGGAAGGCCGTCCCGCCGAGGCCGGGCGCAACGTCATTGTCCGGCGCGCGCCAGACGGAAGCGCCAGCGACGTGAACCCCGCGCCGTTCAACGCGCGCACCCGCGTCCACGAGTACGGCGGCGGGGCCGTTTTGGTGGATCGCGGGGTCATGTTCTTCAGCAATTTCGCCGACCAGCGGTTGTATCGCATCGCGCCGGGGGGCGCGCCGGAGGCAATCACGCCGGAAGCGCCGCTGCGCTACGCCGATTGCGTGATGGATTCGGCGCGCAACCGCCTGATCTGTGTCCGCGAAGACCACGGCGAGGCCGCCGCCGCCCACGGCGAGGCGGTGAACACCATCGCTGCCCTCGCGCTGGACGGCAGCCAGATGCAACACGTCCTCGTCTCCGGCAACGACTTCTACGCCACGCCGCGCCTCAGCCCCGACGGGAACACGCTCGCCTGGCTCACCTGGCGACATCCCAACATGCCGTGGGACGGCACGGAGCTATGGATCGCCGAGGTGCAGCCCGACGGAACGTTGGCGAACGCCGTGTTGGCGGCGGGCGGCGAGAACGAATCGATCTTCCAACCGGCGTGGTCGCCCGACGGACGGCTCACCTTCGCGTCGGATCGCAGTGGGTGGTGGAATCTGTACCGGCTAGGCAACGAAGGCATCGAACGGCTCGTCACAATGGAGGCGGAGTTCGGCGCGCCACAGTGGGTCTTCGGCATATCTGTTTACGCCTTCGAATCCGCTGAACGGATCATCTGCATCTATACGAAAGACGGCATCGACTATCTGGCCAGCCTGGACACCGAGAGCAAAAGCCTCACACCGCTGGATGTCCCCTACACCAGCATCGGCAGCATCCAGGCCGCGCCAGGGAAGGCGCTGTTGCGTGGCGCATCGCCCACCCAGGCCGGCTCCCTCGTACTTCTGGACCTCGCCACAGGACAGCAGACAGTTCTCAAGCGTGCGAATGCCATCGAAGTTGACCCTGGTTATCTGTCCAAACCACAGTCAGTCGAATTTCCGACTACCGGCGGGTTGACGGCGCACGGCATCTTTTACCCGCCGCAGAACCAGGACTACGCCGCGCCGGAAGGCAAAAAACCGCCGCTGCTCGTCCTCAGCCACGGCGGACCGACAGGGGCAACTTCCAGCGCGCTGAGTCTGGGAATCCAGTATTGGACCAGTCGCGGTTTCGCCGTCCTCGACGTGAACTACGGCGGCAGCACCGGCTACGGGCGCGCCTACCGCGAGCGTCTGAACGGGCAATGGGGCATCGTCGATGTGGACGACTGCGCCAACGGCGCACGCTATCTGGCCGACCAGGGGCTGGTCGATCCGGCGCGACTGGCGATTCGTGGAGGCAGCGCGGGCGGCTATACCACGCTCTGCGCGCTGACGTTCCGCGACGTGTTCCACGCCGGCGCGAGCCACTTCGGCGTGAGCGATCTCGAAGGTCTGGCAACCGACACGCACAAATTCGAGTCCCGCTATCTGGATCGCCTCGTCGGACCGTACCCGGAGCGGCGCGACCTGTACGCGGCGCGCTCCCCCGTCCACCATATCGCGCAGCTCAATTGCCCGGTGATCTTCTTCCAGGGGTTGGAGGACAAAGTCGTGCCGCCGTCCCAGGCTGAAACGATGGTCGGCGCATTACGTATGAAAGGTATTCCTGTGGCGTACCTGCCCTTCGAGGGCGAACAACACGGGTTTCGCCGCGCCGAGAACATCAAACGCACGTTGGATGCCGAACTGTATTTCTACGGGCGCATCTTCGGCTTCGAACTGGCCGAACCTGTGGAGCCGGTGGAGATCGAGAACCTCTAGCATTTGACCCTAAACGGAGTATGGATAAAATAGGAATCACAGGCCACCCCCACGCCCAGAGTGCCGGGCCTGGCGCGTCCCAACGCCGGTCCAGGGCGAACGGCCTATCGTACAGTGGATGCATTTTTATTCACAGGATCAGAAGGAGTTTGAGTTGACCGAGAGACAGACCGAACAGGAAATCTATGTATTGCCGGAGCGGACTACGGCAACGCCGTTGGAGGGGACGATGATTTTCAGCGGCCTCGCGCATCCTCAATTGGCATCGGACATCGCACATTATTTAGGGCTGGAAGTCAGCCCATCCATCAGCCGCAAGTTCTCCAACGATAACTATTTCGTCCACCTGGGCGTCAGCGTGCGCTCAAAGCAGGTCTTCATCATCCAGCCGCTGTCGCCGCCGTGCAGCGACAATCTGGTGGAGTTGATGTTGATGCTGGATGTAGCTCGCAGCGCCGGCGCGGCCGGCGTCCACGCGGTGATCCCCTACTACTCCTACGCCCGCTCGGACAAGAAGGACGCGCCACGCATCTCGATTGCCGGGCGATTGATCGCCGACCTGCTGACCACCGCCGGCGCCACCCACGTCATCACGATGACACTGCACTCCCCACAGGTCCACGGCTTCTTCCGCGTGCCGACCGATCACCTTACTGCACACTCGGTCTTCGTCGAACACTTGAAGACGAAGGACCTCAACAACAGCGTCATTGTCGCGCCCGACATTGGGCACGCCAAACGGGCGACCAAGCTGGGACGCGCGCTCAAGCTGCCCGTGGCAGCCGGCGAGAAGCAGCGCCTCACCGACGACTCGGTCGCCATCACCGGGATGATGGGTGATGTGTGGGGCAAGGACGTGATCATTTTGGATGACGAGATCGCCACTGCCGGAACGATCATCGAAACGATCAAGTATCTGAAGACGTGCAATGTCCACAAATTCACCATCATCGGCACGCACGGCCTGTTCACCGGCCCTGCCGTCGAGCGGCTCAACGGCATCGAGGAAATCGACGAGATCATCGTCACCGACACCGTACCACTCAAGGAGAACCAGCGCCCACAACGCCTGCGCGTGCTTTCGGTCGGCTCGATCTTCGGTGAAGTCATCCGTCGCAACGTGCAGGGTGAATCGGTAGGATCGTTGTTCGAGTTTTGGTCGATCCCTGGCTAAGGAGGAACTATGCCAGAACACACAGCTTCCAATGGACGTACCGGCGAATCGCTGAAGCCGGAGGACCACGCCAACGGCGAACGTGCATTTGCCGCCCTCACCCAGTTTCTCAAGGATGATGGCTGGTATCCGCAACAGTTGGACGAGAAGACCATCCATCGCGTCTACTTCGCGGGCAAAAACGGGGAACTGCGCTGCTACGCGCAAATCCGCGTGGACCTGGAGCAGTTCCTCTTCTACGTCATCGCGCCCGTCAAGACGCCGGAACCGATGTACGCGCACGTGGCCGAGTACATCACGCGCGCCAACTACGGCCTGCGCATCGGCAACTTCGAGATGGATTACTCCGACGGTGAGGTGCGCTATAAGAGCAGCCTCGACTTCGAGGGCCAGCCGCTCACGCCCACGTTGATCAAGAACGCGATGTATCCCGCCGTCCACACGATGGATTTGTACCTCCCCGGTCTACTCGGCTTGATGTACGGGAACAAAACTCCCGCGGAAGCCATCCGCGACATCGAGGATTGACCTCCAACAATGACTAATTTCAAAATCGCAACCTTCAACGCCAATTCGATCCGCAGCCGGCTCGATCAAATTCTCGACTGGCTGGCCCGCGAACAACCGGATGTGCTCTGCGTTCAGGAGACGAAAGTGCAGGACAAGGATTTCCCCGCACAGCCCATCGAGGACGCCGGATACCACGTGATCTTTCGCGGGCAGAAAGCCTATTCCGGCGTCGCTATCATCAGCAAAGTGCCGCCGGAGTCTATCGTCGCCGGCTTCGATGACGAGGCTGAGAACGGCGACGGCGCAGACGAACCACGCCTGCTGCGCGCCATCTATCACGGCGTCACGGTGGTCAACAGCTACGTCCCGCAGGGCCGCGAGGTGGAGTCGGAACACTTCCAGTACAAGCTGCGTTGGCTGGCGCGGCTGCGCGCGCTCCTCGAACGGCATTACTCGCCCGACGATCTGCTGGTGTGGGTCGGCGATCTCAACGTCGCCCCGGAGGACATCGATGTGTACGATCCAAAGGGACTGCGCTACCACGTGGATTTCCACCCCGACGCACAGGCCGCGCTGGAAGCCATCCGCCAGTGGGGCTTCGTGGACGTGTTCCGCCGGCACCACCCCGGCGAGCCGCAGCAATTCAGCTACTTCGATTACCGCGCCAACAATCCCATCGAGCGCGGCATCGGCTGGCGCATCGATCACATCTGGGCGACCGCGCCGCTCGCCGCGCGTTCTACGAACGCCTGGATCGACGTGGCAGCGCGCAGAGCAGAGCGCCCGTCGGACCATACGTTTGTGGTGGCGGAGTTTGTACTATAGCACTGTGTGCATATCGTTCAGTGACTCCGCTGAAAAAACCCGATTTTTCAAAAACTGGTGCGCGTGATATCCCACTTGTGCTTCATAACTCCTGCGTTGTAGGGATGAAAC
>MTKY01064748.1_pt1 | contig 13928 bp, 13 predicted proteins | sample 1042731 | NCBI WGS metagenome assembly MTKY01 (sample SAMN06212206, study PRJNA360538) | anaerobic digester metagenome | biome: Wastewater treatment plant; material: sludge; isolation source: anaerobic digester fed with sludge from wastewater treatment plant | place: Denmark: WWTP Soeholt ... | reverse complement strand
GCGAAAAGCGGCCGCGGCCGCGGCGACGGCACGACCGACGTCGTCGGCATTGCCGCGCGGGATGCGGGCCCATGGCGTGTCGTTGAACGGGTTTGACGTCTCGAACCAAGCACCCGAAGCCGGGTCTTCCCAGCGTCCTGCGATGTAGAGCTGGTAGGACTTCATCGCGCCTTGCTCCTGTCCATCGCTTGGCAGGCCTGCCTGCCGTCGGGAGGGATCAGAGTTCAGTATCGGGTATGTTTAACATTATCGGAAATGTTATTTGCCGCTATACTCATTACCAAATGTTCTTGATGACTCCTCAGAAGCGGGACACCGATGATCACATTGCGACAAGTCGAAGCCTTCCGGGCGGTGATGATTTCCGGTTCGGTCACCCAGGCCGCAAACATGCTTTTCGTGTCACAACCCGCGGTCAGCCGCATCCTGAGCGATCTGGAATATCGGGTGGGATTCAAGCTTTTCGATCGCACCAGACGCCATCTGGTGCCAACCGAAGAGGGCAGGGCGTTCTATGATGAGGTTGAGCGCGCCTTCACCGGGTTGCAGCAGATCGATCAGGCCGCCGCGTCTATCCGGCGCTACCACCGAGGGCACCTGCGGCTGATCACATTTCAGAGTCTCGCCCCGACGTTGATGGTCGACCTGATCACGCGGTTCGCCGAACGCTATCCGGAGATTGCCGTCTCGCTGGAAGTTCAGCCGTCGCAGCGGGTTTTCGAAAGGGTGGTCTCGCAGCATTGCGACCTGGGCATCCTGACGGCCCCGATCACAGGCGCCAGCGTGGTCGCCAGCACGATCGCCACGACGAATGCGGTCTGCATCCTGCCCAAGTCCCACCCGCTTGCAACGAAACCGATGATCCGGCCGGGCGATCTTGCCGGGCAACCATTCATCTCGTTCATGAGCGACTCGACTTTCCGGCACCAGGTCGATGCCGTTTTCAATGCAGCCGGGGTCACCCGTGACATGAAACTCGAAGTGCGCTCCGCCGACGGCGTATGCGGGCTGGTCGCGGCCGGGCTGGGAGTGTCGATCATCGGCCCGGTAACTTCATCCGGCACGCTTCCCGATGGCCTGGTCTTTCTGCCGTTCGAGCCGGAAATCAGACAGGATCTGGTGATGATCTATTCCGCTGACAAACCCCTGTCGCGGCTATCGGAGCAGTTCATCGAGATCCTTGGTGAATATATGGAGCAGGTGAATCCCGACCTCGCATTGGGAGGTGGAATAGGGATCATTCCAACCTTGCGTGCCGCCCACAAGAAGAAACGCGGCTCTGCGGCCTGACCGGGAGCCGGACGGCTGTTCACGGCCTGGCCATCCTGACAGCGCTTCAACCGGCGGTGGCGCGACGCTCGGCCAAGGCGGTGCGGAAGGTCTGCCGCGATTCCGCGCTGTGCAGCGCGACATAATCATGCGGATGGGCCGCCCCCTGCTCGACATGCAGGACGGCAAGAACCGGGCCTTCGACGCTGAGCACCTCGTCCAGCCGGGCGCCGAGATCGGCCAGATCGGTGAAGTTGAAGACATGCGGAATTCCCGCCGCCTTTCCGATTCCGGCAAAGTCGATGTCGTGGCCACAGGGCACCGGGAAGCGACCGTTGACCTCGTAAAGCCCATTGTAGCAGATGAAATGTACCAGATTCTTCGGTGCGGCGTTGGCCGTCGTGACCAGCGCGCCAAGATTCATCAGCAGGCTGCCATCGCCATCAAGCACGACGACCTTTTCTTCGGGGCAGCCGATCGCCAGCCCCAGCGCATGCGATGCGGCCTGGCCCATCGTGCCGGTGCAAAGATAATTCAGCGGGTGAGGCCGGATCACCATCCAGTCGAATGCCGACTGAAAGACCGCCACGACGATGCCGTCGGGATATTTGCGGGCAAGGACCTCAAGCGCGGCGTCACGTTTCATCATGGCTCAGACAGGCCTCCGTCCGAAAAGGAACGCATGTGGCTTTGAGTTGGCGTAGCACGCCTTGATGATTGCCGTCAGACCGGCGGCATCGGGTTCCCGGTCAAGGATCGTGTAATCCAGACCCATTGCCTGAATCATCGGCTCCATCAGGCGCACACCAAGGTTTTCGCATTCTGCCAATGGCTGGCCGGCTTCCAGCCCCTGCAATCCGATAAGCATGATCACCGGCAACTGGTAGTTGACCCCGATCGACTGGATCGCATTGATCGAATCCAGAAAGCCGGTGTGCTGCATCAACAGGATGGCGCGCTTTTCGCAATAGGACAGCCCGGCGCAGATCGAGACGCCCTCATCTTCCTTGCAGACCTGGACCAGACGAAGTTCGGTGTCCGAAGCGATCGGCCACAGCAGCTTTTCGCAGGTCTCAAGATCGGGCAGCGCCACGACGATTTCGACCTCGGCAGCCTTGAGCGCCGCGATCACCGTGGCACCGCTGATCGGGTCGTTGACAAGTTCGGCCTGTCTGGCAGCGACCGCCATCACGCAACCCCCTCCATCGCGAGAAATTCCGCAAGGACATCTGCGGTCGTGGTCATCTCGCCTTCAAGACCGATGGTGAACCGCACGAAGTCGGTGAAGTTGGGGGCGCCGAAGCGGCGGGCCATGATTCCCTTCGACTGCAGGAACCTGTCGGCAGCCATTGCAGCCCGGGCCGGATCGGGAAACCGGACCAGAACGAAATTGGTCTCGGACGGGTAGACCTTCAGCCCCAAGGCCGAAAGTTTTCCACTGAAGGCTTTGCGCAGACGCAGGGTCTCGGCGATGACATGTCGCATATGCGCCTCGTCTTCGACCGCCGCACAGGCCGCCGCCAGTGATGCGCCGCTCAGCGGAAAGGTGATGCCGATGCGCTTGACGGCGTCGATCACCGTCGGTGGGCCGTAGATCCAGCCGACACGGGCCCCGGCCAGCCCGTAGACCTTCGAGAAGGTCCGGGTCATGACGATGTTGTCGAATTCCTCGACCAGCCGATCCGGCATCTCGAAATCCGCCGATGTGGCGAATTCCGCATAGGCCGAGTCCAGCACCAGCACCACGTTGCCGGGCAGGCCGGCATGCAGGCGGCGCACTTCCGAGGCCTTCAGCAGCGATCCGGTCGGGTTGTCGGGGTTGGCGATCATCACGATGCGCGTTCGCGGCGTCACTGCGGCCAGGATGGCGTCAACATCGGCCATGAAGTCGTTATCGGCGACGGCGACCGGTATGGCATCGTTGGCATGGGCGTAGTTGGGGAACTTCTGATAGCCGTTGATGCTGCAGACCAGCTCATCTCCCGGCCGAAGAAACGCCCGCGCCAGTCGCGCCAGCAGGTCATCCGATCCGTTGCCGCAGGCGATCCGGTCGGGGTCCAGTTTCCAGGCCTTGCCGATGGCGGCGGCAAGATGCTCGGGTCCGCCTTCGGGATAGCGCGAGAAGTCGCGCACCGCCGCTGTCGCCGCAGCGTAGGCGCGTGGACTTGCGCCGAAGGCACATTCGTTCGAGCCGATGTGGATTGCCGGAGGTGCCGCCGCCGCCGGGGCGCCGATCATGTGTTCGCGGATGTTCAAAAGGCCCGGTCGCGGTTGGACAGCAGTCATTTCAACCCCCATTCAGTCACTTCTTTTCCGCCAGCGTTAGAACGGACCGCCCGCATGGTATCGGTGCCGTGCCACTCAGCCTGGTGCGGCATGCCGCGACCGCATCGGCCGGAACGCCGTTGTCGGCATCATCCTTCAGCCAAAATATAAAAACAAATGAGTATCGCTACCAACCACATTCCCCAGTATTATGTGAATCGGAATGCCGATGTCCGGGCTCTACCGCGAGCTGGTGTGACAAAGCTGGATGGCCCGATGGTTGGTGGTGGCAGCCAGGATGCATGGCGTTCGGATGTTCCGCAGTCGCGTCGGGAACCCGTCAGGAAACCCGCGACAAGGCCCGGTTCAATGGGCCGTGGTCGATCATGGCCGCAAAGTCGAAGGCGCTGCCCAGAAATCCGTGTTGCAGCAGGTGATCGTACTTGTGTCTGAGCAGGGCAATGCGGTTTTCTGACAGTGAAACGTCGACCTGATCGGTCAGTCGGGCGGAATAGCCCTGGTCGAGCAGCGCCTCGGGCAAGCCGGTGTCATTGGCAAAGATGCGACGGGTTTCCGAGATGTTTTGCCAAACCCAGGCCTGCGCCCGCAACAGCCGTGCGACCCAGCGGTCAACCAGATCCGGCCGTTCGGCCAGCAGTCGCGCCGAGACGGTCAGCACGTTCGGGTGGCCGAAACCGGCCTCGCTGTCGTCTTCATATCCGCGCAGGAGCTCGACCGGCATCGCCCCGGTCGTGGCCTGCAATACGGCGGCAAGTGCCGCATCGGAATAGATCGCATCCACTTCGCCGCGATAGAGGGCTGCGACTTCCTCGCGCTGGACGGCGAACTGGCTGCGCGTGCCCCAAAGCGACTGGTGCGATGCGGCCGAGGTGGTGGCGTCGGCGAAATAGGTGCGGTCGATCTCGATCGGGACAACGGTGAAATCATCGGCCGACAGGCCGGTTGTGCGCTGTAGCTGTTCGATCCCCGCCAGCACGGTTGCGCGCCACCAGTCGACCCCGTCGTTGCGCCGGATCGGCAGGGCGATGCGCCGGCCTTTCAGGTCTTTGCCGCGCCGGAGTCCGGATTCGGGCAGGGCAAAGAACCCCGACACCCGGTCGTGCCAAGCCATCCCGATCACCTTCATTTCGACCCCGCGGGATTGCGCCATCAGCGGCGGGACATAGCCGCCAAAGCGGAACAGCGCCGGGTGGTCGTGGCTGTAATGTGCGTGGCGCAGCTTTTCGTCCGGTGCATCGGCAAGCGAGCGGACGGCGATGCCGTCTGGGGCGAATTCTTCGTCCAGCCAGCCCTGCCGGATCGCAACCGAGGCCGCCGTGGGCGCGGGACAACGGGTATACCAGATCGTGGTCACAGGCGGTCCTTTCCTGCAGGGGCGTGGGGGAATCGGGTCATTCCCCGGCGCAGATTTCCTCAAGCAGGCGGCGCACCCAGACACCGGTCATGTCGCGCCGGTAGTCGGCCGTGGCCTGTGCGCTGCTGCCCGGATCGGTCTCGGCGCGCGCTGCTTCGGCGACTTCGGCAATCAGTTCGCGGCCTGGCATCTGGCCGCGCAGCATGTCTTCGGCCGCCGTGGCGCGGATTGCCGTCGGTGCGACACTGCCAAGGCCGATCCGCGCATCGAGGCATCGGCCGGATTGGTCGCGGGTCAACGAAATCGCTGTTGTGACGGTGGAATAGGACTCTGCCGAAGTGCTGGTGAACTTGCAATAGCGTGTCCTGGTGCCCGAGGCCGCCTTGGGGACCTCGATGGCCGTAAGGATCTCGTTCTCCGCAACGGCGGTGTCGAAAATACCGTTGAAGAAGTGATGGAACGGAACCCGCCGCTCGCCTTTCGGGCCGATAATCACCGCCACGGCATCCAGCGCAAGCAGGGCAGGGGCGGCGTCTGACGCCGGGTCGGCATGGCTCAGGTTGCCGCCAAGGGTCGCCGAGTTGCGGATTGCCGGTGATCCGATGTGGCGACAGGCCTCGGCCAGCAACGGGGCAAACCCCTTCACCACCGGGGATGAACTGACTTGGGTGTGTGTCGACATAGCACCCAGACGCAGCACCCCATTGGCACCGATGCCGTGCAGTTGCGGGATTTCCGACAGGCTGACCACGACCTGCGGCCGGGTCAGGCGCTCGCGCAGGAGGATCACCAGGATCAGACCGCCCGCCATGAGCACGGCATCGTCGCCATGTTCCTGGCGCAGAGAAATAGCGTCTTCGATCGTTCTCGGCGCGGCATATTCGAATGCTGGCAACGTCATCTTGTGGCTCCCTGCTCCAATTCACCCGCAGGCGCGGGGTGCTCTGCCGCTGCAAGAACGGCGCGCACGATGCTGGTATATCCGGTGCAACGGCACAGATTGCCGACCAGCGCCTCGCGAACCTGGCTTTCGCTGGGGTGTGGCGTTTCCTCAAGAAAGGCCGACGCCATCATCAGCATGCCCGAGGTGCAAAAGCCGCATTGAACGGCGCCTTCGTCTATGAAGGCCTGTTGCAGGCGATGCAGCTTGCCGTCCACCTGCAGCCCTTCGACCGTCTGGATCTGCTTGTTGTCGCAGCGCACGGCAAGTTCCAGACAGGCACGCTTCGGCACACCGTCGATCAAGACCGTGCAGGAGCCGCAGGTTCCCTGGCGACAGGCATCCTTGGTGCCGCGCAGGTTGACGTGGTCGCGAAGCAGTTGAAGCAGCGTCCAGTTGGCGGGGATGTCGAAATCGTGCTCTTCGCCGTTAATGGTCATAGCCAACTTGTGCGTCATGGCTGCCCCCTGTCGCGTTGGCCGAAAAAATCTGCGGTCATTTCCGGATCTCCCGTAGCGCCTTCAGCACCTTTTCCGGCGTGATCGGCAGGCTGGTCACCCGCGCGCCGGTGGCGTTATAGATTGCGTTGGCGATTGCCGAAGGTGTTGCCGCAAGCGCCGGCTCGCCGATGCCCTTGGCCCCGAACGGCCCGTTCTCGTTATAGGTTTCGACAAAGATCGACTCGACCTCGGGCACATCCAGCGTGGTCGGGATTTTGTATTCCGAGAAAGACGGGTTGGTCACCGTGCCGTCGACGACGACCATTTCTTCCATCAGCGTCGCGCCAACTCCCTGCGCGATGGCGCCTTCCAGCTGCCCGCGCGCGCCATCGGGGTTGATGATGGTGCCGGCGTCATGAGCCGCGAAGATCTTTCTGACGCGGATCTTGCCGGTTTCCAGGTCAACTTCGACATCGGCGACCTGGGTGGCATACATCCAGAAGGCCGAGGCTTTTGAGCTTTGCCCGGTTTCCTTGTCCAGCGGCTGGAAATCGCGCGGCGTATAGTAACCGTCGCCCTGAACCGAGGCCCCTCGCGCGCCGAAATGGCCTTCGATGATCTCTCGGGGCGTTTTGGAGATGTTGGTATCCCGCTTCCAGACCAGACCGTCGCGGTAGACCACGCCCTCGGCAGCGCAATCAAGTTGCAGCGCCGCCATCTTGCACAGTTTCGTGGTCAGATCCCTGGCCGCGCTGATCATCGCATTGCCCATGTGAAAGACCGACCGGCTGCCGCTGGTCGACTGATCGTAGGGCGTGTAATTGGTGTCGGGAGGGCTGATGCGGATCAGTTCGATGTCGACGCCAAGCGTTTCGGCAACGATCTGGCGGATCGCGGTGTTGATGCCCTGACCCAACTCGCGGCTGCTGCACAACAGGTTGATCGACCCGTCATGCTGCATCTTGATGATCGCCGTCGATGTCGAGGGCGTATTGGTCAGTTTCTGCATGGTGGCAACGCCAAGCGCGCGCACCGTATTGGGCTTGTCCGACGCGATCCGCGCAGAGTGATAGTGCGATGCCTCGGCCGCCTGCCGCAGCGTTTCCTTGACCCCGACGCTGGTGTTCAGGATTTCGCCGGTCGGGGTCGCATCGCCGGGGTCGAACAGGTTCTTCATGCGGAAGGCGACCGGATCAAGGCCCATCCGATGGGCGATCATGTCCATTTGCGATTCATGCGCCCAAGTATACTGCGGCAGGCCAAACCCGCGGAACGAGCCGCAAAGCGGGTTGTTGGTATAGACCGAATAGGAATCGATCCACACATTGGGAATTCGGTAGGGCCCGTTGCCGCTGAGCGATCCGTTGCGCGAAACCAGAGGGCCGGAATCCGCATAGCCGCCGGTATCGTAGATGGCAGTGATCTTGCGCGCGACGATGGTGCCATCGCGCATCACGCCGGTCTTCAAGGTGATGTTGGTCGGATGCTTGGCGACCGTGGCGGTGAATTCCTCGTCGCGCGTCATCATCAGGCGCACCGGTGCGCCATTGGTGTGCATGGCGATTGCCACCGCCAGCGGCTCGACGCGCAGATAGTTCTTGGCGCCGAACCCGCCGCCAACCCCCTCGCCGATCACCCGGATCTTGTTGAAGGGAACCTCAAGGGCGCGGGCAAGGTCGCGAAGGGTATTGTAGGGCGACTGGTTGCTTGACCAGATCGTCACCGCGCCGTCGCGGTCGACCTGGGCGATGGCGCCGTGCGGCTCCATCGGGCAGGTGTGGACATACTGGGTGCTGAAGGCGTCTTCGAACACCTCGTCGGCCTCGGCAAAGCCGCGCTCGACATCGCCGCGCCGGATTTTGGTATGCGAGACGATGTTGGTGCCGGGATAGGAGGTGAACGCCTTTTCGGTGTCGTATGAGGCCATGTCCTCGTGCACAAGCGGGCTGTCCGACTGCATCGCGTGCAACGGATCGAAGACGCCCGGCAGTTCTTCGTACTCGACAACGATCAGATCGACCGCTTCACGCGCGATCTCTTCGCTGATGGCTGCCACGGCGACGACCGGCTCGCCGACATAGCGAACCTTGCCGCGGGCCAGGAACGGCTCGTCCCGGACGGCCGATCCGAACAGATAGGGCAGGTTCTCGCCGGTGACCACGGCGCGCACACCGCGCAGCTTGCGGGCCGCGCTGATGTCGATGGAAAGGATGCGCGCATGCGGGTAGGGCGAGCGAAGCACCTTGGCATACAGCATTCCCGGAACCACCTTGTCGGTTCCGTAGCCCCATTTGCCGGTCACCTTCTCATAGGCCTCGCCGCGCTTGACCGGCTTTCCGACATAGCGAAACGGTTTGGTGGGATCATTCTTGACGTTGCTGTTCATGCTGTTGTTGCCTTCTTTAGACCCGCATCGGCCCAGCCGAGCCTGGCGGAGACGTCGACAGCAGAGTCGCGCAGGAGGCGGCTGAATTTCTGCGCGTTGTCTTCATCGAGCGTCGCTTCAAGGCACAGCACGCTCAGCGATCCGATGGCGGCGCCATCGCGATTGAAGACGGGTGCCGAAATTGCGCAGGCGCCGGGCACCACTTCGCCGCGTGAGATGGCCGTGCCGTTTTTCCGGATCAAAGCAAGGTCATCACGCACCTGCGAGGTTCTTGTCCCTTCGGGATCCGCGGCGGCTAACAGGTCGTCAATTTCGCTGTCGGCCAGAAAGGCCAGGATCACCTTGCCACCCGCGCCCAGGTGCAGCGGTTGCGGTCGCCCCAGCTCGACGATGTAGCGGATGGCCTGATGGGTATCCAGCCGCTCGATCGGAACCAGCATGTCGGCGTCGCGCACGTTCAGACTGACCGTCTCACCGGTCTGCTGACGCAGCTTGCGCAATTCGGGCAGCGCCGCGCTGCGCACCTCCATGCCATTCAGCCAATCGGCCGTCAGTCGAAGCAGCCCGAAGCCAAGCGCGTATTGCCCCCGTTCTCCGTCCGAACGGACCAGCCCGACGTGGCAGAGTGTGGACAGCAGCCGGTGGGTCGTGGTCTTGCCCAGTCCCGCATTGCGGGCGATCTCGGTTACGCCAGCCGCGCCTTGCTGCCTGGACAGGAACTGAAGGATGGCCGCCGCACGCTCTACGGACTGATTGTGATCGGGCATCAGTGTCTCGCTACTATGATGTTCCGGTATGTGGAACAACTGTTCCATTATTAGGACACTAAGAACCTGCTGCCCTCGCGTCAAGCGATTTGTGCCGCACCCCGACAGAGGAGAGGCCTCGCCCATTCTGTCGATGGGCCAAGCAACCGCCGCCCCCGATTTACCGCTTGACGGAAAAACCCGTCCTCGGATTTATTTGCAGGCTCTGACGCCGGGCGCGGTGAAAGCGAAGATTGCGGAGTCCACCATCCCATGACCCATGAAATCGCCCTCGGTGACCGGGCCTATTCCAGCTGGTCGCTGCGGGGCTGGTTGCTGTTTGAACGGTTCGGCATCCCCTACACTGCCCGCCACGCGCGGCTGGGGTCCGACGCCTTTGCAACGATGATGCAGGATTTCCAGCCAGCCCGCACCGTCCCCGCCGTGCGTTTTCGCGATGTGGCCATCAGTGACAGCCTTGCCATCGCCGAAGAGCTTGCAACCCGTCATCCCGATGCCGGCATCTGGCCTTCCGCCCCGGCGGCGCGTGCCACGGCGCGGATGCTGGCCGCCGAGATGCATTCCGGCTTTCTGCCCCTGCGCCGCGCCTGCTCAATGAATCTGCGGGTATCCTATTCCACGTTTCCGGTCGAAGAAACGGTAACCGCCAATCTGCGGCGGCTGGAACGGATATGGGACCGCGCGCGCGCCACATATGGTAGCGACGGACCTTGGCTTTGCGGCCGGTACTCCGCAGCCGATGCATTCTTCGCGCCAATCGCGGCGCGGATCGCCGGGTATTCTCTCGATGTCTCGGAGGCCGCACAAGATTACGTCACGGCTCACCTGGCCGATCCGGCGTTTCGCCGTTGGCGTGCCATGGCGCTGGTCGATGGTGAAGATCGGCTGGAATGGTTCCATGACGCTCCGCAGCGCAACTGGCCAGGGCCAACGCCGCTGGCCGCGCGCGCGACGAACCACGGAACGCCGGAGAATGCCGTCTGCGTCCACACTGGCCAGCCGGTTGCCCATCTCATGGACCTGAACGGTCGCATTTTCGGCTTCGCCAGCACCTTCCACCGCGACAAGACCACTGCGGACCCCGAAGCATGGCCGGATTTCATGCGCGCTCTTGGCTGAAGCACCACCCTAAAGCGGTTTGCGTTTGATCTGAATCGAACGAGGATTCCCAAGTTCGCTTTTGTCTGGTCACTTCCCAACAGAAGGTGGATCAGGCCGCGCGTGATGGCGCCGAGCGTGTCGAGGCGGCGCGCAATGGTGGAGAGAAACCGTTTCTCCGCCTTAACGTCCGTGGCCACAGGCCGAAACAGCGGGGGACCGTTCGACTTTCAGGGGTCATGCGGCGCGTTGAAAGAGCGGTAGTTGAACGAATGGCGAGATAACGGTCTGTCTTGGTTCAACGGGCGGCTGGTAGGCGAGCCTGTCTGCAAGGTCGCCGTTGGCAAGGGCAACGCGAACCTGAATGAGGAGGTTCGCCCCCCGTTCCGACCAGCGCATCTGCTGCTTCTTGACCATTCGCCTTGCAACGAGATTGTTGACGCTCGCTTCGGCAGACGTCGAGGCGATCCGCTTCCCTTCGCGATATTTCGTGCCGTAGTTGGCGATCGAACCTCGGTTCTGCTCGATGTAGGTGCGCAAGTTCAACAACCCGCTTCGTATCGAGGGGCTGGCAGTGCGGTTCTGTCGCAAACCTCCGAGACGGCTGGATAAAGCGCTACGGTTTCATTCAGTTAGGCTGCCAGTGCCGCGAATTGGGCAAACGGGCAGAGTCCGGGCGTCAACTGACCCTTGCGGATCATGTTCGCCACTTCGATGCCTTCGGTCGTTGCCGAAGCCGCGACGAAGGACTTGAACCCGACCATGGGCCGGATCCGCTTCTTGATGGCGCGATGGTCCTGCTCGACCCCTCGCCGGTTCGTTCGAACCGGTGGCACTCCCGGCTCGATGTTGAGGTATTTGATCCGAACCATCTCTATCGCGATCGGACAGCCGAAGCGCTTCAGCATCCGGTTGATCGCGGTGATGCCTGCCGTGTTGGCGCCGCTCTTGTCGATCACGATCTTGCGCGGCAAGCCATTCACTTCCAGTGCGCGGGCGAAGAACTTCGTCGCAGCTGCCTTGTTGCGCCGCTTCGAGAGCATGAACCGAAGGTCCGCGCAGCGAAATCAAGGGTTTTCCCAAGCTTGTCGACGGCGCGGTAGAGGTAGGTCCATTCGCCCTTCACCTTGATGTAGGTTCTTTAATTGATCGTCCGCTCTCGGTGAGTTTGTCGCTGTTGTCGGCCACCTGCAAGGTTCTTTTCGAAGTCATCCTGTTTGGCGCTTCATCTCGGCATCCAAGGCACCGGCCCCCAAAGGTGTCATTCGCGATATACGTATTCGCAGGTAGATCAAACGGGGTCTCCGGAAGCCTGCCACTGCAACCGACACGGCAACTCAGCAAGCGATGTTCATGGTTGTGATCAGACTCCTTTCATCTCAAAAGTGGTGCCGTCGCGCCAGATTGCGTGCAGGATCACCGACAGCTTCCGGGCGAGGGCTACCACCGCCTTTTTGTGGCTGGTTCGCCGTTTCAGTGCCATGGCCCAATCTTTCAATGCTTGCCCAGTGCCGGATTTCACGCGACAGAGCAGGCTGTTCGCGGCCTCGTGAAGGACGGTTCGCAGCCGTTGGTCTCCTCGGCGGGAGATGCGTCCGCCATAGTCCATTTCCCCGGACTGATACCGCCGGGAGGTAAGCCCGATATAGGCGCCGACGGAGCGCGAGCTGCGGAACCGCGCGGGATCGTCTATGGTTGCAACAAAGGTCACGGCACTGACGGCGCCAACGCCAGGGATAGACATCAGACGCTGGCATGCCTCATCCTCGCGGGCCTGCTTCAACATTGTTTTCGACAACTGCGCCGCCTGTCGCAACGCTTCGGTCCGCAGTCGCAGTCGCAGCAGTGGCAATGGCATCGGGGTCAGCTGGCTTCTTCAGCGCCACAGCCGTCCTGCCATCTGATCCCTTTACACAAATAGCGGTCTCGTCCTTCGAGACATCAAGTCCAACAAAGTAACGTTCCATCATGTCCTCCTGCTCTCGGTCCCAATCAGGATCCGTCAGAGAGGGCGAACGATCAATTACTCGGAGTCTCATCAGGGATCATCGGACAGTGTTTTCGGTTCGGACGATGTGCCAGGTGCTGATGGTTCATGTCAGCGGCTTCTACGCATGGCTTAAGGAACCGTTAAGCCAACGTGCGCAGGAAGATGTTCGGCAGACGGAGCTGATCCGGCAGGCCTGGTCCGACAGCGGCAAGGTCTATGGCTATCCATTGGCCGGTAGGTGTCTGGCGACGCAAACCCAAGCACCGGGTCACGATCCATTCCGACCAGGGATCGCAGTTCACCAGCCGCGAGTGGCCGTCGTTCCTCGGCCAGCACAATCTGGACGCCAGCCTCTCGTTGTTTGCAAGCAAACAACTGCCGGTTCAACATGAGCCGCCGCGGGAACTGCCATGACAACGCCGTGGCCGAGAGCTTCTTCCAGCTCTTGAAGCGCGAACGGATCAGGCGGCGCACATACCCGACGCGCGACGCCGCAAGGCAGGACGTGTTCCCCTATCGCGCATGCTGCGCATACGCTGCCGGGCAGCGGAATACATCGAGATGTTCTACAACCCCAAACGCAAGCACACGAACAACGGCATGCGGTCGCCCGTTGACTTCGAAATCAGACAGCAGAAACCGAACGAGACAGGTGTCCAGGAAACTAGGGGCACCTCAGTATCGCCAAGGGCAAGCTCGGGTGGGATGATGACGGCTGTCGGCAGTGACGCTTGGCTGTTTGGCGTTTCATCTGTGGCGGATGGCCGACCCCTCACCGCCGAACGGGTTGCCACCCGGCCCCCGCGCCCGAGAGGTGGAAGCGGCCGTCTTGGGCGCCCGACTGCCGGCGGGATTCGGGACAGGGCAGGAGTTGCTGTTCCTGCCGCTGACACTGACCGGTTTTTCCGCACTGACCGCCTCTGGTCCCGCCGAGCGGCGGCTCGGAGCCTGGATCGCCGGGGCGCAACAGGCCACGCTTTCGGCTCTCCTCATGCTGAAGCGGCAGTCGGACCGGCAGGCCGGGGCAATCCAGGCGACGACGGATCTGTCGGGCCGCACCCCGGCCCGGCCGATCGACTGTCTGGTCCGCTGGCCGCAAGAGGCCTGGCGCGCGAAGTCACCGGACAGGGCAGGTACAGGGTCTGGGCGGCAGCGGTGTGAGGGATCTGTCGCAAACCCTTTCGGAACGGAAATTTCAGACAGAGACTCTGCCATATTTGTTGGTCTGCACTGCTCTGCACCGAGATCTGGGGCCCAAGCGGATGAGAGTTCTTCGTGAATGAGGCCCATTCAGAAATTTGCGAAAGGTCGCACTTCTTCTGCCGTCTTGCCAGCATTCAACGCCCACACAGCCTGGCGTCGCACGGACAAAAGACCCCGTTGACGCAGCTCATTTGC
>MTKY01047214.1_pt1 | contig 13936 bp, 14 predicted proteins | sample 1042731 | NCBI WGS metagenome assembly MTKY01 (sample SAMN06212206, study PRJNA360538) | anaerobic digester metagenome | biome: Wastewater treatment plant; material: sludge; isolation source: anaerobic digester fed with sludge from wastewater treatment plant | place: Denmark: WWTP Soeholt ... | reverse complement strand
CCGAGCGTCGACGGAGAGCGATACGGCAGGAACGCCAGCCGATGAGGGCTTCCGCCATCGCCGGCCGGCGTTCGTTTGTTCTTCGCAATTGTCGTTGTCTGTCGCGAGCCGCCTCGATCGCCTACACCAGCCGCCGGCGGTAGCCGAACAGCATCACCAGAGCGCCCATCGTCGACCAGGCGAGGGTCGCCGGCTCGGGCAGCGCCCGGATTTCGACCACCAGGTCGTTGTAGTCCAGGTCGGAGGAATTCTTGGGCAGGTCTTCCCAGAACAGCAGCCAGACGGTCTCGTACGTGTCCAGTCCCGTGACGCGATACGTCACCATGTGATCCAGTCCGTCGCTGTTCCGCTTCGGATCGGAATACCACGTGTTCGTGCCGTTCTGATCGCGGCGGACCCATCGCCATACGTCGTTCGTCAGGTCGATCGATGCGGAGCCGGTGACGTTCATGGCCTGTCCCTGAACGTCGAAGAGCAGCTCGAACCCGTTGCCCCGGTCAAATCCGAACCGCTGCGAATGATCGGCGTAGCGGGCCACGGCCGTGGCGGAGATCGAGCCGCCGGACCAGACGGCATCCGCCGCGCTGCCGCGCACGCCGTCCGTCACGCTCAGGACACCCATGGGCCGCAGAGAGTCATCCTGTCGCAGCACCCGAATCCCCGCCGCGCCGCCGCGGCCCACGAAGTCCTTTCCCACGGCGGAAAAGGCGCCCGAATAGAGCGATTCGAGTATCGCCTGGTGGCTCGCCTCGCCGGATGCCGGCCGGGAGATCGGGATCGTCGCCGCACCCGCGGTGCCGACGCTCAACGCCAATCCACACATCATCACAGTTGCGATTCGGCTCATTGTCTTCTCTCCTCTCGATTATGCCGGGCCTCGTCGCCGCGGCCGGGATGCACGCGACTCCGGATCCCTGACGGTGTTCTTCTTTCGTGCGGCGAATGGCTGGAGGTGCGGGAGGTCGGCGTGTCTTCCCTCTCCAGTTGTTCGAATCGTAGGCGGGGTTTCGCCGAAGTCCAGCGACCGCGGGCATTCCCGAACGGTCCTGTGCGTCCGAGATAAACGTCCGGTAGAACACGCATGCGCCGTCCCGCCGGAACGGGATTATCTTCCAGTTGCCCCGCCGACGCCGGTTTTTGCCTTGTCCGGCTCCTATCTTCGCGGGTAAAAACGTGTCTTGGCTTATGGGGCTTCCCGCGTCCACGTTGCGACGTCGGGCCAGAGTGAGCGTTTCGGAGAGATTGCCATGAACCCAAGAGCGGTCGTGTCGGCCTTCGCGGCGGCAGCCGTGTGTTCCTGTTCCGCGATGGCGCAGGGTCCCGGCCTGCCCGCCGGTCTGACCGCTCACGTCCAGCCGGTGGCCGGTGGGTTCATCGACTGGGCCGAGGGCGTCATTCTGGCCGAAGGCAAGGGGATCGGCGAAACCCGCGACGAACAGGGCCGGCTCATGGCCCAGCGGGCGGCCGACGCGGGTGCGGCACGCAACGCGCTGGCCATCGCTCTGGGCGTGCCGCTGGACGGCCTCACGCGGGTCGGCGGCGCGGCCGACGCGCAAGTGAGGATCCGGGGCGTGATCCGCGGACATCAGGTGACGGATTCCCAGTGGTTCCCCGACGAGACGCCGCCCCGCGCCCGCGTGACTCTTCGTGTGCCGTTCTGGGGAGCCAAGGGGATCGCGACCGTGTTCTATCAGCAGCAGCGGAGGGCGGCGGCCCGTCGCGCCAACCGGCTCTCGCTCATTGCCGACGAAGTGGACGTCTCCGACAGTCTGCTGATCATCGACGCCCGCGGTCTCCATGCCGTCCCCTGTCTTTTCCCCGTCGTGACTGACGAGCAGGGACGAATCATCTACGACGTGTCCCGGGTGGCCGGCGATCGCGCGGATCGAGCCCCCGTCGTCCGCTACGTGGAATCGCGGCTCTCCTTCCAGCAACTCTCCGCCGCGTTTGACGAATCGGCCCTTCGGCCACGGCTGGCCTCATATCGGTCAGGCGATCCGCCGGCGGCGCCCGCCGCCAGCCAACCGACCTCGGCGCCAACCACTCAGCCGGGCTCGCAGGGCGCTTCTGTCAAACGCCGCCGCAAGCCGATCGTGGTGAAGGCGACGGACGCCGGCGCCGCCGCGGACGCGCAGATCGTGCTGACGACCGAAGACGCCGAGACGTTGCGGCAGACGCCGGAAGGCGCGAGCCTGTTGCGCAGCGGGCGCGTGGTCATCGTGGTGGATTCGGCGGCCGCGGGCGTCGAGGGTCGCGGACCCGCCGCACCCGACGAACCGCTGATCGCCCGGGCGATTCCGTGAACCAATCTGAACCAGATCATCCGGCATATGGACTTCAGGACCGCTCCGTGCCGTCCGCGCGGCTGTGTCGGCTGATCGGCTGGCTTCTGCCCGTCGTGCTGGCGGCGGGCGGCGCGGCGCTGGAGCGGTCCGGCGCCCTTGAGCGGATCGAAAACGGGAGTCTGGATTGGCGGTTCCGCCTGCGCGGAACGCGGCAGCCCCGGCAGGACATCGTGATCGTGGAGATGGATCGGGCCAGCCGCGGATCGCTGTCGCCCGGCGACCGGATGTTCCAGTTGCGTCGCTTCCTGCCCGCCACGATCGAGAACCTCTCTCGCGCCGGCGCCGCCGTAATCGGGCTGGATGTCGTTCTGGAAGGGGAGGGCGAACCGGCCGCGGACGCCCTCGTGGCGCGGGCCATCGCGGACGCAACCGCGCCCGTCGTGCTGGCCGTCGCTCATACGGACGGCAGTGTCAAGCGGCCGGCGGCCCGATTCCGCCAGGCGGGCGCCGACGAAGGGGTGATCAACGTCAGCGAGGATGTCGACGGCGTCTTGCGGCGCCTGCCCCCGACGCTTCATCTGACCGTCCCCGAGCCGGATGGCAACCTCGTCCAGGTGCCGCACTTTCCGCTGGTTGTCGCCTGGTACGCCGTGCCGCCGGAGCGGGCGGGCCGGACGGTTCGCCTGGATGCGGACGGCGCGTGGATCGGCCCGCACCACCTTCGCGCCGGCGAATGGGTGGATTTTCAGGCGATCCGCGAAAACGGATGGGTTCGCCTGCCCCTGGCCGATGTCGTGAGCGGTTCATTCGATCCGGCCTGGGTCGAGGGCGCCGTCGTGCTGGTGGGCGAATCCCGCTCCATTGCCGACACCTTCACTCTTCCGCTCGGCGGCCCGTTGACTCCCGGCGTGTACTATCACGCATCCGTGGTCGCCCAGATTCTCGACGACCGACACCTTCGATCCGTGCCGGCCCGCCCCGCATATCGCGCGGGTCTGACGGGCGCGCTTGGCCTGCTGGCCGGCTGGTTCGCCTGGAACCCCCGGCGGTGGTGGGAGTTGCGGCACGGGACGGCCATCCTGGCCGCTTACATCACGGCGGGCGCGATTGTCTTCCTCGGCGGCTGGGTTCTGTTGTCGGTGGCGGCGTTTCGGCACGCAGTGGTGGTTCCGCTGGCCGGTCCGGTGTTGAGCATGGCCCTGATCATGGCCACGGGCCTGGCCGTGCAGTGGGTGATCATGAGCGCCAACGCCCGCCGCCTGGCCGAACGGGCCCGGCGCATTGAGATGCTGTTCGGGCAGAGCGTTTCTCACAGCGTGCTGGATGCGCTCAAGGCGGAGCCCGGCCGCATCCTGGACACACACGTGCGGGAAGTGACCGTGCTGTTCTGTGATATCCGGGGTTACACCGCCGCCAGCGCGAGCCTTTCGCCGCTGGAAACCGCCCGGATGCTCAACGAGTACTTCACCGACGTGACCGACGCCATCTTCGAACACGACGGGTTTATCGACAAGTTCGTGGGCGATGAGGTCATGGCCGTCTTTTCCGTTCCGCTCGAACAGCCGGACCACGTGGCCCGGGCCGTACGAACGGGCATGGCGATCCGGCAGCGCGTGCGGCGACTCAACGAGCGCCGCGCGGCGCGCGGTCAACCGCCGCTGGCCTGCGGCATCGGCATTCATACCGGCCCCGCCGCGGCCGGACACGTCGGGTCGATCCGCCGATCGAACTTCACCGTGGTCGGCGACACGGTGAACGTGGCGGCCCGCATCCAGCAACTGGCCCGGCGCGGCGAGCTGCTGATCAGCCGGGCCGTCCGAGATCGGCTTCCCGAGGGTATGGATGCCGTGCCGTGGCGGACCGTGGAACTGCGTGGAACCGCCGTCCCGCACGAACTGTTTGAGATCGTGACGTTGTGAAGCCCCCGGCGGCATGATTCCGCGCCCGGCTTCCCGGCCTGCAAGCGCTCCGAAGGCGCTACTGCGCTGATTGTCCGTCCTCCACAAAACCGCCGGCCGGCTGGTCGAGGCCGTCGAGGAGGCCTGATTCCGATTATCCGCTGCCTGCCCCCAGCGCACCCACCATCGCCATCTCGAACGCGGTGGCGTAGTACGTCGCTACGTCCCGTGGCGGCGTGGCGCCGCGGTTTTCGTCGGCGACCATTCTACGGAACGCCGCGCCGAATCTTCTCATGCCTGTTGCTGTGCCCGCGCTGCCAACCGTCTCAGCCGCCCAGATCAGATAGTGAACGTAGTCATTCAAGCCGCGTGCGTACTCCTGGTCCGCGCGCAGAGGCGCCAGGGCGGCCTCCCACCGTCGGCAGGCCGCCTGGATATCCGCGCGGAAATGCGGGAACGCCTGGTTGCGCACCACCGCGCGGTCGAAGATCGGGAACAACCGCGGGTTGAAGAAATGCAGGAACTTCGAGACCGCCATCGCCGATATGTTCCCGGCGGGCAGCTGTTTCACCCCGCTCATTGCCTTGAGACAACCCCACACCATCCGCAAGTCACGACCGGCGGCGAGGGCGGGCAGATCGAGCGCCTCCCGACCGCACGCCCGACAGGGCGGCGAACCAAGCACTCGGTGGACCCGCTCCGCCGACCAGCCTTCTCCGTTGCGGAAGATCTGCCAATACCCGCGTAGAGTGGCGTGGATCTCGCGCATCGCGCACCCGTCGCCACAGCCGGACGAAAACGCGGCGTCCGCCAGGCCGTAGAGCCGGGCCTTCTCGCTCACCCACCAGCCGCGCGTCTTGCGCCGACGGGCGTACGCCGCCAGGACATCATCGATGCGGCCTGGTCGAAAGAAAGTCGAAGCGCCGGACATAACGCCCGATTCTAACGGTTGGGATCCTCGGAAACGATGGGGGAGGCACAGACCTGCCCCCTTGCCGACTCGCGTCGCGAGGAACGCCCCGACCGCGCTGTCGGGTTTACGTGCCGCCGAAATACCCCGACAAGAAGAGGGAAAGGATGGCCGTCCAGAAGGAAGCCAGGAACCCGGCGATCGCCATGCGGACTTCGGGGCCGACCAGCCAGCCGCCGAGGTCCAGGTTCGCCAGCCCCACGAACACCAACCCGGGCGCCCACCGGACCAGACAAGTCATCATAAGGCTGCCTCCCGCCCGCAGTTGCCGCACGGGCGGCGGCATTATACGCGGGTTCAACTGTCTGCAAAACACCGTCCCCACCCTGACCGCGGGCCAGACCTCGGGTACGATACGCCGGCGATGAGCGCCGATGAGATCAACAGGGCCCGCTACCTTGTGGACCGGTTCATGTCCGAGCACACGCTGCCCGTGGGGCCGGACCATGCCTGCCCCTATCTGCCCGGTCGGACGGCGTGCAGCGAGGGCCTTGAGGTGAATGCCCTGGACGCAGCGCTCTACCTGGCGTTCATGGATCGCGGGTTCCGCCGCAGCGGTCGCGTCATCTACCGCCCCTCGTGTCGGCAGTGCGCCGAGTGCATACCCATCCGCATCCCCGTGCCGCGATTCCGGCCATCCCGATCGATGAGGCGTGCCTGGCGCCGCAACCACGATCTGCGTGTTGACGTGGGGCCTCCGATTCCCGACGACGAGAAATACGACGTCTACGTGCGCTACCTGGAGCACCAGCATGACGGCACCATGACCGGCAGCCGCGAGGAATTCCTCAATTTCCTTTACGATTCCCCCGTGCAGACGCTGGAGTTCACATACCGCCTCGGGCGGCGGCTCATCGGAGTCAGCCTTGCCGACCCCTGTCTTGACGTGCTCAGTACGGTGTACATGTATTTCGATCCGGCGCACGGCAAACGCAGTCTGGGCACGTATTCCATTCTCTGGGAAATCGCATATGCCGCCCGGCAGAATCTCGGCTATTACTATCTGGGCTACTACGTCGCCGATTGTCCCAAGATGAACTACAAAGCCAACTACCGGCCGTTCGAGCTGCTCCGCCGCGACGGTCGCTGGGAGCCCGGCCCCGATCGGCTCGAGTGAAATGACCGAGACACCCGAATATCGGCGGATCCTGCTCATCAAACCCAGCTCGCTGGGGGATGTGATCCATGCGCTGCCGGTGCTCCATGGCCTGCGCATGCGGTTTCCCGACGCCCATATTGCGTGGTTGATCTCGACGGCCTGCGCACCGCTCATTCGTCACCATCCGGAGATTTCGGAGGTGATCGAGTTCGATCGGCGTCGGTACGGCCGCATCTCCCGAAGCCTGCGGATCAGCCGTGAGTTCGCCGGGTTCGTAGCCGACCTGCGGGCCCGTCGGTTCGACCTGGCCATCGACCTGCAAGGACTTTTTCGAAGCGGATTCCTCACGTTCGCGTCCGGCGCTCCCGTGCGGATCGGCTTTCGCAGAGCCCGTGAGTTCGCCTGGCTCTTCTACACCCGCGAGATTCCCGTGTCTGACCCCGATGTTCACGCGGTGGACAGGAACTACGCCGTCTCCGGCCTGCTGGGTTTCGCCGATGTGCCGATCCGATTTGACTTGGCCGTCACCGAGGCCGAACGACGCCAGGCCCGCGATCTGCTGCGCGGCGCGGGAATCCACCCGGACCGTCCTTTTGTGGCCGTGCTTCCGGGTGCCCGATGGGACACAAAGCGCTGGCTTCCAGAGCGTTACGCATCCGCGTTGAGCCGATTGACTGTGGAGTACGGCGTGCGCTGCGTGTTGCTTGGCGCCCCGGATGAAGCCGATCTCTGCTCCACAATTGCATCACAAGTGACTGCTGACAATAGTCTTAGGCCTGTTTCGCTGGGCGGCGGGACGGGCTTGCGTGAGCTAGTCGCGATTCTGGAACACGCCGCCGTCGTCCTCTGCCAGGATTCGGCTCCCGCTCACGTGGCGGCCGCCCTGGGGCGACCGACGGTCTGCATCCTGGGGCCGACGAACGCCCGCCGGACGGGCCCCTATGGGTCGGGCGCCCGGCTGATCCAGGCCGATCTGCCCTGTTCGCCGTGTTATCTGCGTTCTTTGAGTCATTGCCAGTTCGGGCACGAGTGCATGCACCAGGTGGAGGTGAGCACCGTAGTGGATGCGGTGGTCGCGCAGATGGGGCGGGCGAACACGCGGCCGGAGTGTCTTTCGGAAGGCGGATCCTCCTGAGTCCGTGCAGACTTCCACGCGGTTGACCGACATTCGCGGGAGCGGCGCAGACGACAGCGAGACTCCGCAGTAGACTGATGAATCTTGCTCCGGGTTGGTGACTCTTGTCGGTAAGGTGGCTTGAAGTTGTCCGATCTTCGTCGCCGGTGGCGAAATTTCATCTACAGGCGTATCCTTCACGCGGATGACACGCCGCATCGGATCGCGCTGGGCGTGGCGGTCGGGCTGTTCGTCGCCTTCACCCCGCTCATGGGCTTCCAGATGTTGATTGCACTGGCGCTGGCCGCCCTGGTCCGGGCGAACAAGACCGTGGCCATTCCGATCGTGTGGATCACCAATCCGGTGACGGCCCTGCCGATCTATGGTGTATGCTGGTGGCTGGGCCGGTGGATCCTGACGGGCCGTTTTGCCGGCGACCCCGGCCAGTTTGAGAACATCCTGGGTGTCCCGCCGGAGTATTCCGGATTCGGCGTGCTGGCCCATCTGCATGAGTCGGCGTTCTGGCGGTATCTGGCGGGTGTCATTCTCAGCCTCAGCGTGGAACTCTGGGTTGGATGCCTGCTTGTCGGCGCCATCAGCGCTGGCACGGGGTATTTCGTGTCCCGTCGCATGATCATCGTCTACCGCAGGCGCCGCGCGGCCCGCAAACTGCGGAAAAAACTCGTTCGACCGACAATCCACACGCTTCCCACCGGACGGGCCCGACGCAGGCGGGTGCGCACCGATCGAGCATGATGGCAACAAAAAGTCTGCGACACAGAGAAAACGCCATGCGACGGGCGGAAGGCAGGCGGGCGGCCCAAGGCGGACCCCCATGAAGCCGCTTCCGCCCGGCATCCGGCTGGTCCTGGCATCGAGCAGCCCGCGTCGAGCGGCTCTGCTGCGCGCGGCCGGTTACGTCTTCGAGGTCGTGCCGCCCCGTGTGGATGAGCCGGCCGGCGTCCAGCCGGATGTCACTCCTGCTCAGCAGGCCGAAGCGCTGAGTTATTTCAAGGCGGCGGCCGTCGCGCGAGACCGGAACGCCGCGCTGGTCCTTGCGGCCGACACGATTGTCGTTCTGCATGACCGGGTGTTCGGCAAACCTGCCGACGCGGACGACGCGCGGCGCATTCTCGCGTCGCTGGCCGGCACGACGCACCAGGTGATCACCGGCCTGACCCTGCTGGATTGTGCCAGCGGCCGGCGGATCATCACGCATGATCGGAGCTCGGTAACCCTGCGGCGTTTTGAACCCGGCGAGCTGGACGCCTACATCCGTTCGCAGGCCTGGCGCGGAAAGGCGGGGGCCTACGGAATCCAGGATCGGGCCGACGCCTTCCTTACTCGCCTGGAGGGGAGCTATTCCAACGTGGTGGGGCTGCCTCTGGAACTCCTGGAAGACTCCATCGCCGCCCTGTACGCGCCGGCCCCGACGCCGGCATCCAAGGACGGACCCGCAAACGGTCGATAGACACCCAGAACGAGCTGTACGCACCGGCCTTCCGCGCCGGGCGAGCGGAGATTTGAGATGAGACACCTCCAGGGACTGCCGGCAATCGCGCTTCTGGCGGCGGGGACTCTCGTGGCGGGCTGTTTTGCTCCGCCGCCCGCGGCGAAATCCTCGCTTCTGGTCGGGCTCGAAGCGCCGGATTTCACGCTGGAACAACTCGACGGCAATCGCGTCTCGCTCGCCGACTTTGCCGCGCGTCCCATCCTGCTGACGTTCTGGGCGCAGGGGTGCCGATTCTGTCGGGCGGAGGCTCCGGAGCTGCAACGCCTGTATGCGCGGCACGCGGAGGAAGGCCTGGTCGTACTGGCCGTCAATGCGTGGGACGAAAGCCCGAGCGCCCTGCGCGTGTTCGCTCGCGAAAAATCGCTGAGCTACCCCATTCTGCTCAACGGCGGCGCCGTGGCCAGGAACCTTTATCACATCAACAGCGTCCCCACGCATGTCTGGATCGGCCGGAGCGGCCGGATTGAAGACGTGACCACGGGATACACCCCGGTCGACCACCCGAAAACGCAGGAACGCATCCACCGGCTGGTGAACCCGCCGCCTCCGCGAAACCGCGGGCGCTCGCAAACGAGACCCCAAGAGTAGAACGCGCGGCTCGAGACGCTCCGCGCGTGTGTCCGGCGGCCCGCATCGCGAACGCGCCTCTTGTGCGTGCCGGCCATCGGCTCGAAGCTTGACTTCGCCGATGGAAGGAAGGTAGTATGATTTCGGACTGCCTGGAAGGCGGTCGGTTTATCCAGAGTGGCCGAGGGAACAGGCCCGATGACGCCACAGCAACCTGGTCCCCCCGGACAAAGGTGCTCATTCCTGCCCGAACGATCGGGAGAGATAAATTGACTTGCTGAGCGCCTCGCCGCCCCGGCGAAACCCGCGTCAGAGGCAGTTATCCCCCGAAATTGCGTTGCGACGGGTCTCAACGTCCGATAGCCGTTGCGCCCTCGCGCCGGACTCACGAGACGGTTTCGCCCGGTCGATTTCTTCTCCGGCGGCGCGGTTCGCTCCGCCGCCGGTTCGAGGAACCCGGGCACGTCCCCGCGTGGGTCGGAACGAATGCCCCAGCATGGGCGGAGGTGTGTGTCGTGGAATGGCCGTGTCATCAGAAGACCTCGGACACAATCCGCCGCAGCGCGGATTGCCGGGACTTGCCCGTCGTCGTGATCAAGATCGGGGGTTCAGTTTTCACCGATCGCAGCGCTTACACGCGCTGCGCCGCTTATTTGAAGAGGCACCTGGACGCGGCGCCCCGCGAGAAGCTGATCGTCGTGGTGTCGGCGGAGTTCGGGGTGACGGACCGATTGCAGGAACTGGCGCGGGAACTCTGCCCCGCCCCGGACTCCGCCACGCTGGACCTGCTCTGGTCCACCGGTGAAGTGCAGTCGGTGGCCATGCTGACATTGTGCCTGCACGCGGTGGGAGTATCGGCCGTGGGGCTGAGCGTGCACGAGTGCGGCCTGCGCGCCCCGCGCCCGGACGAAGCGGCGGAGCACGTAGTCGTGGAGGGCTCGTTACTGCGGCAGCGGATCGCAGGCGTTCAAGTCGCGGTGGTCCCGGGATTCCTGGCCTGCGGGCCGGGCAACAGAATTGTGTCTCTCGGCCGCGGGGGCTCGGACCTGACGGCCGTGTTGCTGGCCGCCGGCCTGGGGGCCGTCCGCTGCGAACTGATCAAGGATGTGCCCGGCTATTTCGACAAAGACCCCAATCGCTTCGCCGATGCGGCGCCGCTGGCCCACATCACGTATGCCGAGGCGCTGGCCATGGCCCGCGACGGCTGCGATCTGGTCCAGATCCGGGCCATCGAGGCCGCCGCCCGCTGCGGCACGCCCGTCGTTGTGCGCAGCCTGAACGACGACGATCGCCAGACGCTGCTTGTGGGGGCCGAAACCGCGGCTCGCGCGCCGGCGCCGTCTGTCGCCGTCGCCTGAACCCGCCCCGATCTCGAACCGCGGATTGCGTTTCCATGCGTCCGCGGCTCTCTGTCCGCTTCCGCCGCGTCGCATTCCGCTCTGCTTGTCGGGCCGATTCATTTCGCGTACACTGGTAATTTCGCACTCATGCCGGGAGGGAAAATTCGGCCAATCACCGGAAAGGAGGCGCTCAATGCTGAACCACCCGTATCTCAAGAGCACCAGAGACCCCGCCGACGCCCGAAAATGGATGTCCGGTCGATCCATCGAGCCTCTGAAACTGCGCGGCAACGAGCAGGTGGCCGATCTGATCGACAACGTCTACGGCGCCAGCGGTTACAACGCCCGAAGGCTGGCCGAGGGCGCACAGCTCTTCCGCCGAATGATCGAGGACGGCGCCACGATCTGCATGACCGTAGCCGGCGCCATGACGCCGATCGGCATGAGCGGCATCTTCAGCAGCCTTGTGGAGGCCGGGTTCGTGGATTTTGTCATCGCGACGGGCGCCAACCTGTATCACGACCTGCACCGGCCGTACAACTGCCCGCTCACGCAGGGCTGGTTTGACGTGGATGACAACGAACTTGCGGAAGACGGCGTCTCCCGCATTTATGATGTTTTCCTCGAGGACAAGAACACCCTGGTCAAGACGGACCGCGTCATTCTCGAAGCCCTGAAGGGCTTCGATATGTCCAAACCCTTCTCGACGGCCGCCCTGCACAAGGCCCTGGGCGACGAGGTGGCCCGGATCGCGCCGGCGCCGGAAAAATCGTTCGTGGTGACCGCCGCCCGGTGCGACGTGCCGATCTTCACGTCCTCGCCGGGTGATTCGTCCATCGGCATGGATCTGATGCTCCCGTATCTCTACGGCAAGCCGGTGCATCTGAACCCGATCCTCGATGTGATCCAGACGACCGCCATCGTCTATGACGCGGAGCGCAACGGCGTCGTGGAGATCGGCGGCGGCTCTCCGAAGAATTTCTACCTCCAGACCCAGCCGGCCCTCGAACAGTTTCTGCAGGACACCACCAAGGGAGGCCACGACTATTTCCTCCAGTTGACCACGGATTCACCTCAATGGGGCGGCCTGTCCGGCGCCACGCCCAGCGAGGCCAAGAGCTGGGGCAAGGTGAAAGACGCGCGAGAGAACAACGTCGTGGTATACTCGTGCGCCTCGCTGACGCTGCCGCTGATCGCGCAGTACGTCCTGACCCGCTGCAAGCCGCGGCCCCTGCGCCGGCTGTTGAAGCGCCTGCCCGAGATCGTGGACAAATTGAAGACGCTCGCCAAACCGCAGAAATAGGCGTCGGGTGACGGGTTCGCGGCGGACGGAAGGCAGGTCAGCCCTCGGTACCGCTGCACGCGCCGATCGGCCGTCGTTCCGCGGATCGAGGCACTGCCTCTCCGGACCCTTCGTCCGCACGGCGTTCCCGATCGGCGCGGCATCCGGCGACAGCATCGCCGATCCCACCGCGATCGCTCCGCGGTACGGCGGGTGGTCCGGGTACGTGGTTCGCGAGGCGGACTTCGAGAGTGGTTTCCGTGTCTTTCCGGTCGGCCAATCCCGTTCTTTCTCCGATTGCGTTCCGTTCCTTCCGCTGCATAATGGTCGGGCTCTGTCGACGGGAAGGGCGTCCCCACGGAGTTGCCGCACGTGCCGACCACGGAGGCGAAGTACGAACGTGTTGAAGCCGCTCTGCAGGCGAACGAACCCGCTGCGCTCTCGGCGGTGCTGGCCGACATCCGTCCCGCGGACTTGGCCGAAATCTACGAGTTGCTCGATGACGATCAGCGGTCGAGGCTCATCTTCGTCCTGCCGCCGGAAGTGGTAGCCGAGGTCGTCGTACTGCTCGACGGAGCGGAGCGGGGTGAGGTCGTCGAGGAGATGGCCCCGGAGGCTCTCTCCGAGCTCGTCGCCCAGATGGAGCCGGACGACGCGGCCGACGTGCTGGGCGAGCTGCCCGAGGAGAAGCGCGAGGACGTCCTCGAGACCATCGCCGACGAGCACGCCGACAAGATCGAGGAACTGCTGGGGTATCCCAAGGACACCGCCGGCGGCATCATGACCAAGGATCTGGTGGCCCTCCACACCGGCGCCACCGTCCGCGAGGCCGTCCGCGAGATCCGCACCAGCTTTCCGAACGAAGACCTGCACTTCGTCTATGTCGTGGATGAGGCCGAGAAGCTGGTGGGCATCATTCCCCTTCGGCGACTGGTCCTGTGCGACGGGTCTGTTCCCCTGGGCGCCATCTGCGAGCGCAACCCCGTCACCGTCCCCATCACCGCCGATCAGGAAGAGGTCGTCCATATCTTTTCCAAGTACGACCTGGCCGCCGTCCCCGTGGTGGACGCGGAAGGTCGACTCCTGGGTCGGATCACCCACGACGACGTCATGGACGTCGCGGAGGAGGAGGCGGACGAAGACATTTACCGGATGGCCGGTCTGGATGCCGCGGAGTTCGAGCGGGCCTCCCTCATCCGAGCCGCCGGCATCCGGATGGCGTGGCTGATGCCGTGTATGCTCAGCATGAGCATCAGCGCGACCGTCATGTCCCTGGCCCAGGGCTGGTTCGCGACGCCGATCTATAACGCCCTGATCGTCTTCGTACCCATGATCGGGGCCATCAGCGGGAACTGCGGCATCCAGATTTCCACCATCATCGTCCGCGGCCTGGCCACCGGCGAGCTGGCCTCGTCCCGGTTCCGTCACGCCTTCGCGCGGCAGGGCCGGATCGTATTGCTGATCGCGCCGGCCTGCGGACTGGCGGCCTGGATGCTCGCGCGGTTCGGCGTCCCGCTCCTGGAATCGGCGCTGCAATACGACGTCGAATGCAGTGCGAACCGCACCGCGTTCGCCGTCGGGCTGGGGATGACCTCCGCGATTCTCGTGGCGGCGCTGCTGGGCCTGATCCTGCCCTTTTTCTTCCGGTCCATTCGCGTCGATCCGGCCATCGCGTCCGGCCCGATTGTCACGACGGCCAATGACCTGATCAGCGTGTCCACCTTCCTGTCGCTGTCCCTGTTCATCATGCGATCGTAACGGCCGGGCCGCCGGCGCGCGGAGCGGTTCGCGCGGCCGCCCGATCGGACGTCGCCCGCGACGGACCCGCGGCTTGTCAGAGGGGAAGCTGGTCCCGCAGGTATTCCAGG
>MTKY01047616.1_pt1 | contig 13937 bp, 6 predicted proteins | sample 1042731 | NCBI WGS metagenome assembly MTKY01 (sample SAMN06212206, study PRJNA360538) | anaerobic digester metagenome | biome: Wastewater treatment plant; material: sludge; isolation source: anaerobic digester fed with sludge from wastewater treatment plant | place: Denmark: WWTP Soeholt ... | reverse complement strand
ACTGCCTGGAGTTGGATACCAGGGCCCCTCCGATCTGGGAGAAACTGAGGCTGTCCTGAAGGTCCACCTCCGCCGCGGAGATCCGGAAACGCAGGCGCAGCTTGTCCCGCAGAGAGTGGACGATCCGCCGTTTTTCCTTGATGGATCCCACATCCGGCAGTTCGATGATGAACTGGATCATGGACACGACCATGGCATCACCCGCTTTTTCGCAATTTTTCCCGCAGAAGGGGGAGGAGAGCCAGCAGCATGAAGGCCGCGGCCAGGTCTTCCCGGGCCCCGGCGGCATGGCGGGGCTTCAGGCTGAACAGGCACTCCGTTCCCCGGACCGGGACCGTCAGGAGATCGAAGGGGCCGAAATCGTCCCGGATGCGGCGATCCCCGAAACGCCGGTACAGGACCCGTCCCTCCTTTCGGACCAGAAGAAGCCTCTCCTCGGCCCGGGCGAAGGCCGCCAGGGCTCCGGGTTCCAAGGTGGAAACGAAGGCTCCGGTCTCCTCCAGCGCCGGCGCCGGGGGGGCCTGGACGATGCCCAGCGCCGTCACCGCGGCCACCGCCAGAACCGCCGCCGCGGCCGCCCGCCCGCTTATTCCCGCAAGGGGCCGCAGAAGCCGCAGGTGCCGCCCCGTCCGGAAAAGGGACAGAAGTCCCACGGCCGCGGCCCCCCCCGGTGCCGAGGCCAGGAGCCCCAGCAGAACCGGCCCCGACCATAAGACCAGAACGGGGACGGAGGAGAAAAAATCCGCCGCTCCCCGGCCCAACGGCCGATAACCCTTCTTTTCCCCGGAAAGGGCGGAGTGGAGCCGCAGCAGAAACCGGACGGAAAAAAACAGGTCCAGAGCGAACCCCGCCAGCATCAGGGCCAGCCTGACCCGCCAGGGCCAGTCCCCCAGGATCGAAAAGTCTTCCAGAAGAACCTGAGCCGCCGTCACCGGGACGGAGAAAACCCCCGCCCGCACCTTTCCCCCATCCTTCACCGTGGTATATTCTTATACGAAACGGGCATTTGCACAAGGGGCGGACATCCTGCGTTTATGAAAAAGCTGGGAAACCCGGGCGCCGCGGCGGTCGCGGCGCTCGCGGCGATCATCCTATTCCTCCCGTCCCTCCTGCACGGGCAGGATCGTCCGTGGGAAAGCCGGCCCGGACAGCCCCCGCCCGGCCCCCCCGCGGGGGCCGTGTCCGCATCCGGCATCGCCCGGGCGGCGCCGGAATCTCCCGATGGAGCCCCGCCCCAACCGGCCGTTCCGGGCCTGCCTGAAGAAGCCCCCGCCACCATCTTCGATACCCGCCTGGGGGACGAGGACGTGGAGCTGGCGCTGGACGGGTACTGGGACGCCTCGGTCCGCAGCTCCATCGGCCTGGCCTTCCTGCCCGGCCAGGGACTGACCTACCCCTTCGTCTTCCCCGGCTTTTCCGACGGCCTGGTCTTCGAGCAGAAGCCGGACCTCCTCATCTCCCTGTGGCTGAGGCAGAGGTACTTCCTGGAGACCAGCATCGGGGAAGACTACCGGATGAACTCCTACCTCTTGGGCTACCGGGGCAAGGAGGGGGAACTGGTCCAGTCCGTCAAGGCGGGCAACAGGGACATCGAGATCAGCCCCTTCCCGTACATGGATTTTCCCGGCTCCGCCCGGAAGACCCCCGGCATATCGGCGGTTTTCCAGACCCCCCGGTCCCGGCACGAGTTTCTCTTCCGCTACGACCCCTCCCTGCCCCAGAAGAAGACCTTCATGGGCAGAAACGAGGTCCGGGAACTGCGGATCGACCCCGCCTCTCCGGTGCGGGGCCGGCATTTCGTCCTGCCCGACCCGGGGGCGGACTTCCTGGAACTCTTCATCGAGGACCGGGACGGCGGAGTCCCGGGGGACGGGGGACGGCGCTACCGCCGGGCCACCAGCCACGATTACTCCTACTCCCCCGGAGACGGGGTCCTCTCCCTGACTAGGGGCTCCCCCGGCCGGGTCCTGGTCTACTACGAAAAAAACGGCGACCCCGTGGGCTCCGCCGGACTCGGGTCGGGGGCCCTGCCGGCCTACACGCCGGGGCCCCCCATCGAAATCGACGACGCCGGGAGCCCCGTGGATTTTTCCTGGGGAATGGGGTCCTACATGGGGCGGAACATGACGGACTGGCTCCGGACGTCCATCGCCGGTCGGCAGGCCCTTCTCCTCTACGACCCTGGGGCCTTCAACCCCTTCGAGGTCCACGGCGTCTACCCCCTGTCGGGCTTCTCTCCCTCCGCCGGGACGTCTCCCCGGCTGGTCCGCCAGGGTTCGGACGCCGCCTATTCCCCCGCCTCGGCCCTCTCCCTGGCCTTCTCCGCCGAGGGGACGGAGGTGCGGGTCCTGGGGGAGACCGTCCCGGACCGCTCCATGACCAGCCGTTTCCCCTTCGCCCGGGACGAGCCCCGGCTCTACGGACCGGACCGTCTCTCCGACGGGGGGGGGCCGGACTTCGAGATCCTGGTCCAGAGCTACACCCCCGGTGAGGGCTACCGGCTGAGCAGCGACGTCATCCCGGGGTCGGTGACGGTCCTGCGCAACGGCCGCCGGGAGGACGCCTTCTCGGTGGATTACGCCACCGGCCTCCTGACCTTCCCCTTCGAACCCGCCGCATCGGACCGGATCGAGATCTTCTACCGCACCTACTCCGGCGAGGGGGAGGGGGGGGACATCCTCTTCGGCAGCGGCAGCACCGTGGAACTGCGGAAGGACCTTCAGCTGAAGGTGGCCACGGGGCTGCGCTGGAACGTGCTGAAGGGGAGCTACAGCGCCGAGGCGGGGGACCACGAAGGCTTCCTGGGCGCCTCGGCCCGGCTCGCGTACAACGGGGAAAAGCTCCGGGCCGCCGCCGACGGCGCGGTGATGTACATGAACCCCGACACCTCCGGCCTCCTGCGGCTGATGGGCATGGAAAAGCACGAGATGGAGCTGGAGATGTCCAAGTACAACATGTTCCCCTCCTCCATCCCCGCCCCGGGCAGCCCCTACGCCGACGGCATGACCGGCGCCAACCGGGGGCGGCTCTTCTTCAAGAACTACGAAAAGACGGACCTCCTGGGGTCGGTGACGCTGAACTCCTACGCCTCCTCCCCCACCGACAGCTTCCCCTACGAAACCGGGTCCTTCCCGGGGCCCTACATCGCCTCCGCCGCCTCCGAAGGGGCCGGCGAGGTGATGGTGATGGATTTCGCCATGGACTCCGGGGCCGGGGAGGAGTGGGTGGGGGCCCAGCTGAACCTGTCCTCCGGCTGGGCCGGGTCCCTGGACCTGTCCCGGATCACCTCCATCCGCTTCGCCTACAAGGCGGCGGATCTTGCCGGCGGAACCGTGACCCTGCGGCTTCAGGCCGGCTCCCTAGACGAGGACCTGGACGGGGACGGGGTCCTGGACGAGGAGACCGGCGCCTCCTCCCGGGGCTACCCCTTCAATCACGGGGGAATGACCCTCCTCGTGGGGGCGGGGCAGAAGGGCCTGGGCAACGAACGGCGGGATTCGGAGGACGCCAACGGCAACCGGGTGCTGGACCGGGAGAATCCGGGCCTGGTTTTCGCCGACGATGTAGCCCCTCTGTCCGCCCCGGGCGGCTGGGAAACGGGCCTGGTCAAAATCCCCGCCTCGGAGCGGAACAGACTGGCCGCCACCCGGTCCCTGCGCCTGATCCTGCGCAGGACCGGCGGCTCCCCGGCGGGCCGGGTTCTGGTGGGAAAGTTCGTCTTCGAAGGCGCCTCGGCGGCGGCCCGGGCGGAGGGGGCGGGCTCCCTGTCCCTGCGGGAAATTCCCGAGGTCCTGGGGGACATCGCCCCCGACCAGGGGACCCTTGCCCAGGCCTTCGGGGATGTGCTGGACACCTTCCACTCCCGGGACGGCGCCCAGCATGTTCTGGAAGCCCGGTGGGAAGATGCTCCCCCGGCCCCGGGGGCGGCCTGGGAGATCCGCAGCTTCACCACCCCGGTCCCCGCCGGGTCCTACCGGACTCTCAACCTCTTTCTCCGGGTGGCGAGACTGGACTCAGAGTCCCCTCCGGGGCCTGTTACGCAGGATCAGGTCCTGCTCCTCTCCTACACCGACGCCCAGGGCCGGGGTCTGCGGCGGCTGGAAATTCCCCTGACGTCGGCCACCGCCGACAATGTCTGGAACCGGCTCTCCGTGGACCTGCCCGGCGGGCGGGCCCGCCTGGGCTCCCAGGCGCTGGCCCCGCTCCTTGTGGACGCCGACCACGGGGAGCTTGTCCGCTTCAGCCTGAGCATGGAAAACCGCGGGGGCGGGGCCGGGAAGGGGGTCCTGTACCTGGACGAGGTCCACATGACGGACCCCCGGGACGGCCTGGGTTTCGCCGGCTCCCTGGACCTCTCTTTCAGGGCGCCGGGCACGGTGCTGTCCCTGGGGGGAGCGCCCCTGGTGTCCAATCTGGAGGTCTCCCAAACCCTGAACGCCCGGACCTCCCGGTTTCAGACCCGGAAGGACGCGGACACCGACCCGGGGAAGCTGAGCTCCTCGACGGCGGCGTCGGCGGATATCCTGGAGACCCTGGGCATCCGGGGGGAGTTCGCCTTCTCCCGGCTGGAGGACCGGATCCTGTACGAAGGGGGGCACGAACTGCGGTTCCCCGCCCGGGACGGACCCCTGGTCCTGACCGAAAAGTTCAAGCGGGACTTCGGCAGCCCCAGCCCCGCCATGAGCCGGGAAAACAGGGTCCGCCTCGCCCTCCTGCCGGGTCTTTCCCTGGGGGCCGGCGCGGGGAGCGTCCTGTCCGCGGGAAACCTGGGCCAGACCTGGGACGGCTCGGCGGGCTACGAGAGCCCGGATTTTTTCTCCCTGAAGATGAACGGCGGCCTGGAAAACAACGCCGACGGGTATGTATTGGAGAACGAGGGCTACGGAGAGAGCTGGATCTCCGCCTACCGCCTCCTGGAACCCTGGACGAAGGGGACCGGCGGCCTGCGCCGCGGCCGATACCGGCTGGACTCCTCCCTCACCGGCGAGAGCCTGGGTCTCATCCTGGGGCTGGAGTTCGGCTATCACAACTCCGCCCGGCAGGACCTCCGCCAGCGGAACGACGCCGAGATTTCCCTGGAACTGCCGCTGCGCATCCGCAGGGGGCCCCACGATCCCGGAAAGCGTCTTTCCCTGTGGTACAGCCGCAAATCCTCCATGCTGAGGGAGGTCCCGGCGGGGGGTTCCTTCGACACCGACCTCCGGACCTACGGCGACGCCCTGGCGGATCACCGGTACTTCTGGACCTCTCCCCCCTTCGCGGAGATCCTCGCCCCTCTGGAGGCCTCGCCCTTCGGCGGGGACACCCTCCGGGACGCCCGGGGGGAATACAGTTCCCGGACGGGTCTGCGCTTCTCCCGGCCCCTGGGTTCCCGGGTCACGGACCTCCTGATTCCCTCCCGGGCGGAGGCGGAGGCGGGAAAGACCCTCGCCCGGGGGGGGGAGGTCCTCAGCGCGTCCAACGCCTGGAGCCTGTCCGTCACCAATTACGCCATCAACCTCTTCGGCCGTCAGGGAGCCCATCCCGTCTTCCCCTGGTACGAGAGCGACGAGTTCCAGCTCCAGAACAGCCTGACCCTGGCCACCCGGGAGGGGGACCCGGACCGGGACTGGTCCTTCACCACCCATCAGCTGGTCACTCTGCTGGGCCGGGGGGGCGAAAATCTCGTGGTCGACCACGCCCTGACGGTGGAGGACAGGGATTCCCGGACCTATCGGGGCACGGGGTCGGTGAAATACCTATGGAGGAGCCCCATGCTGCGGGATTTCGGGCTCGGCCCCCTGCGGGCGGCGAAGGAGGGGGGGGCCCACTATCGGCACGCCGAAAAGGCCGATCTCTCCTACTCCTGGCTGGAGGGTCTGAAGGGTTATCTGGTTCTGGGCCATGAAACGGCCCTGACCTTCCGGGGCAGCAGCTTCATCAAGGCGGAGCTGAATCTGGGGCTGGGCTTCGAAAAGGACTATTCCGGCCTTCCCCCGGGCTATCGGATCCTCCTGGGTCTGGGGGGGGGGATTTCCGCCCACTTCCTGTTTTAGGCCCCGACCGTCCGCGGGGCGGATATCCCGGTCGCGGCGCCGGGCGTTCCCGCCCCCCGGGACCCCGCAGACCGCCGGAAAGCTCCGCCCCTGTCGCCGCGTTTTCCGTGGATTTTTCCTTTTTGACAGGTGTATATTTAGAAGGACACTGAGGGAGGTTTCCATGAAGAAAATTGGAGCGCTGGTTCTCACATCCCTGTTTCTGTTCGCCCCGGGGATTTTTGTCTCCGCCGAGGATCCTTCCGGCGGCGGTTTTTCCCTGGGGCTGGGAATCGGCATCGGAGTGCAGAATTTTCCCAACCCCGCATACACCGGCCTGGGGGACGAGCCGAAATTCTACACCTTTCAGACTCTGATGCTGGCTCCCGAGCTGGTTCTGGGCAAGTTCGCCGTCGGTCTGGACTTCAAGCTCAACTACCGTTTCACCGCCGGAGCATCGGGGGACCGGTTCGAGGTTCGGGAGGAGGACTGGGTGGTGGGTGATTTTCAGGAGTTCCTGGACGTCTATCTGCCGAAGATCCAATACATCCGCTACGGCCGCAAGGGGGACCCCATCTTCGCCAAGCTCGGCACCATCGAGGACGCCACCCTGGGCAACGGCTTCATCATGGCGGGCTATTCCAACGCCCTCTACCTGCCGGAAACCCGGATCTTCGGCCTGAGTCTGGACATAGACGGGGCCCTCTTCGATTTCCCGTACCTGGGCTTCGAGAGCTTCGCCGCCAACCTGGCCCGGTTCGACGTTTTCGGCGCCCGGGTCTTCACCCGGCCCCTGGCGGGAACCGGGCTGCCCCTCCTTTCCCGGATGCAGGTGGGCGGCACCGTGGCGATGGACCGGGACCCCCGGTATTTCGCCGAGCGCTACGACAACTTTCCCCCGGCTCTTCTGCCCCCGTCGGACGCCTCGGTCCTGATCTACGGCGCCGATTTCCGGTTGCCGCTGCTGGCGGGAGATCTCCTGTCCCTGGCCTTTTTCGGCGACGGGGTGGTCCAGAAGGAGGGCTCCGGGGCCATGACCGGACTGGGCGGGCGGCTGGCGGGTTTCGTGCGCTACGGCGCCCAGATGCGCTTCATGCAGGACAACTTCATCCCCACCTACTTCGGCGCCTCCTACGATCTCTTCCGGCCGGACCAGTATCTGGTTTACGACGGGACGGTGGAGAAGAAGGGGGGAATCGGCTGGTTCGCCTCCCTGGGCTTCGAAGCCCTGGCGGACAAGATCGTCTTCACCACCAGCGCCTCGGGCCCCCTGGGGGCCATCGAGGGCAACTATTTTTCCTGGCAGGCCCTGTTCGAGGTCAAGGAGGGAGTGGTCCCGGGCTTCTTTTTCGACCTGCTGTACGACAAGCAGAACATGGCGGGGTTCAAGGATTTCCAAAGATGGAAGGAAGATGCCCTGATCCGGGGGCGGGTCAATTACCGCACCGGCCCGGCGATCATCTCGCTGGTGTACAACCTGCGCTACGATCCCGCCGCGGTGGGGGACAACAAGTGGCAGGTCACGTCGGGCATCGAGAGCCGGATCGCCTTGTTTTAAAGGGAGGTTGAGACTATGAAAGCGGCACGCCTCGCCATAGCGGGCATTGTTTTTGCGTTCTTCGCGCTGCCCTTCGCGGCGGCGCAGGAACAGGCGGCGGTCCTGGAGTATTTCGGGGCGGCCGGCCAGATCCGGGTTGTGGACTCCGACGGTTTCGAGACAAGCGACGTCCGATTCGGCATGGATCTGGCCGTGGGCGACAGGATCATCACCAGAAACACCACGGCGGAGATACGGCTGAGCCCCAGCGGCTCCATCGTGAAGCTCTCCGCCAACACCGAATTCCGGATCGACGGGCTGGCGGGGGTGAAAAAGTCCGATAAAAACGGCTTCTCCCTGCTGTCGGGGAAACTGCGCACCGTGGTTGCCCGGGGGTCCGGCGGACGGTTCGAGGTCCGCACCCCCACCGCGGTCTGCGGCGTCCGGGGCACCGACTTCGGCGTCCAGGTGATCACGGGCGCCATGGAGGCCGTGGCCGTCCGGGAAGGAGTCGTTTCTTTCATGAAGAACTCCGGGGCGGAACTCAGCCTCGGGGCGGGTCAGGCCGCCGACGCCTTCGCGGCGGTCTTTCGGGCCATGACCCTCTCGGCGGCGGAGATGTCCGAAGCTTTCCGGGGCATGGATTTTGAAAAGCTGAACCCTGAGGCGGTCCCCAAGGAGCCTCCCCGGCCCGTGGCGGAAAAGATCGAGACCCCCCCGGGGCCCGCCGAGACTCCACCGGAGCCTCCGAAGGACTCCCTGGCCGGGGAGCCGGGCATTCTGGACCCGATCTTCGGTTTCCTGCGGGAATACATGGGAATGGAGGTGGGCTCCATCACCATCGCCGGCGAGACCTATTCCCGGGTCATCCTCCAGCCCTTCTTCACCATCGGCAAGTTCAAGGCCGCCTTCTACCTCCCCGTCATCTACACCGGTGACCTTTTCAACTCCAACGACTGGTACCACCCCCGGGGCAACAACGAGTGGTCCTTCGGAACCGACTACAACTGGAACAGACGGCCCCTGGAAGCCGCCGGGGACCTCCTGCGGGACCTGGCGCTGAAGATCCGCTACATCGAATACGGCCGTCAGCGGGACCCCTTCTTCGTCAAGGTGGGAAACATCAGCGACATGACCCTGGGCCACGGGTCGCTGGTGCGGCGCTTCGCCAACGACACCGACTTCCCCGCCGTCCGGCGGGTGGGGGTGAACCTGGGGGTCGACGCGGGGAAGGCGGGTTTCGAAGCCCTCACCGCGGACCTGGCGGAACCGGAAATTTTCGGAGGCCGCCTGTACTTCCGCCCCCTCCATCCCTTCCGGCTGGGCTTCGGCTTCTCCGCCGCCACGGACATCGATCCCGCGGGGGATCTGCCCGACGACTACGCCGCCACCCTTCCCACCGATCCGAGGTCGGTGGATCCGGCCTTCATCGGTGTAGCGGCGGACATAGACTTCCCGCTCTTCGAAGGAGACCTGGCTTCGATGATCTTCTTCGTGGACGGTGCAGGGCTCCTTCCCTATCTGCGGAACGAATACGCCGCCGGAACCCTGGGCACCCGGGGCCTCATCACCGACGCCTTCGTCACCACCTCCGGAGGGGTGGAGTTCCGCAACTACGGCCTGATGGCGGGCGTCTTCGGCAACATCGCCTTTCTGGACTACCGGCTGGAATACCGGCAGCACCGGGGCCTGTTCAGCCCGGGCTTCTTCGGCATCGGCTATGACCGCCTCCGGGGGGCCCGGTCGGCGGAGCTCCTGGCCTACCTGAATGACCCGTCCCTTCCCGACTTCGACGCCACCACCCTGGGGATCTACGGCGAGGCGGGCTTCAGCCTCTTCCAGCACCTGCGCTTCGAAGCGGGCTACCTCTGGCCCTTCGAGCTGGAGGGGGGAAAGATTCAGGTTACCCAGGACGACTATCTGGAGATGAAACTCGTTCTGGAGGAGGGGCTCATCCCCATTTCGCCCTTCGATCGGCTGCGGCTGTCGCTGTTCTTCAGCCGGTACCAGTTTCTGCCCACCCTGCTGAAGCAGGGCGACGGCAGCCTGGAACTCTTCGACGCCAACACCGTGGTGAAGGGTGAACTGGTCTACCCCGTGGCGCCCACCATCGACCTGGCGCTGACGGTCACCACCACCGTGAGCCGCAATCCGGACGGCAGCATCCGGTACGATTCCGACGGGCATCCGAAGTGGACCCCCTCCATCGGTATTGAAACGAGGATCCGCTTTTAGATACAATTCTTCCCATGTCCGATAACCTCTCCCGGAGGGCCGTCAAGGTCCTCCGGGATTCCGTGGCCCGGCGCATCGCCGCCGGGGAAATCATCGAACGGCCCGCCTCAGTGGTCCGGGAACTCCTGGACAATTCCATCGATGCCGGCGCCCGGGAGATTTCGGTCCATGTGGACGGCGGAGGGATCGAAAGGATCCGGGTCATCGACGACGGGGCGGGGATGACCCGGGAGGATCTCGGCCTCTGCTGGCTCCCCCACGCCACCTCCAAGATCGAAACCGAGGAGGACCTCCACCGGGTCCGGAGCCTGGGCTTCCGGGGGGAGGCCCTGGCGGGAATCGCCACCGCCTCCCGGGTGGAGATCGTCAGCCGCCTCCGGGAACCGGCGGACGCCGGGGCCCACCGGCTGGTGATTCACGGGGGGGAGCTGCGCTCCCTGGAGCCCGCGGCGGGCAACCCCGGCACCGTGGTGGAGGCGGCGGACCTCTTCTACGCCATCCCCGCCCGGAGGAAGTTTCTCAAGAGGGAATCGGCGGAAACCTCCGCCTGCCGGCAGATTTTTCTGGAAAAGGCCTGCGCCTTTCCCGGGACTTCGTTCAAACTCCATACCCGGGGGGAGCTGCGGCTCTTCCTTCCCCCGGGAAGCATCCTGGACAGGGTCGCCGCCGCCTATCCTGAAGGGCTGGACCGCCGGGCGCTGCACCTTCTCACGGGCTCGGGGGAGGGGTATTCCCTGGAAGTCGTGGCGGCGCCGCCGGAGTTCTCCTTCCGGGACCGCCGCTACATTCAGGTCTACGTCAACCGGCGGCGGATCTGGGAGTACGCCCTGGTCCAGGGGGTGGAGCATTCCTACGGGGACTACCTCCCGGGGGGCAGATTTCCCGCCTGCGTCGTCCTGGTGGACATAGACCCCGCTCTGGCGGACTTCAACATCCACCCCGCCAAACGGGAAGCGAAGATCAAGAACCTTCAGGACATCCGGGGCCGCCTCACCGAAACCCTGGGGAACTTCCTCCGGGGGGTCGCCCGGAAACGGGCCTTTTCTTCCGGTGGGGATTTTTCCCCTGCGGGGCTCCCGGAGCTGGACCTTCCCCGGGGCCGCCTTCCCGGTTACCGCCGGGCGTCGCCGGGCCTCGGCGATGCAGTATCTCCCGAAGGCATGCAGGGGAGAATCCCGGGTCAAAGAGACCGGCCCTTTTTTTCCCCTTCGGAAGGGGGCCCTGCGCCGGGGAGCCAGGACCTGCATATCCGCGAGATCCCCGGGAGCGGTTTTTCTCCGAAAGATCCGGAGCCGGGGACAGGCGGCCTCCCCACCGGAGAGGGTTTCATTTACCGGGGTCAGGCCTTCGGCCTCTTCCTGATCGCCGAACGGGGAGACCGGCTCTATCTGGTGGACCAGCATGCCGCCCACGAAAGGATCATCTACGACGCCCTGGCGGCGGACCGGGCACCCCAGAGGCTCCTCATCCCGGTGGAATTTGAAACCGATGAAGACGGGGACCCGGTGGTGAGGCGCAACGCGGCGGAAGTCCTTCCCCTGGGGATCCATCTGGAGGAACGGGAAGGCGGACGCTGGGCCATCACCGCCCTGCCGGCGGTCTATCGGGGCTCGGAAGAGGAGATCATCCGGACACTGAACTCCTTCCACGGCGCCGCGGGAGCCCTGAAAAAAGAGCTCTTCGCCAACCTGGCCTGCCGGAAGGCGGTCAAGGACGGCTCCCCGGTGGATCCCGCCACCGCGGCGGAGATCATCCGCCAGGTACTGCCCCTGGAAAACCCCCGCTGCCCCCACGGCAGACCCCTCTGGTTCGAGGTCAGCCGGGAGGAGCTTTTTAAGCAGGTGGGGAGGATCGTCTGACCCCGGGGGGGAATCTCACTTCCCCGGACCCGGGACGGACGCTTATGGGCGTCTCGGTGGCAATTTGCCAGCTTGCCACTATCGGGGAATCTCACTTCCCCGGACCCGGGGCGGACGCGGCGGCCCGGATCGCGACATGCGGGCGCGGCGTTCGGGAGTCTCACTTCTCAAAGGCGAAGGTGTACGGCAGCTTGAACCGGTCCCGGAGTTCCACCATCTGCTTCTGCAGCGATTTCGGGACGGGGCAGCCGTGGACCTTCCGGTACAGCCAGGCCTCGTGCTCCTTCTCGCCGGCGGTGTAGATCTTCTCCGCCCCCGGGGCTTTCTTCGAGGCCCGCAGTTCCCGGCAGATCGCCCCCGCCACCCGCTTGAAGACCTCCAGCCCCATGAACATCGCGGGGTTGATGGCGATGAAAAAATGCCCCAGGGGATAGGGGATCTTTTTGCCGTCGGCGTCGAACCCGTTCAGATCCTTCAGGAACTTTCCGTCCTGCAGCGCCGCGGACAGAATCTCCACCACCGTGGCGTAGCCGTAACCCTTGTAGCCGCCGGTCTCCTCCCCCAGGCCTCCCAGGGGCGCCAGGGCGGCCTTGCCTTTGGTGAGGTCCACCAGGACCTGGGCGGTGTCGGTGCGGGTCTCGCCGTTTTCGCCGATGACCCAGCCCGGGGGGAGGTCCTTTCCCGCCCGGCCGTAGACCTCGATCTTCCCCCGCTGGGTTACACTGGTGGCGCAGTCCAGGATGAAGGGGAACTCCTCGTCGGTGGGGATGCCGAAGGTGAGGGGGTTTGTTCCCAGCATGTTCTCCACCCCGTGGGTGGGGGCGATGGAGGGCCGGGCGTTGGTTCCGGTGATGCCGATCATCCCCGCGTCCACCGCCATGGATACGAAGTAGCCGGCGATTCCGTAGTGGGTGGAGTTCCGCACCGCCGTCATCCCCATGCCGTATCTGCGGGCCTTTTCAATGGCCATCTCCATGGCTTTCTTGCCCACCACATGCCCCAGGCCGTTGTTGCCGTCCAGAACCGCGCAGGCCGCCTCGTCCCTGACGATGTCGATTTTCGTGACCGGGTTCATGATTCCCTCGTCGAAACGGTCCAGATAGATGGGCTTGAGCCGTCCGATGCCGTGGGAGTCGATGCCCCGCTTGTCGGACTCGATGAGGATATCCGAAACGATCCGGGCGTCCCCTTCGGGAACTCCGAAGGCGCAAAGAGCGTCAAACATGAATTTTTCCAGAGTCTCGAAATCGATCCAGCTGCAGTCCCTGTACGCGTCCTGATAGGCCATGTAAACCTCCTTCGGAGTATGTATTTCTCTTGCATTATAGCGCATGGGGGTCCGGTTTGCCCGCCATTTTTTCCGTCAGAGCCCCGCCAGGAGTTTTTCCACCTCCGCCCTGTCCTCGTAACGGGGATTCTTTTTCAGAAGCTCCGACAGAACCGTCTTCGCGCCGGACTTGTCCCCCAGCGTTATCAGCACCTTTCCCAGACTGTGGTAGGCCGTCCAGTAGCCGGGATCGATCTTGATCAGCTGCGCCAGGGTGTCCCGGGCCTCGGCGAACCTCGCCGCGCCGGTGTAGGCCAGGCTCAGGTTGTGGCGCATCAGCGTGGCGTTGGGCTGCCGGGTCACCGCTTTCTGATAGTGGTTGATGCTGTCCTGGAAAAGCTCCTTGTGCAGGTAAACACTCCCCAGGTTGTTGTTGACCTCCACCGATTCCGGGTCCATCCGATACGCCGCCAGCAGCTGCTCCAGGGCCTTGTCGTAGCGGCCCTCCTCGTCGTAAAGCCTGCCCAGCTCTATCCGGGGCTTGATGTAGTTGGCATCCAGGAGAACGGCCTTCTCGTGGGCCGCCACGGCCCCGTCCCGGCTGCCCAGCTTCTCGGTGATCTGCCCCAGGGTAAAGGCGTACTCCGAGGACTCGGGCCTCTGCCGGATGGCTTTGGTGATGAAGGTGAAAGCCTCCTCGTTCTTGTCCAGGCTCATTTTCACCAGGGCCATGTTGTAGTTGTTGACATCCTCTCCGGGCTCCAGCTCCACCGCCCGGGAGAACCAGGTCTCCGCCTCGCCGAACTTTCCCTGCCGATAGAGCGCCGTGGCGAGGCCCCGGGCGTTGCGGGGATCCTGGGGCTCATATTTCACCGCCAGCGTGTACGAGGCCGCCGCCCCGGAGAGGTCCCCCTTGGCCCGGAGAAGCTCCCCCGCCTCGAAGTGCGCCCGGGCATGGTCGGGCTTTATCTTCGTCGTCCTGACGAAGGCGTCGTAGGCCCTGTTCCCGTCCTTCAGCCGGAGGA
>MTKY01072583.1_pt1 | contig 13941 bp, 8 predicted proteins | sample 1042731 | NCBI WGS metagenome assembly MTKY01 (sample SAMN06212206, study PRJNA360538) | anaerobic digester metagenome | biome: Wastewater treatment plant; material: sludge; isolation source: anaerobic digester fed with sludge from wastewater treatment plant | place: Denmark: WWTP Soeholt ... | reverse complement strand
CCTGCTCGCCCAGCACCGGATGGACCGGCCCCCAGAACGAGCCGATCTCCCGCCCCTCCGCCACGGCATCGGTGTGCGCGATGACGAGCAGGCTCTCACCCTCCCGGATCGGGATCGGCAGGCCCGCGTCCTCGAGGCAGGTGATCGAGGCCCGCGCTACCTTCCGCGCCACCTCCCGTGTCGCCTCTGTCGAGACCAGCGCCTCGACGGCGCTCACATCCACGCGAGGCCTGTCCAGCAGCCCGCACCACTGCTTGAAGCGCAGGATGCGCGCGACGCACGCGTCAACCTGCTCCATCGGCAGATACCCGCTCTGCACCGCCGCCAGCACCGCGTCGAACGTCACCTCGGTCGGGTAGTCGCAGTTGAGCAGGATGAAGTCCTGCCCGGCCCGGATGACCTCGACGGCGGCCTGCTCCACCGAATACCGCTCCTTCACCGCATCCATCAGCAGGCTGTCGCTCATCAGCAACCCGTCATAGCCGAACTCCCCCCGCAGCAGGTCGACCAGGATGCGTCGCGAGAAGGTCGCCATGTTGTCGGGGTCCAGCGCCGGGTAGAGTATGTGCGCGGGGCAGATGCAGTTGATCACGCCCGCCTCGACGCCCGCCCGGAAGGTCGCCAGGTCAACCGAACGCAGTTCCTCCTCCGTCCGATCCACGATCGGGGTCACCAGGTGAGAGTCCTCGGCGGTCGCGCCATGACCGGGATAGTGCATCCCGCATGTCAGGCAGTGATTGTCCACAATCGCCCGCGACATCTCGAGCGCGATGTCGATGACGAGTTCCGGCCGGTCGGAGAAGGCCCGCGTGTTGATGATCGGGTTGGCCGGCTCGGTGTTCACATCCAGGTTCGGCGCCCCGATCCACGTCATTCCGAGCGCGCGCTGTTCCCGCGTGACCACATCGCCGTACAGGTAGGCCAACTCCGGCGAGCGCGCCGCGCCTACGGCCATGTGGTCCGGAAAGGTCACGCCCGCGGGGATGAACTGGTCCGTGCCGTGCGAGGCGCCCCCGCAGAAGATGATCGGGATGGGGGAGATCGACTGCAGATGATTGATATACTCCGCCGCCTGGCGGTTGCTCCCCAGGTGCTTGAAGGAGACCATCATCGCCCCGTACTTGCCCTCTGCGCACATCTGCTCCATGTGCTCCCAGTCGGGGCCGCGCCCGCAGATGAGCTGCCCGACCTTCTCCTCGACAGACATGCCCTCCAGCATCGCGTTGACCTGCCCTGCATCGCTCATTGCGTCACCCCAACGGTGAAGCCCAGTGTGGTTACGGGTGTGTCATCCCGGAAGACGACGGCCTGGTAATGGCCGGAGGCCAGTGTGCTACGCTCTCCCGCGCGGAGCGAGTTCGTCACGGTCCGCGTGCCCTCGGCGACCATCCGCGTCTCGTACAACGGTATACCCTCCCGACGCCACTGGATGCGCAGTGGCGTCCGCGCCGGCATATCCTCCCACTCCATGTAGATGCCCACCTGCACGACCCCGGCCGGGTACTCGCTCTGCAGGATTGGCAACCGTTGCGCATCCAACTCGCGGTAGATGGCTGCCCGCTTCACAAAGTGATCTGCCAACAGCGGCGGCAGCGAGCCGCTCTGTGCCGCCCCACCACCCCCCTGTGTCGCCGACACCGTGAAGGGGAGCGTCACCACCCCGACACCGTCACGCGCTATGACGGCCTCATACGCCCCCGGCCGCAGCGCACTGCCCTGCGCCGCCTGCAGGGAACTCATCACACTCCGTGTGCCTTCGGCCGCGAAGCTCGAAGCATGCACAGGCGTGCCGTCGCGGCGCCACTCGACCCGCACCTGTGTGCCCGCGGGAGCGTCGTCCCACTCCATGTAGAGGCCGACGCGCGCCGTGCCGGCGGGGAAGTCGCTCCTCAGGATGGGCAGGTCAAGCGCATCTGTGCCCTCGCAGATGGCGGCGCGGGCGACGTGGCGGTCAGTGAGCAGTGGTATCTGCGCCGTTCCGCCCGTCACTATGCCGGCGGTCCCGGCGCCCGCGGGCTGCCCGGTCGATGGCGCTTGCTCAGCCTGCGCCGCGTCAGGCTCCCGGAGCTGCGGCGCGGCGCCCCCCAGCACGCTCTCCGCGCCAACATGGTGGTGCAGCGAGCAGGCCGGCCACCACGCATTCGGGCCGCCCCAGCGGTGGTCCAGCACAGCACGGATGCGGTACTGCTTCCCCGCGTACTCGAGCGGGATGGCGCCCTCGAACGCCATCTCCACGCTCGCCGGTGCGTTGGCGGCCCAGTCCTGCACTCCGCCATAGACCTGCCAGACTGTCGGCGTGCGGAGGTGCCCGCCGCCCACAGGTACGGCCCGGATGTCCGTGCCCGCCACCTGCGCGGCCGTGAGCGTCTCGCCGCCCTTCGTGTAGGCCGATTGCGCGCCCGCGGGAAGCGGGCAGAGATACATACCGTCGGCAAGCTCGGGATAGACCGCGCCGGGGCCCAGCTTCATCTCCGCGAGCACGCTGAAGGCGTCCTGCTCCACGACCTGCCCCTGCGGGTTGAGCCCACTGCCCCGGAGCGTACCCCGGACCTCGAAGCCCCTCTCAGTCTGGGTCACGCTCAGTTGCGTGATCCTGATCTGCTGGGCCGTCGCTGGGAGCGTCACCGCCAGAACCAGCAGCGTGGCGAGTACATGCCGCCATCCGGCTCCCGCCCGCGGCCGGCCTGGTTGTCCACATGGTGTGAGGAGATGCTGTGGACAGGGTGTGCATGGTGTGGATAAGTGGAGGATTCCGCGCCTCCGGCGACGAAGTACCCACACAGGCTGTCGTACTCCTGCCCCCCGCCCAGTCGCCCGAAATCCGTGAAAGGCCTCTGACCCATGGCTCAGCACGCGCGCCTCGTCACTGCCGCAGTCGTTCTGCTCCTGCCCGCAATCGTGCTCGCCCAGCCGCCCGAGTACCACGTCCGCACCATCGCGACCCCACCGACTCTCGACGGCCGCATGCTCGACGACTGCTGGCAGGCCGCCGCGGTCGCCGAGGGCTTCTCGCACCCCAAGACGGGCGAGCCCGCGCAGACCGCCACCCGCTTCGCCGCGGTGCGCGATGCCGCCAACCTCTACGTCTTCATCGCCTGCGCTGAGCCCAACCGCGACCAGATCAGGATGAACTTCACCGGCCATGACGATTCCCTCTGGGCCAACGACTGCGTCGAGCTGTTCATCGACCCGACCGACAACCGCCAGGAGTACGCCCACATCGTCGTCAACCCGGCCGGAGCAACCTACGACGCATGGGTCGTGCAGGGCGGGCTGTCACAGGATAGCAGCTTCGAGTCGGCGGCCGAGGCGGCCACACAGGTCAATGCCTGGAACTGGACCGCCGAGATCAAGGTCCCCTTCGCCGGCCTGCGTATCGACGCCGAGGCCAACTCCACGTGGGCATTCAACGTCGCCAGGGAGAAGAAGACCGACCCCGCCGAGCTATCCGCGTGGGTCTCGACCGGCCATGGCTTCCACCGTCCCGACAAGTTCGGCAGGCTCACCGGCATGGATGCCGTCTACCGGCCCTTCATGCTCGCTACCCATCCACCGACGCTCTCGGGGCCCCGCTTCATGGGGCGCGAGAACAACGCTCTGCAGGGCACGCTCGAGTTCACCCTCACCAACTCCACAGGTGGCGTTGCCCCCCTCATTGCCGAGGCACGGCTCGCGGGCGCCGGCGGCGAAGTCGTTCTCGGCATCCCCGGGGACTTCCCACCGGGCGACTTCACCGTCCAGTTGCCTGCGTCGCTGCCGGGAGCGGGGACCTACCGGGCCGAGATCGGCCTCTACGACTACCTGACCGGGCGCCTGGTCCACTACGCGGCGTCGACCATGCGCCTCGACCTCGCCCCGCTCGAGATATCCCTCATCACCCCCTGGTATCGGGATGCCATCTTCAGCACCTGCCCGGTCGACCGGATCGAGGGTGTCGCCACCCTGAGGCTGGACGAGGCCAGGGCGGCCGGGGCGACAATCGACGTCCGGCTGCTGTCTGAGGCCGGCGCCGTCGAGATCGGCGCACAGCCGCTGCCCGTCGCCGATGACACCTCGACAGGCTTCGCCTTCGACGCGGCATCGCTGCCGTACGGTGACTACACCATCGAGGCCACCGCCACGCGCGATGGCACGGTCCTGGCATCCGCCCGCCGCACCGTCAGGAAGCTCGCGCCCGCGGAGCATGAGGTCTGCATCGATCGCCGGGGCCGCGCCCTCGTCGACGGCACGCCCTTCTTCGCCTGGGGCTTCATGGGCTCCGGCGTCGATGAGCGACTCCCGGCGGCGGGCTTCAACATCATCCATACCTACGTCGCCCGCTACGCCCACCGCGATGACAAGCTCACCGCCTGGCTCGATGGGGCCCATGCCGCCGGCCTGCAGGTGGTCATGTACCCATATCCCGGCAAGACCGGCTTCTACGGCTACAACGACACCCCGCGCTTCACCGATGACGAGATCGCCGAGATACTCGCCTTCGTGGACAAGTACAAAACCCACCCGGCGCTCTTCGGCTGGTACATGTGCGACGAGCCGCGCGGGGCCGAGTGGCGATCCGAGATCATCCGCCTGGCCGGTATCATCGCGCAGGCCGATCCCTACCATCCGACCATTCCGCTGGATAACGGCGCCCGCGGCGTGGTCGGCCTCGCCGATGCGGGTGAAATCCTCTGGATCGACCCCTACCCAGGTTTCGGCGTCGGCAAAGGCCCGCACGTGCCGATGAACAAGGTCGCCATCGCCATCCAGGATATCTGGAGGGGCCTCGGGCCCGAGACCGACAAGCTCCTCTGGGTGGCCCCGCAGGCATTCTCCTACGGTGGCGACGACCCCGAGCGCAGCAGAGTTGAGCGCGCTCCCACCTATCTCGAGGAGCGCACCATGACCTACATGGCGCTCGTCCACGGCGCCGACGGCATCGTCTACTACGCGTGGGCATACGCCCAGAAGTTCCCCGAACTGCGTGTCGGCCTGCTCGAGGGCCTCTCCAGGGAAATGCAGATCCTCATGCCCGTGCTGCTCGAGGGCGAGGATGTCGGCGGAGAGACGATGTGCGAGCCCGAGGACGGTATCATCCATACCCGCGCAATCAGCCACGAGGGGCACGTCTACGTGATCGCCTGCAACATGACCGAGAAGCCGTGCAAAGGCTATGTTCGAGCAATGGGTATTCGTGGTATAATGAATGTGCTGTCTGAAGACCGCACCGTGGAGGTCTCCGGCGACGGCGCCATCGACGACCAGTTCGACGCCTACGCGACGCACATCTACACTACCCGCACCGACCTGCCGGAGCTTCGGAGCCTCGACGACATTGCGGATATGATAGCCGCCGCAGTCAAGGCAGATGCCGACGCCCCGGCTTCGGACTGATCCGCACCGGATGTAGTCCGACCCACAGCGCCTACCCTGCCCCCCTGCGGCGGCATGACAGGGGGTGTGGATGCGATGCTGAGGACGCTCATTGCCTTGAGCGTTGCGGTGTGTGTTCTGGCGGGCGCCCTGGCAGCAGGATGGGCGTTCGCGGGAGAGGTCCGGCCCGCGACGGCGTATCGGTCACACAACGGCGAGTGGACCTTGCATGTCGACGTTGCCACGGGCCTGGCTCTGACACGCGACACGGGGCAGACCACCCGCACCGTGTGGATACGCGATTTTCCCCAGCGGGTCGAGGGCGTCCCGTGCGCCCCACGGCATGCGTATGTGACTGACGACGGCAGCCGGGTTGTTCTCTGCGGCGTGTGCGGCCCGCCCGGAGTTGGCGATGTGCTGGTGGTTCTGGGGGCGGCGGGGGAGCTCATCGCTACGTACGCGCTGCGCGATCTGTTCACCGCGACGGAACTGGCGCAGTTGCCGCGGACGCCGGAAGGTTGCCGGTGGTTCGAGGAGACCGAGTTCATCTTTCTGGCGGGCCAGACGCAGTTCTGTGCCGTTACCCAGACTGATTCCGGCGCAACGCTGCGGGTGTTGGACCTGACGGAGGGCCGGAGGCTTGAGCTTCTGGCCTCGGCCGATGACGGGAGCACGCGGTCGGCGGTGGCGGGCGCGAGGTCGGCCGCGCCGTCGATGGCGAGACCACTTCGACAGACGGCGACGGAAAGGACGATCTCGACGATGTATATCCTCCTGGTCGGCACCGGGGCTCTCGCGCTGTCGCTTCTGATGTACGCACTGGACAAGAAGTACGTATAGCCACCGACCTGCCGTATCCTTGGGGAGGGGCTGTACGAAGCAATGGTGCTGTACCCCCGGGGAGGGGCTGCGGGAGGCAGTGGCGCTGTATCCCGGGGAGGGGCCGCACGAGCGAATGCGTCCCGTCGTTCAGGGACGCGTGAGCGAGGTCGGCCCGTCGTGCCGCACGCCGCCGCATCCTCGGGAAAAGGCCTCACGAGGCAACGTTGCTGTATCCCGGGGAGGGGCCGCACGAGGCCCGCTGGGTGCTCGGGGAGGGGCCGCACGAGCGAACGCGTCCCGTCGTTCAGTGACGCGTGAGCGAGGTCGGCCCACGCGTAGCACACCGCTGCTGAGGAAGAATCACACCCGTGGGCCGATCTCGCTTGCGCCGCGAACACCAGTCCCGCGCCCGCGGGATGCGGCCCCTCCCCTGTCACACGGGGCGAACTCAAACGTTGGCCGACCCCGCTCTCCATCTTCCGCCCTGATTCGTCGATGCGTCGGCAAGTATCCTCCCCCTCGACGGCGAATGAGGGCGCTGGTGTGTGTGTGCGGGACGCGGTGAAGGGGCCACCCCCGGGGACTGCCACCTGGCGCGCCGCGCCGCTGCGCCGAAGGCCATCGGGCCGCAACGCGACAGGTCGCTGTCCCCGATTCACTCCCCTCACACACACCCGCCTCACCAACCACCTCAGGAGAACCCAACCATGACACCCAGGCAGCGCATACAGGCCGTCTTCAACGGAGAGCAACCCGACCTTATCCCCTTCACCATCTACGATGCCCTGCTGCCGCGGGGGGAGGCCGAGCAGCGCCTCCGCAACCAGGGCCTCGGCCTCTGCGCGCATGCGGGCGTCTTCTCCATCACACGCCCGAATGTCACCATGACCACGGAGCAGTTCTACCGCGACGAGACACTCTACTACCGCGAGACCTTCCACACGCCGGCGGGCGAGGTCTCCCAGGTGCGGCGCACCGGCGGCGGCTATGACACCTCGCGCATCAGCGAGTACCTCATCAAGTCGCCCGATGACTACCGCGTCGTCGAGTTCATGGTCCGCGACGAGGTCTACGAGCCCACGTATGACGGCTACCTCAAGCGCGTCGAGACCATCGGCGAGGCGGGTATCGTGCTGGGTGGCTGGCTGCCGCGCACACCGATGATGTGCATGATGTGGGAGTTGATGAGCCACGAGCAGTTCGCCATCGACCTCCATGAGCGGCCAGACCTCTTCTTCGGCCTGTATGAGACGATTGCCGAGCGCCGCAGAGAGCAGTTCATACTCTGCGCGCAGAGCCCCGCGGAGTGCCTCCACATCGGGGACAACATCACGGCGGATATGATCGGCCGCGAGCGCTTCCGCGACTACTGCATCCCGCTCTACGACGAGTTCTGCGACCTTCTGCATGAGGAGGGCAAGCTGCTGGCCGTCCACATGGATGGCCGGATGCGGCCGCTGTTGGACCTCGTCGCGCAGAGCAAGGTCGACATCATCGAGGCCTTCTCACCGTATCCGGATGGCGACGTGCCGATGGCTGATGCCCGCGCGGCATGGCCGGAGAAGATCATCTGGATCAACTACCCCTCTCCCGTCCATCTCTGGCCGGCGCTCGAGATAGAAACGTTCACCCGCGACCTACTCGATGCCGTCGCCCCCGGCGACCGCTTCATGATCGGCGTCACCGAGAACATCCCCGACACCGACTGGGCCAAAAGCCTGAGCGCGATTGCCGGTGTGGTGGGCGAGGGCTGACGCGGGCCAGCTTGGGGGCCCGGCTGGTGTACACTGTCCTGGAGGGGCTGGTGTGCGCTGTTCCGGAGGGGCTGGTGTGCGCTGTTCTGGAGGGGCTGGTGTCCACTGTTCCGGGGGAGCTGGTGTGCGCTGTTCTGGAGGGGCCGCTCGAAGGGACGCCGCCCGGACGTATGGGCGGCGTCACGAGCCCGGCCCACGCACTCCACGCTGACATCGCCCGGGGCACGCCCGCACCCCGCCCGCTGCGTTGCGCGGGACTTAGTGGGGTCGTGGACCATTGCGCGGCCGTGACCTCACTGAGCGGGCGTTGACTGCCGGATGTAGGAGTGATAGGATGACGGTGCGGGCGAGGAGCAGTCCCACGTATGAGTCCATGCTCGACGCCGATCCCTGCGAGCGCCGCTGTCAGGAAGGCACGGGTATAGCATGAGCGCATCCGCTCCGTTGGACAACTACGACCGCTTCACAAGCGACTTTCTGGACTTGGCAGCCACGGGTAACAAGCGTGGTATGGGGACCCCGGCGGAGAACTCTGTGCTTCCCATCCATCGCTGGTACCGCTTCCCGGCTGCGTTCTCGGCAAGCCTCGTTGATACGGCTCTTCGGCACTTCGCTGGGAATGTGGACCTTCCTGTGCTTGACCCGTTTGGGGGTGTTGGCACCACCGCAGTCACCGCCCAACTGGCGGGCCGGCCATCCGTTTCCTTTGAGGCACACTCGTATCTGTCAGAGATCGCGACGGCCAAGATTGATTGGCGCGTCAACCCGGCCGCACTTCGTGACAGCGCGCGCGGAGTTCTCGCGGATGCAGCAAGGGGCGCGCTAGCAGGGCATGCCGCGGTCGCGCAGGAGCCCGAGATGGTGCGCAAGTGCTATTCATTTCGCGCACTGTCAGATCTGCTGGCCATACGGACCGCGATTTCTGACGCTCCTGCACGCCACAGGCGACATCTGAAGGTTGCGCTAGCAGAGACACTGCGGACTGCTGCCGACGTGTACGTACGTTCGCCCTATACTGCCTACGGGAAGCGACGTCAGCCCGCCGGCTCGGCTCGCGACGAGTTCCGCAGGCACATAGCGCGGATCGCGAGCGACCTGGAGTGGGCGAGGGGGCAGACCGGTGGTGGCCAAGCGACGGTGATCTGCACCGACTGCCGCTGTGCGCTACAGCAGATGGAGGGTTCATCAGTCGCGGCATGCATCACATCGCCCCCATACCTCAATAATCTTGACTACGCGGAGATCACCAGGCTCGACACGACCTTCTTTGGGCTGATAGGAGACTGGGCCGAACTCAACCGTCGCGTGAGAGCGGAACTGGTCACCAGCGCCACGACACAGGTGCGTAGAGACCTGGGTAGCCCCGCGACGCTCATTTCCGAGCGGATACTGAAAGTCGCTCCTGATGTATATGAGAACCTGGCGCGTAAGGTGGCTGCCCTGGAGGGAGCGCGCGCGGCCCGAAGTGCTGGCAAGAGCTTCGATATTGTCGTGGCCTGCTATTTCTCCGAAATGTGCGAGGTTATGCGCCAACTGCACAGAGTCCTGACCCCAGGAGGGAACTTGGTCATGACCGTCGGGGATAGCTGCCTATACGACGTATATCTCCCGACAGACATATACCTCGCGCAGATAGGTATGGGACTCGGATTCTCGTCGTTCACGGTCGAGAAGTTGCGCGAACGTGGAGACAAGTGGACCGGACTCCCACACAGGCACAACCGCCGTCTGCGTGAGACTATCGTGATCCTCCGGAAGTGATCACCGTACAGAACGGTCGCCCCAACTGGACAGACGCACCAGAAGCGCCGTACGAGCGCACGCCTACGTGGGACCGGATGCGTGCACCGGACTTACGCTGCGTTCGTGACATATACCTGCTGTCAAGCGAGATGGGGTCCATGTCCCGCTCTGACCTGTACAATGCGGTCGTCAGCAGAGTACAGCCCCCCAATACACTCAAGCGCGGTACCTGGCTGCACGCGACTTCCCAACGGCCAGACAGGCTTGTGTACGAGTACGTCCACACGTGTGTGCTGCTCGGCCTCCTGCACGAGGCCCGCGACGGCGTGTATCTTCCGTCGCAACAAGAGCCCGAGGTGCACTTCTCGGAACCGGGGCGATCGTGTGACGTTGCTCTCAGCCACGGCGACAGAGCAGTCCTCCGCTCGGTATTGCTCCGGTTGCAGCCCATGAGAGAGTTTCTTTCGTGGTTCATGCCGGAGTTCGAGCAGCCATCGGACCCGTCGCACTTCCGCACGCGTGCGTCGGGGTTGTTGTGGCATCACGACAGGCCGCCAAACGGGGACAGGGACCACGCTGTCGCCTTCTACCGCCTCGACAGTGAGCGCACCTTCAGGCTACATGGCGATACACTGGCGTCCACATGGACCCACCGTCGGTGGGCGCGAGACGTCGACTACGTGAGCGAAATGCCGGTCCCCAACCTGGGGCCTCCGGGGACCCATGTGCGGACGGCCGCTCTCCCCGTGCGTTCGACATTGGCTCAGCTGTTGGATCGCGTCTCTGTTGTGGGTGCGATGGACCATGTGTTCCCGAATAGCGGGGTGCCCACGATCACGCAGGCTCGGTATGAGATCTGTAGGGCTTGGGGCCTGTCGGCCCGCGATGCCGAGATGTTGATGAGCATGGCCTTTCGCGAAGCACCACAGGTCTTCTACTTGGAGCGAACGTCCGCATCGGTCGTCGGAAGCCACAGCGTTGAGAGCGGGGCGTGCATCGAGGTTGACGGCTACCTGCGGTCGCATATGCGGGTAAGCAGAAGGGAACGGAGAAGATGACGACACAAGGGCCGGATGACACCCCTCGTGACCCCCTCTTCGAGGAGTTGGTGACCTACAGACAGGAACTCGTGCCCGAGGAGAAGGCTGAGGCAGACTACGCCCCGCTGGGCTTGACTTGGAATCCCTTCCCTGTAGCTGGGATCGCGACAGGCAGTGAGCTCATGCCGCCGATACGCGAGCACGATGTGGAAGTGATCAAGGCGTTCATTACCTCCACCTTCGTCCAGACCGAATTCGGGGGGATGACCATAGTCGGAGACTATGGCATGGGCAAGACCCACCTGATGCGCTATCTGGTGGACGTCATTAACCGAACACTCGGGACAGCAGAGGGCCGACCGGCGCTTGCGGTGTATGTAGAGAACCCCGGTCTTACCGCGCGCGATGTCATACACAGGATCGTCGAAGAGATAGGCGAGGAGCGTATCGTCAAGTACGTCTGGCAACTGATCATACATAGCATTGAGGAAAGCTGCGACGACAGGAACACCTTCTACGCGAAGTTCGGTGCTAGGCAGGCTCCACTCCCCGAGCACGACAAGCTAACACAGGAGCACGCCAGCGGGACGATATTCGCGCCACCGTGCCGCGCGAACTATAAGGAGTTCTTGCGGCTGTTCCGCGAGATGGGGGGCAATGCGGACCGATTGAGGGAGTTCGCCATCGCGACGATCAGGGATACAGTCTCAGAACACCACGCTGGCGTGGCTCAGTTGTACGTGGACTTGCTCATGCCTGACAGCAGGAAGGGGGACCAGTCCTGGGACACTCTGGCAGGGCTGGGCCGCACGAAGGAGCTGGAGAACAAGGAACGCATCTTCATGCGTAGCGTGATTAACCTGCTGCGGCAGCAGCGGTACTCACACCTGTACGTGTTCCTGGATGAGATGGAGGACGTAGCGGGAGATCGCTTCTCGAAGATGAAGCGGAGTGAGTACCTCACGACGCTCAGGATACTGGTGGATAGGGAAGTACGTCACATGTCGCTCGTCGTCTCCCTCAATGAGGAGGCCCTCAATGAGGTCCGCCGGTCCGTGGGCGCCCTTGCAGACCGGCTCGCGCGCTGGCAGATCGTGCTCACGGCCCTGCACATGGATGAATGTCAGGAGCTTATCAAGCGGTACGTCGCCCGGGCAGCATCATCCCAGAGGCCAGGCGACCCCTACTTCCCATTCACGACCGCGGCTATCGAGGCCCTTCGCTTGGTCAGCCAGGGCAACACGAGGACCTTTCTGACAAGCTGCCAGCGACTGCTCAAGACTGCTGTGGAGCGGGATGGCAACCTGCCGCTAACTGGACAGCACGTGCAGGACTATCTGGACGTGGAGCCAGCAGACGCGGAGGGGTCGAATGGACGGCTGGAGGAGGGAGCCCAGCATGACCTTTGATCCCGAGTGTCGCGTGTTCTTTGATACGAACTTCCTCATAGACCTTCTGGAGGGGAGCGACGAGAGAAGCTGCATGACGATCATCCAGCAGATGGGGCAGCTTTCTGAGTCTCAGACCATGATTCCCCTGACATGCAACGTTGCCATTTGGGAGGCCTTCCACGTCCGCAAGCAAGAGCGGTACATGGAACACGCAGTCACCGGCCTCCAGTGGACTTACCGGCGAGCTGCTCGCGGCTGCCGGGAGTACACCGAGATTACGGCCGCCGAGATGCGTCGGATAGGGGCCCAGGTAGAGCAGGACCTAGCTGAAGTCCTGCCCAGCATGGAGATCTGGCCGCCTCCAGAAGCATCACGCGAGGAAGCGCGCGCTCACGCAATAACGAATCTCCTCATTCGCGACCTTAAGCTCGACTGGCCTGACGCGGCGATATTCGCCCACGCATTGGCAGCAAACTGCGATCTCTTCGTGACGAACGATGGCCAGCTGCAGGATGAAGCCCGGAATCAGGAACTCAGAGATGCCCCCAATGAACTCGATGAACTGCTGCCAGCCAGGCCCTGCACTGAGTTGGTAGGTTCAACTACACTTGCAGAGACAGGTGTCAAGGCGAGGTATGTGAACGTGCTCACCGCCAAGAATAAGAACCTCTTCATCAGTCGGGTGACGAACTTCTTTCAGAACAGCCTTGTCGCCCAGTTCAGACCCCGGATCGCATTCGGGACCGAAGATTACCTTCACTTTGTGTGGAACGATGGTATCGTCTCCGTTCCGGCGAACGAGATCCGTGTCGATGGCAAACCGTCCGATCGCGCGACACCAGGTACCGAGGCGACTGTGCTGACCGACATCAGGGTACCCAAGGGTGCGTACGTATACATCAATGAATTGCCGGGGCAATAACACGGCTGCAGTCTCATCGGGTCAATCGTGGCACCCCTGGTTGCGGCGGGTGCTTGGCCCTCTTGGCGCCTCCCCGAGGCGTAGGTGCGTGTTCTGGGATCCTGTCCTGACGACATATCATCGTGGGCGCCCGCATGCGAGATGGCTGCATGAGTGTATGGGCGGAAGACCGCGAATGACCCACGCTGGTGTGCCGTGACCCCGTGGGTGATCCATGTTCAACTACACATGTCAGGAGTGCCACAAGGGGACCGTGCGGGAGACGAGGGTGAAGGGGTATCAGACCCGCTTTGACCGCGTCCCGTTCACCGTGCCCGAGGCGATCATTGGCATCTGCGACAAGTGTGGGGCAGAGCATCACAACGCCGGGGAGTACAAGCACTGGCGGGCGCTCTTCGAGGCCGAGAGCCAGAAGTCGGGCAGGCTGCTCAGTGCCAGGGAGATTGGCGCGCTGCGTGAGAGGCTGGGCCTGAGCAAGTCCGACTTCGCTGCGCTGCTCGGCACCACGCGCCAGTCGGTCTACTGGTGGGAGCGGGAGGACCGAGATCGGCCGCAGTCGCTGGCGTATGACAACATGCTGCGGCTCGTGAAGGTCAGTGCCGAGCGGGGATCCGTGGATGTGGTCGCCTATCTGGCACAGCGGGCGGCGGAGGCCGGCATCCACATCGGGCTTGGCGCGGAGGACGTGGACGACGCTCCGCTCGCGGACGACGCGGATGAGGCAGAGCCCTGCCGCTTGGATGATGATGCGGACGATACCGCATCCGAACCGATGACCGATGATCGGACCGCGGCCTCGGTGATGGGAACCGACGAGCTGGAGACCGTCCTGCGCTCCGTCCGGGAGATCGGCAACCTGTCCGGGGCCGCTGCGGAGGAACTGGCGCGGCTGCTCGGTAGACGCCGCGAAGTGGGGT
>MTKY01054640.1_pt1 | contig 13943 bp, 11 predicted proteins | sample 1042731 | NCBI WGS metagenome assembly MTKY01 (sample SAMN06212206, study PRJNA360538) | anaerobic digester metagenome | biome: Wastewater treatment plant; material: sludge; isolation source: anaerobic digester fed with sludge from wastewater treatment plant | place: Denmark: WWTP Soeholt ... | reverse complement strand
CCGCGCTGTCCCTGTTCCTCCGGAAGGAAGATGTCGTCCACGTACAGGAAGCCGTTCTTCTCAAGCCCGATGTCCACAAACGCCGCATCCATGCCGGCCAACACGTTCACGACCCGACCTCTGTAGATGTTGCCCACATAAGACCGGCGGTCGGAACGCTCTACGTACAACTCCACCAACCGCCCCTCCTCCAGAAGAGCGGCCCGGGTCTCGTTGGCCTCGGCGCTTATGAGCAGTTGCTTCATCGCCTATTCCCTATCATCCATGGAGGCCATCTCCTCCCAAGTCTATGGCCAGACGCTCCACACTGCGGACCTCTATCTTCTCACCCGCCATCTGCGCCAACGCCGCAGCAATCTCCTGGGGTCTGGCCGATCCTCCCGGTCCCACGAGCGAATGGAACTCAACGCCCCCATCCTCGCGAACTTGGACTTGGGAGACGAACAATTTCACGTCCACCCGCCGTATTTCGCCGGGTCGCCTTCTCTCCACCATGATGGAACCGGCTTCAGTATATCGTCGCGCGGCCGCCGCCAGCATATCCCCCCACCGCTCTCCCCCGTGAGTCTGCACAGCTTCGACTCCCTCCGCCGCCCTTCCTGTCGACGGTTGCGTGTGTAGCATGTATCTGCAGCCAACCACGTACGCCGCCACCGATTTCCGTTTTCGCCACGGCACCATGCCCGTGACGGCCACCCCCTCGGGTAGCGCCGCCGCCAACCGTGATACGAAGTCGGCCGGAGGCGGCTCGCTCAGAGCGATTTGGCAAAACTCCTGCCGGCTCTCCACGCCCACCGGCCTCGGCAGAGCCACACTGAGCAAAGGCTTGGGCCGCATGCCCGCCGACAGCGCCAGAGTGCCTCCGGCCCGTCGTACGGCCCGCCGCAGGAGCTGCAGGGTGTCCAAGTGCGCCAGGAATCTCTGCCGCCCGTGTACCGAGTATTCGATGAGATACTCAAAAACGCGCCCCGCCCACTTCGAAGATGCCGCCGGACGCCGGGACATCGTCCCCTCAGTCGGTCCGCCACCCGCCCCCAATGCGGCACCCGCCTCTGATATGCTACCCGCCCCTAATACGGCATCCCCATCCGGCCTCATACCGGCCGGGGCCAAGTCCGGCCCCGGCACAGCCTCTCCGCAGACGCCGCACTCTTCGCAGCCCTCCCACCGGCAGTCGGGGGTGGTAAGACCTCGCGCCGCCCTCTCGCGTTCACGCAAGAGATAACTCCGCGAGACCACGGGTCCGGTGATGACTTCCCACGGCAGGGCAACCGCCGGATCCAAAGCAGTGGTGGCCAAACCCTCGGCCGACAGCTCGCGTGCCCGGAACGCCGCGTCCCATGCATCAAGCCGTTCGTGTTCGGTCCAACAATCGAATCGGGCCCCGGCCTCCCAAGCCGCCTCCACCACATCGGCCAATTCAACTCCCCCGCGGGCAAGCGCAGCCTCCAAGTAACTGGTGTCGATGGAATGCAGGGAGAGTTTGGCCTGTCCGCGACCAAGACCCGCGCGCAGGATGCCCTGGCGCCTTTCGAGTGTCGCTCTATCGGCCATGGCTTCCCACTGGAACGGCGTGAACGGTTTGGGAATGAAGTTGGTGACGCTCACGTGGAGGGCCAGCCGGCCGCTCCGTGCACCCAGGCTCTTCTTGCCCAGTTCGCGCAGGCGCCGACAGAGGTCCACAACGGCCACCACATCTTCATCGCGCTCGCCGGGCAACCCGATCATGAAGTAGAGCTTGAGAATGGTGTGCCCCCCGGCAAATGCCTCGCGGGCCGCACCCATGATGTCCTCGTCGGACACGTTCTTGTTGATGATGTCGCGCAGCCTTTGACTTCCCGCTTCCGGCGCCAGCGTTACCGTGGAGCTCGAGGGCGAAACCAGATGGGAGAGACGCACCGAAGCCGAATCCACCCGCAATGAGGGCAGCGCGACGCGAACGCCCGGGTGATCCGAAGCCAGAGACGAGAGGACCTGCTGTAGGGCCGAGTAGTCGGTGGTGGAGAGCGAACTCAACGCCAGCTCCTCATGTCCGCTGGCCGCCAGCTGAGCCGAGGCCAACTCAAGGAGTGAATCCGCCCGCCGTTCGCGCACCGGCCGATACCACATGCCCGCCTGGCAGAAACGACACCCGCGCGTGCATCCACGCATGATCTCCACCCACGCCCGGTCGTGCACGCCGGCCGCCAGCGGCACCAAGCACTCCACCGGATAGGGCGCACCCTCCAAGCTGGTCAGCACCCTCCGCTCCACGCTCCGACTCACGCCGGGTACGTACACTCCGCGGATGGAAGCCAGACTCGACAGCACCGCCGCACGTCCTGCACCGGATTCCACCTCCCGGCGCATTACTTCCAGAATCTCCGGGAAAACTTCCTCCCCATCCCCCACCACCACCGCATCGAGAAACGGCTCCATGGGCAGGAAGTTGGACACGGCCGGCCCCCCGGCCATCACCAGGGGAAAAGTGGAGCGCTGCGATGCGCGCACGGGAATCCCGGCCAGGTGGAGCAACTCCAGCACGTTGGTGTAGTTGAGCTCATGCTGCAGGGTGATGCCCACCAAGTGCGCATCCTTGACCGGCGACCACGTCTCCAGTGTCGGCAGATACAACCCCTCTGCGCGCATGAGAGAGATCGCCTCCACCCACGGCAGATAGCACCGCTCAACACCCACTCCCGCCGTCTCCCGCGCGAGATGGTACAAGATTTGAATCGCCTGGTTGGAGATACCGATCTCGTAGGCCTCGGGGAAAGCAACCACTACGCGGAGGGGGTCGCTATATTCAGATCCGAGGCGAGACCACCCGGGGCCGGATCCGGTCTCTCCACCACTCAAGCGCGACGCATTCTGGATCCGCTCGAGGAGTGTGACGAAGCGCGTGCGGTCTCCCACGTTCAGAAGGTGCTCTGCACTCGACGCTACCGTCGGAATCGCTGCACCAACGCCGTTGCCCGCTCCCGCAGGGTGTGAACGGAGAGCGCAGCGCCGCTCTCGAAGTAGCGAAACGCGGCTTCACCCAACGCCTTGGTCCCTGCGTAGCCCACGCTGCCCTTCACGGCCCAACCCACCCCGGGGACCAGGCCCATCAACTGCCGAGCCACCGCGCGAAAGCCCAAGCCCGCCCCCAGGACCGACGCCAGCTCGAGCAGCCTATCCACGCTCACCTCGTAGCCAAACAGGCCGGCCAGGTTGAGGAGCAAGCGCATTTGGTTCATGGTCATCACCGCCAGGTCCGTGCCCGGCACGAAAAGGACGGCCCCCACGGCGGCATTCTGCAAAGAGGCGTTCGCTATGAGACGACGCGCCGCCGCCCGACGCAGCGTAGGATACGCCCGGGCCAACGGTATGGCCCGCAGCCCGGCCGCCCAGACCAAAGCCTCCCACACCCGGTCCCAGGAAGCGGCCGTCGCCACCCCCACTCGAGCCACCCGATCTGAGTACCAGGTGACGGCAGGGGAGTCACGCTTGTCTCCCAGAACGGCCACCACGCCTCCGCCCGGCCAGGAGGCGCGTCGCAAACCCTCTCGCAGCTGAGCCTCCCCCTCTGCCGGGATTACCACAAGCACCACCGTCTCTGGGCTGGTCGCCGGCGGGAGAGTCACAGAAGTTGCAACGGACGCCACCGCGTGCTCAGAAGCGCCCTCGAGGCTCTCCCCACCCACAAGCATTTGCCGCACACTGTCCGCCACCTCGGGGTCAGCCAGAATCAGCAACTCAGCCGGCATCGCCGCCAAGTCGGCCCCCGCCTTAACGGCGCCGAGCACGTCTGAGGGATCGATTGGGAGTTTCAGTTGCGGCATGGAGCCCCTGTCATCGCCTGAGTGACACGCGGCCGGTGGAGTACCCTGCGATCATGGAACGCACCTGAATGCTCTCGAGAACCCCTATGGCCAACCAGAATACTACCAGGGAAGAGCTTCCGTAGCTAAGGAAGGGGAGGGGCACACCGGCCACGGGCATGATGCCGATAGTCATGCCGATGTTGAGGAAGATCTGGAACAGAAGCATGCCGGCCACCCCCGCCGCCATCACGGATCCGTAAAGGCTCTGAGACCGACCGGCGATACGAAGGATGCGCCAGATCATGAGCAGATAGAGACTCAGGAGCACCATCGCCCCCAAGAAGCCGAACTCCTCGCCGATAACCGAAAAAATGAAGTCGGTGTGGGACTCGGGCAGGAAACCGAGGTGGGTCTGCGTACCCCCCGTGAAACCTTTACCGGTGAACATACCGCTGGCCACCGCGATGCGACTCTGCATCAACTGATACCCCACACCAGACGTGTCGTGTTCAGGGTTGACGAACACCATCAGGCGCTGCAACTGGTAGTCACGCAGGGCATTGACGCCCATGGCCGGCAGCACCCGCAGAGCGGCCACCGCAACCAAGGCACCCCCCGTGACGAGCACGGCGGCATGCCTCCAGTTGATACCCCATGCCAAGAGCATGGAAGACATGATGGCGATGAACACCAGCGATGTGCCCAAGTCCGGTTCCAAGGCCACCAGCAGCGCCGGCAACGCCACGTAGCCCACGGCCAACAGAACGAAGCGGAACCGGTTTCTGAGTTCAACACCCCCGGCCAGAAAAGCACCCAGTGTGACTATGAGGAGAAGCTTGCCCAACTCGGCAGACTGGACATCGAAGAAGGGTAGGGCAATCCAGCGATGAGCACCATGACGGCCGGTCCCGACAAACAACGTGACAACCAGCAACAGAATCATGCCGGCATAGATATGCTTCTGCCAACGAGCGTAACGCTCAAAGTCCACCAGACTGAGCACCAGGGATACGGCGAACCCCAGACCCAGTCCAATGGACTGCGCCCTGACGTAGTACATCGACGCACCTTCCCCCGCATCTGCATGGGTAGCCGAATAGATCATGGCCAACCCCACTCCGCTCAACGCGAGTGCGCTCAGTAGAAGAAGCCAGTCGTAGGAACGAACGTACGCGCCCAAGGTCAGGCTCTTAGCACGGCTGCTCCCTGCCTGCTCCAGAATCATCATTCGGTCCACTCTATCTCGCCCAGGCCGGTGTCGCCTGTGCCGAAATAGGCCTCCATCACGCGCCGCACCACCGGCGCCGCCACGCTGGAACCGTGCCCGCCTTTCTCGATCAGCGCCACCACCACGATCTCAGGGTTGTCCACCGGCGCGTAGCCGACGAACCAGGCGTAGTCGGCATCCGGCAGCTTCTCAGCCGTACCCGTCTTGCCGGCTACCGGGATGGGGAAGTTCTTCCACGCTTTGTAAGCCGTACCCCAAGGGTGCGCGGTAACCAGTTTCAATCCCTCATAGAGGGCGGCGTACGTGTCCGGCGTGAGGTCCAGGTCCGCCCGAACTTCAGTCTGGAACTCATGGATAGTGTTGCCGGCCGCATCTGTGATCATGCGGCCCAACCGCGGCACCAGCACTTTGCCTTTGTTGGCCACGGCGCTGTAGGCCACCGCCAACTGCAGGGGAGTCACCAACAGGTCTCCCTGGCCGATACAGAGGTTCACTTCATCGCCCGGTTTCCAGATCTTGTCTTCATCTGTCTTGCCCTCCCGACGCTTCCACTCCTTGTCGGGAACCCGGCCCGGGCTCTCGCCGGGCAGATCAATGCCCGACGTCTGACCGAAACCGAAGCGACGCACACCCTCTTGTAATATCGGGCCCTCCTGTTCAAAGAAGAGTTCGCCCAGCTTGTAGAAGTACACATCGCACGACTCCATGATGGCTTCCACCAAGTTGACCTCGCCGTGCCCGTCATCGTTCCAGCATTTGAGGAGTCGATCCTTGACGGTGTAGGTGCCCGTGCAGTTGGCGAGCGTGTCCCACGTGGCCAGACCCTCCCGCAACGCTGTGGCGGCTATGAACGCCTTGAAGGTGGACGCGGCCGGGTAAAGGCCGTTGATGGCGCGGTTGAATAGGGGGTACTTGGCCGCCGGATCGTTGAGAGCGGCGTAGTCCTTGTTGCTGATGCCCCCCACCCAGACCGAGGGATCATAGTCAGGGTAGGAGGTCATGGCCAAGATCTCGCCCGTGTTGGGGTTCATGGCCACCACCACGCCGGCATCGGCGTCGTTGAAGCCGTCGGCGTGGGCGCGTTCAATGCCCTCAACAACGGCCCGCTCGGCCGCCTCCTGCAACTGACTATCAATGGTCGTGATGAGGTTGTTCCCGGGAATAGGGTTGACCGTGTCACGAACGCTCTTGGGCCTCCCTGTCGCATCAACCTCAACCTGGCGGTTCCCATCAGTGCCACGCAGGAAGGCGTCGTAAGTGACCTCCACGCCCTGTTTGCCCACCTGCGCCCCCGGTGAGAGCGTGCGAAATCGCTCTTGATTCAGTTCCGTCTCTGATATCTCACCCACGTATCCGAGTATGTGGGCCGCAAACGGTCCACGCGGGTAACTACGAACGTACGACTTCCGCACCCTGACGCCGGGGAACTCCAGGCTGTGTTCTTTGAGATATGTAACCGTGGGCGCTTCCGAGACGTCTTCCGCCAAAGTCACCACCCGGTAGGGATCCTGCTTTCGGGCCTTATTGACCTTCGCGGCTATCTCCTCATAGGGGATACCCAGTATCTCGGCGAGCTTCGGGAGTACGTCCCCTTCGTTCCGCAAGTCCATGGGGAGCACGCCCACGCTCAGACCGGCCCGGTTTTCCACCAAGACCTCGCCGTCCCTGTCCTTGATCACCCCGCGGGGTGCTTCCAGCACAACCGTCCTGACCCTGTTGTCGTTGGCCAATGATACGTAGTAGTCGCCTGAGAGAACCTGGAGGAACCAGAGTCGGAAGGCAATGATGGCGAACAGGATCACGGCCGTACCCAGCAAAATGCCCAACCGCAGGCCGGTGGACGGATCCTCAGCGGGGGGGCGATGCTTCTTCGCTGGTTCCAGGTACACGTTGACTCCCCTATCGGCGGGACCGCCGGCTACCGGCGCTCACATCTGTCCTCGCCGGCGTCACGGCCGCGTGCCTCCGTCCGGCTGGGGGCGCGGCATGAGTCTGAGCCGCGCCAAACCGAGATAGAGCGGAGCAGCCAATAGGCCGTTCACCACGGCCGACGGCAGCACCTGCCTCCAGAGCATGCTCAGGAACGGGGCTCTATTGCCGGTGATGAACTGGAATACCGCGTACGCCGATTGCCCAACCAACGTGGCCGCAGCCGCCAGGAGCACAACCACCCAGGCACTGTAGGGGGGCATCCACTCCGAGTAGAGACCACACAGGTAGCCCGCCAGAAGATAGAGAAGCATCCGTAGGCCTATGGGATCCATGAATACGATATCGGCCACGAGCCCGCTTATGAACCCGAACAATGCTCCAACCAGGGCGCCTCGGCTCATCCCCACGAGAACGGGCAGGATGAGGAACACGTCGGCCGTGACACCCAAGACGGTGAAGCGAGAGGTGAAGACCGCCTGCAGTCCTATCCCCAAGACCAGAAGGAGGGTCAGACGCAGCATCTCCGCCAGCCTGCCCCGGGGAGCGTTCACTGTCACCGCCCCCCGGTCCCCTGTCGGACCCCGGTTGACCGTTGCCTGCTATCAGTGCCGTCCCGCTGCGGCGGATTGGTCAGAACCATGACCTCTTCGAGGGACCGGACATCCACGAAGGCCTGCACTTCGATGGTCTTGTAGATATTGACGTCTTCCTCCCCCACGCTGACCACCTTGCCGATCGGAATGCCCTTGGGGAACACCTGACTGGATCCGGACGTGATCACCACTGAGCCCACCACCACCGGCTGGTCGCGCTCCACGAAATCCATGAGCAGGTGACCGGTCACGCTGCCCTCCAAGATGCCTTCCGCCCGTGTGCCCTGCACCAGGGCGGCCACGCTCGATTCCGGATCGGAGATCAACTGAATCTGCGCTGAGTGCGCCGTAACCGACATCACCTTGCCCACCAGCCCCTTGCCGGAGAGCGAGTCTCCGGCGGGACCGGCCGTCCCCACCACGGGTTGGTTCACGGCCAAGCCGTCGGCGGTCCCCTTGTCGATCTGTATCCACTCCTGCCATCGCGTGGGTGAGCGTCCGATCACACGCGCCACACAGAAGGTGGAGCCGGCCGGGAAGATCACAGATTCCTGGAAGTCAAGCAACTGCTTGAGACGTGCGTTCTCCTCACCCGCCTCCTGCATCTGTATGAGCTGCCCGCGGAGCACCTCAACTTCGGCCGACAGCTCCCGATTCTCCTCGTAAGCAGACCAGAGGCCGGACACGTAACGCCACGCCTCTTGGAAGGGCTGCACGGCGCGGGTGGCAAATGATTGGATGGGGGACATAGTGCCGAGTCCGGCATCTTGGACTCGGTGCAGGGCACCGTCCGATGTCTCCCGTAAGAAGAGCGTGATGAGTACGAGTGATGTAAGAACCAGCGCGGTCAACACCAGCCGGCGCCGACCCAATTCCTTCTGTGGCTGCATGGATGCCCTCCGCTAGCTAGTAGCGGCGCCTGCGTCCTCTGTGCGAGCTCCGGTGCAGAGTCTCGAACTCCTCCAGCGAACGACCCGATCCCACCGCCACGCAAGTGAGCGGTGACTCGGCCAAGTGGACCGGCATCTGGGTTTCTTGGCGAATACGCTCGGGGAAGCCGCGCAGAAGAGCGCCTCCACCCGCCACCATGATGCCCCGGTCCATGATGTCGGAGGCGAGTTCGGGCGGTGTCTTGTCCAGCGTGGCCTTGAGCGCGTCAACGATGGCGGCCACCGGCTCGGCGATGGCCTCTCTCACTTCCTCGGAGGCTATGACGACCGTTTTGGGGAGGCCCGTAACCAAGTCCCTACCCCGGATCTCGGCCTGTTCCTCCTCTTCCAACGCGCATGCGGAGCCGATCTCGAGCTTGAGTTCCTCGGCGGTCTGCGTCCCGATCATGAGTTTGTACTCTTTTTTCACGTAGGCGATGATGGCCTCGTCGAGTTCGTCACCGCCCACCCGAACCGATTGCGCCGTCACGATGCCGCCCAGCGAGATGACGGCCACTTCACTGGTGCCGCCCCCGACATCGACGATCATGCTGCCGGTGGGCTCCCCCACAGGCAAGCCCGCCCCGATAGCTGCCGCCATAGGTTCCTCGATGAGATATGCGGCTCGGGCACCGGCGGAGATGGTGGCTTCCTCCACCGCCCGCCGCTCCACTCCCGTGACCCCGGACGGCACACAGACCACTACGCGCGGATGCGCCCACCTGTTCTGGTGCACCTTCTGAATGAAGTGACGCAGCATCTGCTCGGTGACATCGAAGTCCGCGATGACGCCGTCCCTCAGAGGACGGATGGCAGTAATGGTCCCCGGCGTCCGCCCCAGCATCAACTTGGCCTCCGCGCCCACGGCGTAGACCTCTCCGTTGCGCGAACTGATGGCAACCACCGAAGGCTCCGAGAGAACGATGCCTCGACCGCGAACGTACACGATGGTATTGGCGGTGCCGAGATCAACAGCCATATCTCGTCCACCGAAACCTGTCAACCAATCAAAGAAGGCGATGGTGCCACTCCTTGTCTGTTTGTGGCCATCCCCAGAAGGGGGCTGATACCTTTCGAGATTATACCGCTCTCTTCCCAACCCGCCCAGATTGTACGCTCAGAGCGTACTGCGTCCGCCCTACGCGACCACATCGGCCGCGGGTGTGGAGAGCGCATCCAAACCCAATTGCGCCAGCAGCGATACCAACAACCTGAGGGAGAGTCCCACCACGGCAAAGTACTCGCCCTCGATACGTTCCACGAACAAGCCTGCCCTCCCCTGGATCCCATAAGCACCGGCCTTGTCGCGCCACTCCCCTGTGTCCAGGTACGCCTGGATCTGAGGGTCGGTCAACTCCCGGAACCACACATCAGTTTCCGCGCATCCCGCCACGATCTCGGCGCTGCGGTCGCCGTGCGCCGCGAGCCGGCGCACGGCGACACCACTCACCACCGTGTGCCTCCCGCCGGCCAGCCGCCGGATCATGTCCCCCGCCTCTTCGCGGTCGGTTGGTTTGCCCAAGATGGAGCCCCCACAGACCACGACGGTATCAGCACCCAAAACAAGCAGGGGAGGAGCCTCGTCGGGGGGGATCACCGCACCCTCGGCTTTGGCTTTGGCGTTGGCCTCCACCGTCATGAAGGGGTCGTTGGGATCGATGCTCTCTCGCCCCCGCGAAGGGACGGGGCGAAAGGGGATCCCGGCGGCGGCCAGCAACTCCCGTCGCCGCGGGGATTCAGAAGCCAGGAGGAGACGCAGTCCTGGGCTCATGCGCCGGCGTCAGACAACGTTGGTTCCCGAGGAGCGGCTAAGCTTGGGTTTCGCGGAAGTACAGCGCTATTTCCCGCTCGGCGCTTTCCACGGAGTCCGAACCGTGAACCACGTTCTCCCCCATGTCGAGAGCATAGTCACCTCGGATAGTTCCCGGAGCAGCCTTCAATGGGTCGGTGGCACCGTTCATGTCACGCACTACTTGGACTGCAGCCAACCCCTCAACCACCATCGCCACTATGGGACCAGAAGTGATGAAAGCGACCAGTTCCCCGAAGAAAGGTTTGCCCACGTGCTCGGCGTAGTGCTCTTGAGCCAACTGCGTGTCCACCTGCAGCATCTTGAGAGCTGAGATGCGAAGGCCACGACGTTCATAGCGAGCGATGATCTCGCCGATGAGACCCCGCGCCACACCGTTCGGCTTGACTAGGACCAGCGTGCGTTCGACAGCCACGAAGCGCCTCCTGAAACGAAGAAATTGTGTGGGACGCCGCTGGGCTCGATCAGAACTCGAGCAGTTGCGTCGATTCGCCGACAGCGGCATCCGGCGATGACGTGGGAGTACGAGCGCTCCCAGACTCATTGGCTCCGGCCGCTACCCCGGGAGACACCGGCCTCACCGTGGCATCACGGCCACAGTAGGGACACAGCTTCCACCAGTACTCGAGCGGCCGCCCACAATTCCCGCACGGCTCGCGCAGCGGCCTGCGGCATTTGGGGCAGGCCACGTACTCCTCGCGCACCGGTTCATGGCAGTTGGGACAAATGCGAAGGGCCCGCAGTTCCTGCTCCACGGCCAACATCTCCAACTCCCGCCCTCTCGCGTCAACAAGGTATTCGGAGGGGCGCAGCATCATGTACACGAGCGTGCCGATGAACGGGAACACCAGCGATGTGGCCACGGCCACGAGCACGATCAGGGTATCGTCGATGCGCCGGCGGGCGTCTTTCAATGTCCAGAATACGAGGGCCAGCCACAGGACCGCCATCGACACCAGGAATACCTTCCACGCCACCCCCCAGAGAGGGGAGCTCAGGATCTGCCTGATGGTTTCAAACGTGTTCTCCACAACTCATCCTTGAGTCGGAACCTCAGATCAACAGCCTACCCAGAAGATATCCAACAGTGAAGAATACCACGGCGGTGATCAGCAACACGAGCGTGACCACAATCGCAGGATGCCTCTTGCCGCCCATGCGTGCCATGCCGGTCTCTTGCCGCCCCCGTGGCTACCGCCCCAATCCACGTTTGATATCGCCCACGAGGTAGAGAGAGCCTGTGACCAGAACCACTTGGTTCGACGACGCCAGCTTGTAAGCGCTCCTCAGAGCCGAACAGGGATCCTCGTCCACAAAGACCTCCGGCCCCCTCTGGGGGGGCTCCACCAACTCCTCCACGATCTCAGCCAACGCCGCCGGGGGAAGAGCGCGCGGGTTCGAGCTCGCGGTCACAAAGACAATGTCACAGCGCGGCGCGAGTTCAGAGAGCATGGCCCTGGCGTCTTTGTCTTCCAGAATGGAGACTACGGCGATAATCCGGCAGCGAGGTAGGATCTCCTCGATGGAATCCATCAGAGCCGTAAGACCGTGGAGATTGTGGGCGCCGTCCAGCAGACAGAGCGGCTTGTGGCTCACCGCCTCCAGCCGGCCGGCCACCGTCACCTCGGCCAGTGCCAGGCGCAGAGCGTGAACATCGAGCGGAGCATCGAGGAACAGCTCGGCGGCTCCCAGCGCCAAGGCCGCGTTATGCCTTTGGAAGAGGCCCAGGGAACCCAGAGTCAGGTTGTCGTACGAGTCGTGGAGACCAAAGACATCGAAGGGTGACTCCGGTGCGCCGGCCAAGATGGACACGTCTTCGTCGAGCAGGTGCAACTCAGCGCCCCTCTCCCGGCAGATGGCCTTGAGGCGGTCCCGCAATTCCGGTTGCAAAGATCCGGCCATCACTTTGCCTCCGGGAGGAATCACGGCTGCCTTCTCCTCCAGGATCTCCTCAAGCGTGTCCCCCAAGTAGTGCGTGTGCTCGAGGCCTACGCCCGTCAACACCTGCACCTCGGACCGGATGACGGAGGTGGCATCGAGCCGCCCGCCCAGACCCGCTTCCACCACCGCCACGTCGCAACCCCTTCTCCGAAAGTGTTCGAAGGCGAGTGCCGTCAGGAACTCAAACTGAGTGATGCGGTCGTCCGGTGGCCGGGCTTCGTTGACGGCCTCGGCCACAGGGCAAAGAGCGCCAACCAGTTCCGCAAACTCCTGCTCCGTGCTCGGAACACCGTCGACCAACTGGCGTTCCGCGTACGACACGAGGTGGGGAGATATGTACGAGCCGACACGCAAGCCGTGTTCGTGCAGGATGGCTGAGAGAAAACGCGCGGTGGAGGTCTTGCCGTTGGTGCCCACCACGTGAATGGTACGATACGCCCTCTCTGGATGCCCCAGCGCTTCCGTCAGCGCCTGGATTCTCTCCAGTCCGAAGTGGAATCCCAGTTTTTCCAGTCGCTCGACGTACTCTTGGTCAGAATCATGCATCTCTCACACCGGCAGTTCCTCGCCCACGCGCTCGCGATATTGTCGCTCCAGGTCCTCCAACGCCGCCTCCGCCACCGCCACCCGGCGACGCTCCTCTTCGACTATCTCCACAGGCGCCCTGGCCACAAAGGCCTCGTTGGCCAACTTGCCACGCGCCTTGTTCAGTTCTTGGCGCACCTTCCCGGCCCGCGCGAGTAGTCGGGTCTTCTCCTTCTCTGGATCAACGATCCCGCCGAGCGCGAGCAACGCCTTCACCCCGGCGCCGGGAGTAGGCAGGGTGGCGTAACGACCGGCGGGGACATCGGGCTCAGAGGCGACCACCCCCACACAGTCACAACCCGATAGTTGCCTGAACGATGCCGCCTGTTGCACCACAGCCTCCGCCGCCACCGCGTCTGGTGAGACCAACCACACCTGACCCACCACGTCGCGCGGCAGCTCCAGTTCGTCGCGTGTAGACCGCAGTCCGGCCACCACAGTGGTGAATACTTCCATGGCCTTGACCGCCTCCGCATCCTCCCAGTTGGGGTCCGCCACAGGGAAGGGCGCATCGAAGAGGGCGGCCGGCCGCAGGCCGGCCGCCGCAATCTGCGGCAGATTCCTATAGATCTCCTCGGTCAGGAACGGCATGAGCGGATGCAACAGACCCAGCAAATGCTCCAAGAGATACAGCAGGTTACCCGCCACGGCGTGGCGCGCCGTTTCATCCTCACCGTAGAGCCTCGCCTTGGCGATCTCTACGTACCAATCGCAGAACTCATTCCACACGAAGCGGTAGATGACGCGTGCCGCTTCCGCCAAGTCGAAGGACTCGTAGAGCTGGGCCAGTTCGCCCGTCACGGCTGCCACCCGGCTGAACATCCATCTGTCGGCTGGGGTGGCCAAAGTCACCGCCGGCGAGGCGCCTTCCGGCACCCCCTGAAGCACAAAGCGCGAGGCATTCCAGAACTTGTTGGCGAAGTTCCGGCCCAACTCAATACGCTCGCTGCTGAAACGCACATCCTGAGCGGACGACATGTACACCAACCCGAAACGCGTGGCATCCGCCCCGTACTCGCTGATCAGATCCAGAGGATCAACACCCGTGCCCAGGCTCTTGCTCATACGTCGGCCATCGGCCGCCATGATGGTGGGATGGATGATCACCTCACGGAAAGGAACATCTCCCGGGAATTCCAG
>MTKY01070752.1_pt1 | contig 13953 bp, 11 predicted proteins | sample 1042731 | NCBI WGS metagenome assembly MTKY01 (sample SAMN06212206, study PRJNA360538) | anaerobic digester metagenome | biome: Wastewater treatment plant; material: sludge; isolation source: anaerobic digester fed with sludge from wastewater treatment plant | place: Denmark: WWTP Soeholt ... | reverse complement strand
TTATCGGCTCCGCGCAGGTGGTTAGCAACAGCGCCAACGCTGATCTGGCGGTAATCGTGAACCAGCTGCGCACCTCCAACAATACCAACGGCGCATCCCATAATGCCTTTGATGTCGCCACGGCGACTGGCGCGGTTTACATGCCCACCATCTTCGATCGCAACAGTGGCTGGTACACGGCCTTCAACCTGATCAATGTAAGCTCCGGGACCGCGTTTGTGAAGTGCACGTACGCCAATACGAGCGTAACCTTCACCACCGGCAGCGCTGGTCTGGCGCCCGGGAAATCTGTCACCGTCAGCCAGTTTAACGCGATACGTGACCGGTATATCGGTTCCGCGTTGTGCAAGACCTACACCAATAATTCCTACACCACTGTGAAACCGGACGGCAAGATCCTCGCTGTGGTAAACCAGCTGGGACCGGGCGGGCCGGACAATCTGCTTTCCTACAACGCCATCAACGGCAAGTGAACAGGATCAGATCTGACGAAAAGGGCGGGGATACCGCCCTTTTCAGGTTAAAATCCCGCCATATGAGGAACTTCTTCTTTGTCCTTCTTCTGCTGCTGCTGACCGGATGCGCCGCGCAGCCATCTTCCGTCGCGCCAACGGAGGCCAACCCCGCCACACCGATTGTCACGGAAGCATATCCCCCGCCGGGCGAATCAGCGTCGACTGCCTACCCAATGCCGGTTGCCCCCACGCCTATGGCCGAGGAAACCCCGACGAAACAGGCGGGAACCGGGGAAATCAAAGGCGTTCTGCTGTGGAATGGCAAACCGGTAAGCGATTTTCGGATTTACCTGGCCAATATCCACGCGACCGCAGAAGGCGAGAATATCGCCGCATCGATTGACCCAGTTTCTTCCCCTTACACCTACACCAATTCAGCTGGTGAGTTTTTATTCGTGAACGTACAGCCCGATACCTATGCTTTTGTGCTCAATAATGGTGTGGAGGGGTATCTTTTATATATCCCCGGCAAGGTTGAGGGATTGCTGGCGGAGGTTAAAGCTGACACTGTTACCGATATGGGGACGCTGGATTACCCCGACCTCCCCTTGCAGCCGTAACCGCTGTTTCGTACTGGGAACCAAACCTGACGCGGGATCGTCATATACCCCAGTCGGTTACAACCCGAACTGGAGACCCCCTGTATGACAGATGATTATCTGGATGATGAGATCGTAGATGAGCCCCCTCATCGGCCATGGCGGCCGGATTGGCTGCTGGCCATTCTGATCAAACCCCGCAGGACGCTGCGTGAAATCATGCGCGCTGAAGGGCCCACCTGGCTGGCGCCGCTGGCGGTGCTCAGCCTGATGGCCATTCTGACCGTGGTTATCTCCGCGCCGCTGCGTATCCAGCAGGCGCAATCGCAGCCCCCCAACCTGCCCGCCGATTTCCAGTATTGGGACATGGATACGCAGCAGAAATATCTGGAGGCCAACCAACCCAATACCGGCGCGGCGGCGATTTACATCCTGCCGGGGATGATGGCGGTGGCGGGCGTGTGGCTAAGCTGGCTGATCCTTTCAGCCGTGCTGCATTTGGGTCTGACCATGGCAGGGACCGGCGGAAACCGCGGATCGGACACCAACCTTGCCGCCTGGGCCAGCCTGCCCTTCGCGGCGCGCGGGTTGGTGCAGCTCCTGGCGATGCTCTTCTCGCAGCGGCTGATCATGGCGCAGGGATTGAGCGGCTTTGCTCCCGCGGAAGGAAACGGTTTTGGTTTGTTCTTCAGCCTTTTGCTGCGTTTTGTCGATCTTTACCTGATCTGGCATTTTGTTCTGCTGGTGCTGGGCGCCAGCAGCGAGGAGCGCATGCCGGTTGGAAAAGCCCTGGGGGTGATTCTGGCATGCCTGCTGGTGGTTCTATCCATTCAGGCGCTGCCGGCCTTCCTGGGCGCCCAGCTGGGCGGGCTTTCGGTGCAGCGGCCTTTCTTCTTCTAGGATTGTCGCCGGCATGCCTGAACAGGAATTCATCACCGTCCGCCAGCTGCGCAAGACCTATGTCATGGGCCGCGCGCGGGTGCACGCCCTTGCCGGGGTGGATGTTCTGGTCCCCCAGGGCAGCCTGACGGTTGTGATGGGGCCCAGCGGCTCGGGGAAAAGCACGCTGCTCTATCTCGTCGGCGGGCTGGACCGGCCGACATCCGGAGAAATCCTGGTGAACGGCACCAACCTCAACAAGCTGGATGAGAACTCGCTGGCGGTTTTCCGGCGCAAAACGCTGGGTTTTATTTTTCAATCCTTCAACCTGGTCTCATCCATGAGCGCGCTGGAAAACGTGGCTTTCCCGATGCGTTTCTCGGGCGTCGATCCCAGGGAGCGCCAGAAAGCAGCCATGCGGATGATCGAGCAGGTGGGGCTGGGCAAGCACTGGCGCCACAAACCCACCGAAATGTCCGGCGGGCAGCAGCAGCGCGTGGCGGTGGCGCGGGCGCTGGTGAATAACCCGCGCCTGATCCTGGCTGATGAACCGACCGGAAACCTGGACAGCAATACCGGACTGACGATTATGCAGCTGCTCAGCGATCTGCATCAGGCCGGCCGGACGGTGATGGTGGTCACGCATGACCCGCGCATGCTGCGCTTTGCCACCCACGCGGTCTATCTTCTGGACGGCAGGATCGTCACCCCTGAGGCGTATCAGGCCGCCAGTCAAATTCCCGAGGAGGCGGAGGAAGCAGCGGCTGTTCCCGCCCCTGCATCCGAGGAGAAACATGAGTAAGAAATATGCATTGATCGCTTTCATGGTTTGGGCGTTTTTATCGCTGCCGTTTTCCGGCTGGCAACAGGCGGCTGCCCAAATTGGGGCTACGGAACAAACACAAACGCAAGCCGCAGCGGATTTGACCGCGACTGCAGAGGCCTCTACACCGACAATGCAGGTACCAGAACGGCCCATAGTTGTGATCGAAAGTTATTACATCAACAAGGACACCATTTCAGTGGGTTCTTCGTTCACGCTCTTTGTCACTCTGCGCAATAAAGGTGATGAACCAGCTTCAAACGTGGTGCTCTCGCTGCTCAATGATGATTTTCTGCCCTCGCAGGGCGGGGTGGTGGCGGTGGGCGAAATCCTTTCCAGTCAGGGCGGCGCCACGCCTGCCAGGACGGTCACGCAGGATTTCATCGTCTCCAACAACCTGGCCTGGAAGACCACTGGGGTGATTCCGGCTGCAGTGGCCTACACCGGTCCGGATGGGGCGACGTACTCCGAGAACTTCTCGATCACCCTGGGCCTTTTCATCTCCAGTTCGGCTTATGCCACCGCGACGCCCACGCCCACCAGCACCTCCGCTCCGGTGGTCCGCCCACAGCTGGTGGTCAGCGAGGTGCAGAAAGACGTCGATCCGCTGCAGCCGGGCTCGATCTTCAATCTGACGGTGAAGCTGCGCAATCTGGGCAACGCTGACGCCAAGGCGGCTTCGATGGTGCTGGGCGGAGCGGCGTCCACCTCCACCGATGTAAACGGCACGCCCCAGCCGGGCGGCATTTCGGCTAGCGGAGGCGATCTGGTCAACTTCGCCCCATTGGATTCTTCCAACGTCTTTTATCTCGGTGATGTGGCCATGGGGGCGGAAGCGCAGATTACCGCCCGGCTGATCGTCAATGTAGCCGCCGCCCCTGGCGCCTACTCGGTAAAACTGTCCTTTGTCTACAATGATCCCAATGGCGCGCGGGTGATCGATGATCAGGCCATCACGCTGCTGGTTTTCCAGATGCCCAATGTCGAGGTCAGTTTTTACCGTGATCCGGGACCGATCATGGCCAACCAGATGACGATCCTGCCGGTGCAGGTGGTCAACCTGGGCAAAAAGGCCACCGTCCTGGGCAATCTGACCATCACTGCCGCGGAAGGAGAGTTGAGTAACGCCACCATGCTGATCGGTTCGCTGGAAACCGGCGGATCGACATCGGCGGATATTAATTTCACCCCGTACACAGCCGGCGAGCAGACGCTCAAAGCGGTAATCAGCTATACCGATGATTTTAACCAGCCGCGTACGATCGAGCAGGATATCAGGATCACGGTGATGGAAATGCCCGAAGCTCCCCCCATGGAGCTGACACCCGGCGCGTCGGGCATGGAGGGCGGGATGGAGCCCACGCCAGTCAATGAAACCGCCTGGCAAAAGATCGTGCGCTTTTTCCGCGGCCTGCTGGGTCTGGGCAGCGATAGCACAATCCAGCCAGGCGGCGGGATGCAGGATCAGCCGATGCCTGAAGACGATATGAATTACGGGGGCGGACCTGTCAAGGGGCCCTGAGGCACACTGATGCGCCTGACCGATCTGCTCAGCCTGGTTTTTTATAACCTTTCGCGCCGGAAAGGGCGTGTCGCCCTGACGGCGGTCGGGGTGGTGATTGGCACCGCCGCAGTGGTGTTGTTGGTCGCGCTGGCGGCCGGCCTGCAGCGGAACGCCAACGCTCAATTTGCAAACAATGCCGATATGACGCTCATCCGCGTCAACGTCAACTACGGCGGAGGGCCCAGGGGCGGGGGTGGAGGTGAGACAAGCCCTTCACAGGTCAAGAAACTCACCACCGCCGTGATCGAAGAGATGCGCGCGATGCCCGAGGTGCAATTCGTGGTCATCCAGGAAATGATGATGTATGCCTCCCCGCGGCTCAAATATGGCAAGCTGGAAGCTTATCCCTATCTCTTCGCGGTGGATGCGCCTGATACCAGCGTTCTGGGCTGGGAACTGCTCGAGGGGACGCTGGAACTAAGGCGCGGCGAGGTACTCCTTGGCCAGTCGATGATGGAAAGCGGTTTTCAGGACCCCAACTGGCGTCCGGGGCAATCCCAGCCTGAAAAACCGCAGCTCCTCGGTCAGACCCTCAAAATGGTGCTGCAGCGTTGGAGCTCGGACGGCACGGTGACTGAGAAATCCTATAACCTGCGCGTGGTGGGGGTGCTCAAGAACCGCCGGGCGGAAACTGACTATGCCATGATCGCCAATTTCGATGACATGGGCGCCTGGAATTTGTGGGGTAACGGCGGCAAGCGCATCAACCGCAACAAGGACGGCTATGACAACGTGCTGGTGAAGGCTGTTGACAGCAAGCAGACCAGCGAGCTGACCCAGAAAATCATCGACATGGGTTTTCAGGCTTACAGTCCTTCAGGATTCATCGAGGGCATCAACAACTTCTACACGATTATCCAGGTGGTTTTTGGGGGCATCGGCGCCATCGCGCTGCTCGTGGCGGCGATCGGCATCGCCAATACGATGACCATGTCGATCCTGGAACGCACGCGCGAGATCGGGCTGATGAAAGCCATCGGAGCGACCAACAGCAATGTGCTGTCGATTTTCCTGGGTGAGGCGGCCGGGATCGGGTTGATTGGCGGTTTGGGGGGCGTCCTGCTGGCCTGGGGCTCGGCTCAGGCGGTGAACGTGGTGGCCGGCCAATACCTGGCCTCGCAATCGGCGATGATGGGCGGGACGCCCACACAGGCGACCTATATCGCGCCCTGGCTGCCGTTGTTCGCGCTGGCCTTCAGTACGCTGGTGGGGCTTCTCTCGGGGTTATACCCGGCTTTGCGCGCCGCGACGATGATCCCGGTGCTGGCGCTGAAGTATGAATAGGCCCGGCGCGGCCTGAGCGAGCCGGGGGAAAACCGGCGGTCAAGTCTGGCATGTCTGGTCTTCTCGGCTGAGCGGACGGGCGCACCATGATCTGGTCCATCCGACCTGCGGAAGTGTTGCGGTCCAACCATTAAACCGTTGTCAGAGCTGGCAAGTGTATAATCCCGGCACCTTTTCAAGCGATCGAGAGCAGCGCCATATGAGCCAGCAACCAGACCTCAGAATTGATTACGGACGGACGCGCGCCTTCCTGACCGACTGGCTGCGCGCGGAATTCACGCGCAATGGGTTTGCCAGGGCGGTGATCAACCTGTCAGGAGGGCTGGATTCCGCGCTGTCCTGTTACCTTGCGGCCGAGGCGCTGGGCCCGGAAAACGTTACCGCCATCCGCCTGCCCTACCGCACCTCCAACCCCGAATCGCTCGAGCATGCCCAACTGGTCATCGACGCCACCCGGGTGAACGCGTTGACCATCGACATCACCCCCATGGTCGATCCGCTGGTGGCCTATTTCCCTGATATGGACAACCTGCGCAAAGGCAACATCATGGCGCGCCAGCGCATGATCGTGCTGTATGACCAGTCCGCAGCCCTCGGCGCGCTGGCGGTGGGCACAGGCAACAAAACCGAGATAATCCTCGGCTACACTACCATCTATGGCGATTCGGCCTGCGCGCTCAATCCGCTGGGTGACCTGTACAAGACACAGGTTCGCCAACTTTCAAGGGATATGGGTATCCCCGCGGTGATTGTCGACAAACCCCCGTCCGCCGACCTGTGGATCGGACAGACCGACGAAGCCGATCTTGGCTATACCTATGCTGAGGTCGATCGTCTTTTGCTGCTGCTGGTGGATGGCCGCCGCACCGCGGAGGAATGCATAGAGGCGGGATTCCCCGAAGCCATGGTGCGCGGCGTGATCAGGCGCATCCGCCGCAATCGATTCAAGCGCGTCATCCCTCCGGTCGCGCATCTGTCGGACCGCTCCATGGGTTACGATCTGATCAACCATCCTGACTGGGGGTTGTGAAGGCGCTCGGCGGCGCCATTGCCTCACGGTGGCAGCCCGGCTGCCGGAAAACGGGTGGCGCCGCATCTCTTTCAGCCCGTTGATCTTCGGACCGCCGCAGACCTTGAGCGGATAAATTCCGGATCGCTGAGCGAGGGCATGCGCGGCTTTGCCGCAAGCTCCTCGGGGCGGGGAGCCGCCTGGGACATTCCCTTGACGAAGGGCAAGGCGGCTTTGGCGGCGGAGGGGGGCAATGTGGTCAACCGGCTGACGGGTCAACAGGGCGCGCTGATGAACAACGGGGGCGATTTTGACTGCAAAACCACATGGGCGCGGCGGAAAAAGGCGGCGGACGGCAGAGGGATGGCGAATATCTGGCGCGCGGGCCGAGGGCGCGGCGGGCGGCGCGTTAACCTGGCGCGCAATGAGGCATTCACGGATGGCGCAACGGCGCGGCGGCTGCAGCCCAAACCCCTGGAAAGCAATCCGGGGACGGATGCGCTGGAGGAAGGCAGGGAAGCGTAAAAAAGGCCGGTGAGGGGCAGCGTCCGCCCATTTGGCTTGACAGCTTTTCCACGGACATGATATAAAACGCGGCGATGAGTTCTCAGGCATACAACTTCAAGGCGGGAAAAAATATGCAGCTGACAGGCAAAGTCGAGCTTTCCTTGTCGTATTGCGCCTGCTGACTATTCCGGAGCCTTCCCGAAAATCCCACAGCCGCGGCGCAAGCGCCCGCGGTTGTTTTTTTGCCTGCCCGGGCGCGCTGTGTCCCCCCCTCATCTGATTCGCGGAGCAAGCCATGTCGATCCTCACTGCCGAAAACCTGGGCGTTTCCTATGCGGACTTTGACCTTTTCAAGGGCATCACTTTATCGGTTGCCAATGACAGCAAAATCGGGCTGATCGGGCCCAACGGCGTGGGTAAGACCACCCTGATGCTTATCCTGGCGGGCGTGAACGCCCCCCACACCGGCAGCGTACAGCTCACCCGCGGCAAACGCATCGGATATTTGCGTCAGGAGGCGATGGATGCTTTCCTGGATCGCAATCACTCCGTTTACGCCGAGATGCTCACCGTTTTCAGCGGCCTGGCGCAGCGGCAGGATGAACTGCATGAAATGGAAGCCCGCATGGCCGCCGGCGATCACAGCGAGGAGCTTTTCGAGCGATATGGCAACGCTCAGACGGCTTTTGAGCACGCTGGGGGATACGATTTTGAAGTGCGCATCCAGCAGACACTCGATGGCCTTGGCCTTGGGCGTGATGATTGGGATATGCCGCTGGCGCATCTTTCCGGGGGGCAGAAGACCCGCGCGCTGCTGGCGCGCCTGCTGCTGGAGCAGCCCGACCTGCTCATGCTCGATGAACCCACCAACCATCTTGATATTGAGGCGGTGGAATGGCTGGAGCGCACGCTGACCACCTGGGGCGGGGCGCTGCTGATCGTCTCGCACGACCGTTACTTTCTTGACAGTACGGTAAACACCATCTGGGAAATGAACAGCCTGGGGCTGGAGGCGTATCGCGGAAACTATTCCGCCTATCTGGTGCAGCGTCAGGAACGCTGGGAGTATTACGAACGGGTATTCACCGAGGAAAAAGCACGCATGGCGAGTGAGGCGGATTTCATCCAGCGCAACTGGGTGCGCGCCAGCTCACATGCCAAAGCGCTCGGACGGCTGCGGCGGCTGACGCGCGATCTGGCGATCGTGGATGCCTATGGCATCATGGCGCTGCGCTCCGGCAAGAGCTGGAGCGAGATGGACCTGCACGCAGAACGTCCCTTGGATGTGATCGAGGCGATCCGCAAGGTCAACGCGATTCAGATGCCCAGCGGGAAGCCGCTCCAGATCCGCCCCAGCCTGCACAGCACCGATATCTCCGGTACGCTGGTCATTCAGGTGCAGAAAGCCAGCATCGGTTATCCGGGCAACCTGCTTTTCACCGCGCGCGACATTGTCCTGCGCCGTGGCGAGACGGCGGCGCTGATTGGCCCCAATGGCGCGGGAAAGACCACCTTCCTGCGCGTGCTGCTGGGGGAGCTGCCGCCGCTCGATGGTGAGGTGCGCCTGGGGGCGGGTTTAAAAACCGGTTATTTTGCCCAGGCGCATGACCAGCTGCGCGGGGATCGCAACGTCTATGAGGAACTGCAGCGCCACAAGGAGATGGATCAGGAGGCGGCGCGCAAGCATCTGGCGCGTTACCTGTTCCGCGGAGAAGATGTTTTCAAGCCGCTCGATGGGCTTTCCGGCGGGGAGCGGGCGCGGCTGGCGCTGGCGATGCTTACGCTGGAGGGCACCAACTTCCTGGTGTTGGATGAGCCGACCAACCATCTGGATATTCCTGCGCAGGAGGCGCTGCAGGAAGTGTTGGAGGATTACAGCGGGACGATTTTGCTCGTTTCGCATGACCGCTATCTTATCAACCGGCTGGCAACGCAGATCTGGGATCTCAACCAGGGGCGTCTGGAAGTTTTCCATGGCACCTATCGTGAATTCATCCTGCGCAAGGCGGTAAGCGCTTCGCCAGCGGCTGCCCGGCAGACTATCCTGGCTCCGCGGCCGGCGTCACGCGATAACAGCCGCGAGACCAAGCGGCGGGAACTGGAACTCAACCAGTTGGAGGAACGCATCCGCGAGCACGAACAGGCCATCCAGCGCTTGAGCGCGGAGATGCAGCGCGCCGCTCAGAAGCAGGGCCATGAACGCGTGCGGCTGCTGAGCGATCAGGTGGCCAGGACGCAAGCTGAGCTGGAGGAGCTGGTTGGTCGCTGGGAAAAGCTGGTGCAATGAGCGCGGAGATATATCCCTTGCGGGCAGCTCCGGCCCTGCCTGCCTGCCGCGCCGTGAATGCACTGAGCTCCTGGGGCGGCGCTTGCGCAACCAGAAGGGCGCTTTGCCGTCCGATTCGTTTTGATGCTGCGCAATCTCGGGCTGCCGCTGGTCAAGCGGCAGATTATACGCGTTTTCATTGATAGTTCGCTGGCTGGCGCTCCGCTACGGGCACTGCTGCCCTCAGCCCCGCTCTTTTTAGCAAACGCGATTGTTCAGCAGGGGATCTCTATTCTGGCACCTTATCAAGGCGAGGCGCTGACCTGGACGGCAACCAACGCGCTGCGCGGCGAGCGGCGCGCGATTGCCTGCGGCTGGACAATTTCTTTTCACAATTCGTGGTCAGGTTGATCGGCAATGGCGCGCTGCCGGGTGGCATCCACCGATGCCCTCCGCAATCGCATCTCCTCTCAGGTAGGGAGGGCATCCACCGATTCCCTCCGCAATCCCGTCTCCTCTCAGGTGGGGAGGGCATCTACCGATGCCCTCCGTCGATCCCGTCTCTTCTCCGGTAGAGAGGGCATCCACCAATGTCCTCCGCAATCCCGTCTCCTCTCAGGTAGGGAGGGCATCCACCGATGCCCTCCTGTGCGTTTGACACAATAATCTATCGGCGGGCACACCCAATAAACCGGGCGCAGGCAAGTGTGTGCCCGCCCTACAAGGCATTACCCTCCCGTCGGGAGCATGCGCGAATTACGCTAAAGCAAGCCGCAGAACCCACCCCCAAATCCCTCACCTCTAGGGGGAGAAGAAAAAGCATCTTGATTGTTCAGCGATGCGGGATAAATACAGTCCCCTCAAGAGCACTCACTACCAAACCGAAACCTGCAGAGGATGTATGCCTGACAAATAGAGTTTCAAAGACAAGCGTTTTGTTTCACAAGCAGGACAGGCGAGGATGTCCGCCTCCTCTCCGGTAGGGAGGGCATCCACTGATGCCCTCCTGAGCTCCCGGGGTAGGCACAACTTAGAATGCGTGGAAAGACAAGCGGCGGGCACACGTTTGTGCCCGCCCTACAAGAAAAAAAGAAAGAGGCTGTCCATCGCACGCTGGGGTGGGGCCGTCAGGTCCATGCGCGGCGCGTAATAGCAAGCTGCGGACCCACCCCCATACCCCCTCCCGCAAAAGAGCGGGAGGGGGCCAAAACCCTCACCTCTATGGAAGCAGAAAACAGTATCTATTGTTACAGCGATGCAGGTTGAATGCGTCCTATCCCTGAACCATTATTGTTACCTTGAAAACCGCCGCGGATATGTACCTGTCAAATAAGGTTTCAAAAGCAAGCGTTTAGTTTCACGACCAGGACAGATAGGGATGTCCGCCTCTTCTCCGGTAGGGAGGGCATCCACTGATGCCCTCCTGTGCGTTTGGCACAATATTCTGTCGGCGGGCACACCCAATAAACTGGGCGCAGGGAAGTGTGTGCCCGCCCTACAAGAAAAGAAGAAAGAGGCTGTCCTTCGCACGCTGGGGTGGGACTGTCAGGACCATGCGCGGCGCGTAATAGCAGGCCGCGGGCCCACCCCCATACCCCTCCCAGCAGGAGGGGGCTGGATCTTTCTATCGGGATTTGGCGGCGAAGCCGCCAAATCCCTCACCTCGATGGGAAAAGAAATTATGAATAGGTTATTCCTGAGATGTTGCGCGAATGCGGCCCAACACTGCAGGAAAAACAATCTCGTTTCTTCTCCGGTAGGGAGGGCATCCACTGATGCCTTCCTGTGCGTTTGGCACAATAATCTGTCGGCGGGCACACGTTTGTGCCCGCCCTACAAGAAAAAAAGAAAGAGGCTGTCCATCGCACGCTGGGGTGGGACCGTCAGGTCCTTGCGCGGCGCGAAATAGCAGGCCGCGGACCCACCCCCATACCCCCTCCCAGCGGGAGGGGGCCAAATCCCTCGCCTCTATGGGAGTAGAAAATAGGATCTTGTTGTTACGGCGATGCGGGTTGAATGCGCCCCCTCCCTGAACCATTATTAATACATTGAAAACCGCGGCTAGAGTTTCTAAGATAAGCGTTTAGTTTCACGACCAGGACAGGCAGGGACGTCCGCCTCCCCTCCTACGATCCAGACGGTGAGCGCACTCCAAATGCCGTCGTTTCCTTTGATATCATTGCTCCAGGAGGATGCTCATGAACACCTTTCGCATGCCCAACACCGACATAGACGCCACCCTGATCGCCTACGGCTGCATGAAATGCGGGGGAAGCTGGGACCCCAAGGTCACCCTCAGCCATTCCCAGCGCCTCAAAGCGCTGCGCTCAATCCGCGGCGCGCTGGACGAAGGCATCAACTTCTTTGATCATGCTGATATTTATTGCGCCGGCAAATCCGAGGAAGCTTTCTCCATAATCTGGAAGGAAGTGCCCAACCTGCGCCAAAAGATCTACATTCAAAGTAAGTGCGGGATTCGTTTCAAGGGCGATCCCAGATCAGATGCCCCCGCCCGCTACGACTTTTCCTACGAGAACATCATCAGCGCGGTAGAGGGCAGCCTGCGACGGTTGCAGACGGATTATCTCGACATTCTCCTCCTGCACCGCCCGGACCCCCTGGTGGAGCCTGAAGAGGTGGCCAGGGCATTTTCGGAATTGCACAGGGCTGGCAAGGTGCGCTATTTCGGCGTCTCCAACCACACCGCGGCGCAAATGTCGCTGCTGTCCAAATATCTGGAACAGCCCATCGTAGCCAACCAGGTAGAAATCAGCCTGCTGCATCACACGCTCTTCAGCGAGGGCATGGTCTTCAACCAGGATGAGCCCAAGAATGACCAGCGCGGGGCGGACACGATCGAGTATTGCCGCATGAATCAAATTACACTGCAAGCCTGGGGGCCGCTGGGCGGCGGCAGACTGATGGACGCCAGCACCCCGCTGGGCGCGGCGGTCAAACGGCAGGCGATGATCGACGGCACCAACCCCGAGGCGATCGCTCTGGCCTGGATCATGCGTCACCCGGCCAAAGTGCAGCCAATCATCGGTACCGTGCAGCCTGAGCGCATCCGCGATGCCTGCAAAGCGGTCAATATCAGCATCTCACGCGAGGAATGGTACACGCTGCTGGAGGCCGCCCGCGGCGCGCCGGCGCCCTGATCAGGGCAGGAGAGCTTGCAGCAGGTAGAGGGCGGCCATCCCGGCGAGGATGGTGAGCAGCAGGTTGCGCGTGCGCCAGGCAAGCAGGAGGGCGACCAGCGCGCCGCCCAGGCGGGGGAATTCCGCAAGCGGCTGTGACAGCAACCCAGGGCGCAGCACCTCGGGGAAGATGATTGCGCTGAGCACAGCCGGGGGGATGTAGGCCAGCGCGCGGCGCATCAGCGCGGGCGGGCTCCAATGCCCTTGCAGCGCGATGAAGCTCAACCGCGTCAGCCAGGTGAGCAGACCGGCGATCAGGATGGTCGGCCAGACGTTTCCCATTTTGACTCCAGGACCAGCCCAACCAGAATCCCGATCAGCGCGGCAAGGATAAAACCGATCCGGAATGGCAGGCTGGCCAGCAGCACGGCTGAGAATCCGCCCGCCAATGCCGCCGCCATCATGGGTTTGTTTCGAACGGTGGGGATCAGCAGGGCGATGAAGGTGAGCGGGAGGGTGAAATCCAGGTTCCACGATTGCGGCAGCTGTGCGCCAAGGAAGATGCCCAGCGCGGTACCGGTTTGCCAGCTGGTCCAGAGCCCCAGGCCTGCGCCGACAAAGAACCAGTGCGCCAGCCCTTCGGATAAGCGTTTTTCGGGCTGGCTGATAAAGATGGCGTACACCTCATCGACCAGCAGGTAGGCCAGCAGCGCCTTCCATCCGGCGGAGAGTTTTTCGAACCAGGGCGCCAGAGATGCGCTGTACAGCGAATGGCGCAGGTTCATGACGAAGATGGTCAGCACGACCACCGGCGAGGGCGCAGCCTGCCCAATCATCTGAGCGCCGACAAACTGGGATGCGCCGGCGAAGACGATCACCGACATGGCGTGCGCCGCCAGCTGCGGGATCCCGGCGGCGATGGCCAGAACACCATAGATCATGCCAAAAGGGAATACCCCTGCCAGAAGGGGCAGGATGGCCAGCAATCCGCGCCGGAACTCAGCCCGCCGCATTCAGCGAGCGATGGATGCGGCTGAGCGCGCGCACCTGCTCTGCTGCGTGGTACGACGAGCGTACCAGGGGACCGCTTTCCACCCATTGGAAGCCGATGGAAAGCCCATATTCCTTGAGCTCGGAAAACTCCTGCGGTGTGTAGTAGCGCGCGATGGGCAGGTGGGACCGGCTGGGCTGCAGATATTGCCCGATGGTGAGGATGTCCACGCCCCAGCTGCGCTGATCACGCATGACGGCTTTGATCTCCTCGATCTCTTCACCAAGGCCTACCATCAGGCCGGATTTGGTGAGCACGTCAGGATCCATGCGTTTGGCGTTGCTGAGGGTCGCCTCAGCCCAGGCGTAGCGGTCCTGGGGCTGGACGAGTTTGAAAAGGCGCGGGACAGTCTCCACATTATGGTTGAGGATCTCCGGGC
>MTKY01051872.1_pt1 | contig 13953 bp, 7 predicted proteins | sample 1042731 | NCBI WGS metagenome assembly MTKY01 (sample SAMN06212206, study PRJNA360538) | anaerobic digester metagenome | biome: Wastewater treatment plant; material: sludge; isolation source: anaerobic digester fed with sludge from wastewater treatment plant | place: Denmark: WWTP Soeholt ... | reverse complement strand
ACTCCGGTGCTTATAGACGCCGGCACCTGAAAGAGAGCACCGGCGCGAAAACTGAATACAATAACGGGCAGACTGCCGGATATCCGAAACAGAATGAACAGGGGGCAGAGGAAGCTTCCCCCGGCCGCAACAGTTCTTCTGCGAAATCCGCGAGCATCCGCAAACCGCGTATTCAAATCGCGTATGAGACTGGCTGCCGGGAAGCGGAAGGCAATGAGCATCCGCGCTCCGGCGTATGCCCTGAGGAAGGGCGGCTGATCGCGCCCCGGCGGATCCACCCCGCCGGATATGCACCGCCTTCGGCGAAAGCGGGGCCGCGCCGGGCACAGGTGGAGGGTTCCCAGTCATCCGGTCAGCGTCACGGTGCGCCCGGACGCGAAGCGACAGGCAAATTTGATCTGGCGGCCGATCTCCGTCAGAAAAGCGGATGGCGCATCCGGGAGCGGATCCATTGTCTCGCGATCTTTGCGATCATGTTTTTTGTTCAGCAGGGTCTCTGCGAATTTGTACTCCGCGTAACGACAAGTGAAAATTTCTTCAGTATCGGTCTGATCCATACGCCATTGTTTGTCGCGGCAAATGCGCTTCTGCTGGCGGGTGTGGTCAGCTTATTCCCGCGGAGAGGGCGTTATATTCTGTTCGCCGCGGCGATGATTTTTTTCCCGTTCATATACAGCGCTCAGTTGATTTATTACCGGTTTTTCCGGACATTCTTTGTCTTCTATTCGATCGGACATGGCGGGCAGCTCGCTCAGTTTACGAAAGACATCATACTCAAAATTCTGCGCAATCTGCCGTGGATTTTACTGATGTTTGTTCCTGTTATTACCTATTTCGCCTATCTTCGGAAACGCCTTTTCGCTCCGTGCATGGCTAAACACGTCCGCTGGCGCGATTCACTTATCTGCGTCGCCCTTTCCGTCGCTATGTTTTTTGTTTCCATCGGGAGCATGGTATTCAACCGTACCTATAACAGCCCCTGGCAGAATTTCTTCTACGAGAATGAAATTCAGATGGGCGCGAACCAGTTCGGTCTTCTGACGGCGATGGGTGTCGATATAAGCCATCTCATCTTTCCAAGGTCAGCGCCGATTGATCCCGATCTTATCCCCGATGATCCCATCTTTACCGCGAAGCCGGTTGAGTCGACATCCTCTTCCGGTTCCGAACCTGAACCATCACAGACTGATCCGGGATCTGTTGTAGAGCGGCTCCCAAACATTCTCCCCGTTGATTTCGACGCGAGGCTCGGCGACCAGAAGCCTGATGACGGCACTCCTGCCGTTCTTCAGGGCAAGACACGCACCGACCAGATCCGCTATCTCGACAAAGTCTTCTCGAGAACAGTGCCGACCTATACGAATGACCATACGGGAAGAGGCAAAGGTTTTAATCTGATCTTCGTGACGGCTGAGAGTTTTTCCCCTTACGCGATGGATCCCGAATTGACGCCGACCTTGTGGAAAATGTGGCATGAAGGCGTGCATTTCACAAATTTCTATAACCCCGTGTGGGGAGTCTCAACGCTCGACGGGGAATATGCCGGCTTGTGCGGCATGATCCCGAAACCGGGTGTCTGGACACTGAAAGAAGCGCACAAGAATGATCTCGCCATGGCGCCCGGGAATCTTTTCCGGAAGCTCGGTTATACGACTTACGCATGGCACAATCACACCTGGAGTTATTATTCGCGCGACCTGTCCCACCCCAACCTCGGCTACTTGTACAGAGGTTTGGGACATGGCCTTGAAGTCAAACGGACATGGCCGGAGTCCGACCTCGAGATGATGGAAAAGACTGTAGGAGAGTTCATCGGCAAAGAACCGTTCCACGTCTACTATCTGACTGTCAGCGGCCATGCCGCTTATACCCGCATCGGCAATATGATGGCTTCTCGCCACTACAGCGTCTATAAGCACCTCGACCTTCCGGATGAGGCGATCTGCTATAAGGCGGCCAATTACGATTTAGAACTCGCCATGGCCAATCTGCTGCAGCAGCTGCGTGAGGCGGGGATTGCCGACAGAACACTGATCGTGCTCAATCCGGACCACTACCCTTACGGAATGGAGAAGAGCAATCTGGACGCGATGGCCGGCATGGAGCTCGACAAGACTTTCGGTATCTACAAGAGCGCCGCGTTCTTCTATCATGACGGCATCAAACCGGAGGTCGTCGATAAATATTGCTGCAGCGCGGACCTTCTCCCCACCGCTTACAACTATATGGGCGTTCCGTTCGATTCGCGTATGCTGTCCGGCCGGGATATCTTCTCCGATCATGACGCGCTTGTTATCTTTCTTGGGAGGAGCTGGATTACGGACTACGGGAAATACGACGCGAAGACGGGCGTATTTACACTGCACGAAGGAAAGACACTCGAAGAGGACGAGAATGAGTATGTGAAACGGATTAACCGTGAGGTCAAGATTCGTTTCGAGACAGCTAAACTCATCGTCGATTCCGATTATTACCGCGACCTTCTTTCGTCTGACGACTGGAAGAAAATAGCCGAACCGTACATTAACTGGATGAAGGAGAACCCCTGGCCTCCGGCGATCATTCCGGAAACGGACGCCGGAACTTAAGAGGGCTCGGAATCCGGACAGATACCGGTTCCTGCGCCGTAAACGCACATCGGCCGGGAATCCCCTGCCAGCCAGACTGTTTATAAAAAAGGCACCGGCGGCAGAAGCCTTTCCGGAGGCGCGGCGGGGAGGGCGGTTTATTCGCCCTCTTCACATATGATCATATCCCGCGCGCGTGCAACAGCCGCCCGATCGGACGGAAGGGGCGCGTTTCTCGCGAGCCGGCCGTCATAACCGCAGGCAGCCCGCCATACACAATAACGGCATGGATTGTCCTTTTCACTCCGGATCTTCGGTTTGGCGGAGAAGTCTCCGGAGAGCATGTTTTCGATTGTCCGGACAGCTTTTTGCTCGGCGAATCGCGCTACAGCCTCTATTTCTCCGGTCTCCCATCGTTTCTTTTGTTTCATTAACGAGGCCATCGCTTCATTTTTATCGACTGGATCGCTGTCGTATGACAGAAAGTCTTTTGAGTCGGGGCTGTCAAAACCACAGAAGTAAAACTCCTTTATTTTTCTGTCGGGGAAAGCGGCCTCAAAAGCGCGCTTGTAGAGCGGGAGCTGAAGGTCGGTGCCGTCGCGGAGGGCAAGCCATGAAAAGTCTTTGCCGGACCTCTTGTAGTCGATCAACCGAACGTCACCCGATTGATTCTCTTCGACGCGGTCGATCAGCCCCCGGAGCGTAAAGGAGGCGCCTCCTGCCCGCAAGCGGTAGGGCTTTGAGCTGTCACTGGGGAAATACCATTCCAGAAAGCGTGGGGAATAGGAGCCGTTGTCTCCGAAAGCGGTGAGTACCTGTAAGGTTTTGGCGGCGTACAGTCTCAATCGCTCTCCAATGCTTCCGGAGAGCGAAGGGCGCGCGTACCAGCCGAGCCCGCGGCCTGCTGCCGCGAGGTCGTAAAGTTCTCGCATATACGCAGGATTAACGACAGATTCCTGAAGCCATTCCCTGGTCATTTTTTCCGTTTCTTCCGGCGTTCCGGCGCGGTGAAGGCGGTCCGTTAAATCCCTTGCCGCGAGCTCCATCAGCCGATGCAGCATCGTCCCCTGCGCTCCGGGATCGTCCCTCGCGATCTCGCGGTCGCGCGCCAGCGCCACATAAGCGGTAAAAAAGCGGAAAGGACAGGTATTGTACTGCTGTAGCGAAGAGGCGCTGACACCGTCTCTGCAGATGATAACTTCTCTGGCAAGATTTTCCGGAACAGTATAATGCTCCGCAATCTCATCGGCAGGCGCCCGCAGACGGTGTTCTGTTTTTGACAGTTTAGCGGCGGCCGCTTTCCAGGCAGGCGGTGCCTCGGTGTTCCAGCGCGTGATGCGCAGGGCAGCGGGAAGCGCGTTCCACCGGACATCCGGTTCACAGCCCGGTTCGGAGAACACAGCCACGGTTCCGAATGCTCTGCGGCGCAGTTCATCAAAGACATGGGACTGCTCTTCCCCGAGCGACGGGACGGAGAGGTAGAGCGCTGTTGACGGGCGCGCGAGCAGCATGTGGACGAGCCATGCCTGGGAGGCCGGCTGGTCTTTTCTTCGATTGGGGAAAGGTTTTCCCAGCTGCTCCGAGAGAAAATCGCGTTCTTCATCACAGAGGTAACCTTGCTGCCGCACCTCCGGGGGGAATACAGATTCTTTCGCGCCGAGGATAAAGAGAACGCGGCATGGCCATGCCGCCATGGATTGGAGTGAGCCGACGCGCACGCGGTCGACGCCGAACGGGACGGAGGAGAGGGAAAGCCCCTCAAGGCCGGCGAGCAGGAGCTCAGTAAAGTGCTCCTGTGAGAGGCGCGTTTTCCCCAGGAGTTCTCCGGATTCCGTCAAGAAATCGACGGCTGCGTTCCACGAAGAAACAAGGAGCGAAACACTGTCCGCGCGCCCATAGGAGAGGAGGAGGTCGCGCCTTGCCATGACACGTTCCGCCAGTGAACCGGGAGAAAAAACTGGCTCGGGGAATGCCGGGCAGGCTGGAAGCGTTGAATGAACTGCTTTTTGGGAGGTTCCGGCGGCCGGTTTATGTGCTTTCTCCCCGGAGGGTGTTCCTTCAAACATAAAATCGAGAAGCAGCTCACACTTGTCATGCCCGTTTCTGACACGGCGTATTTTTGACGTAACAGCGAGGAGATGGAAAACATCGTCTAAGGCGGCGTGTATCTGATTCCGTTCAATACCGCTCACATGATAGCGGTCCGTGAGTTCACGTTCGATTAAAGCAGGGGAAGCTTCCAGATTCCGGAAATCGCGGGCGGAAGTCCAGCCGAGGGCGAGCGCCGCGTTCTCAAAGGCGTCGATGACATCATTTTGAAGCGGCGATAAACCGGCGCGGTAGTAGTCCATCAGATCATCCAGCGAAAAGTCATACGCGGAGAGCGCGAGGAAAGCGGTGAAGGTGCGGAGAAAGGAGCTTTGCGTGAGCGGCCTTCGCCCATCGATCCACGCGTCGACGCCGTATTCCGCCAGAGTTGTCTCGATCAGGCCGGTCATTGACTGGTCATCACATAGCGCGATACCGATATCTTTGCGGCGAAGGCCGGCCGTCAGCAGTAATTCCCGGATTTGTCCCGCGCAAAAGCGCGCCTCTTCACGTGAATTGACAGCCCGGACAAGATGGATCGCCGCCTGTTTGTCCCCCGCCGCGCGGGAATCGCCACCGGCAGCCGTTTCTGCGCTTCCGCCATCCGCCTCCCCGGGCTGACTGACACGGATTCCCGGGAATAAGCGGCACAGAGTGTCGATCGTCGCCCTGCCGTGCTGAAAGGCAAGAATTCCGCGGCTGCCTCCCGGGAAATCGGCGCTGACGGTGATGGTCAAACAGGGGGCGTGCGACGCGAGGCCTCTGAGAATAGCCAGTTCCTGTGCCGTGAACTGGCGGTCCCCGCCGAATCCCAGAACAAAGACGTGGGACTTTGTAAGAAAGCGGAGGCGGTCCGGCAGGGAAGGGGAGGAGAGCATTTCCGCCAGATTTGTCAGCGTCCGGTCCGGGTCCCCGCGTCCGCGCTCGAAGAGCGCTCCTTCCAGCGCGTTCTTCAGCAGCGCGAAATCGTAGAATTTGTCGAGCGTGGCGCGGTGTTCCATGTCAACGCGGAGCAAGTCCTCCGATGAGATGTCGTACCGCTGAAAATCCCCGAGGATGCTGACAAGTTCCGAAGCATAGCGCGGTTTTCCCGCCAGCCGGTGAAAGCGCCGGAAGGGAATATTATTATCGAGGAGAATGCTCTGCGCCAGGACAGCCTTGCCGGCTCCTGACAGAGGGGGGGCGGTGAATGTCCCGGATTCAGCGAAGAGTCTCGCGGCTAAGCGGCGGAAAGACAACACCTCCGCCATCATCAGTCCTTCTGCGTGCGCTTTCGTCATGTAGCCGCGTTCGATATCGGCTTTCATCGGTTCCGGGACGATCAGGAAAGCGCGGTGATCAGGCCATTTGTCCAGCCTCCGGTTCAACTGGCGGAAAATGTGATCAACGAGCCGTTCGTGATCCGTGGAAAAGACAATGTCGAGACCGCGGGATGCCATCATTTCACCATCATGCATAGAATACGCGCGCGTCACCGACGAGTTTCGTTTTTCTCTGTTTGTCGAAATACTCGAGGAGCGCAATCGCGAATTTGCGGGTCGTGCTGAGCTTATCCCGGAAGTCGGCGAGTGTGATCTGTCCTGTTTCGGCAATCGTCGACTGCGCGATCTCCCATGCCTGATTGACCAGCTCTTCCGGCATAAGAATTTGAGGAGTCAGGCGAATAAGCGTTCCGTTGCTTATGAGCAGCGATAGAACCTGTCCTATATTCGCGCGCTTTCCGAACTGGGCGGTGATCTCTTCGATGCCGGGAGGCGTATAGGCGGAAGCGGTAAACAGGGATGCCAGTTCCGCGATGACTGATTTTTCCTCTTCTGAAAGCGACACGGCGAATCCCTTTCGGCAGACCAGTCCCGGGGTAGTTTCCAGGTATCCCGCGGCTCCGAGGCTATCAATGACGAGATCGGCGAGCTGCAGATCGGTGCGCGGGAGCAGACGCGTCCGCAGTTCTTCGCGCCGCATCCCGCGTTCGAGCGGGCGCTCGCGATGAAAGTTTTCAAGAATCGCCGCCGTCTTCCCGCCGAGATCTTTGAGGGTGTCCCGGTGAACCGCCACGCGTTCGTTCAGCATCACAATTAAATTCTTCCGGACGAGCTCCCCAAGGATGGCCGCTCTGTCCCGGCCGGCAATTCCCGCCCGGTAACAGGCGCTGTCAAGTGGGGACAGACGGCTGCCGCTCTGCAGAATCGACAGCGCGAGCCGGGCGGCTCTGTCCTCTCCCGCCATCACACCGAAATCCAGGCCGTTGTCCGGACGGCCGCGGCGCCGTTTCGCGGGCAGAGGGTCGACAATCACGCCGCCGCCGATCGTCTCGAGCGGAGAGTAAAAACGAATGACAAACCGGTCTCCGTACTTCACGAACGCTTCTTCCTCGAGGCGAAGCTGGGCGATGGCGGTCTGTCCCTGTTCCAGGGTATCTGTATCCAGGAGAATGACGCGCGCCAGAATCTCCCGTGCGCCGTGGAACAAATGGACACGCATGTTGTTTGAGATGGGAAAGCGCGTGTTCCGGAGCGCTGTCAGTTCGGCGTCGAAACGAGTGGTTGCCATCAGGCTTCCCGGCGCCGCCAGCACATCACCCCGTTCGATATCGGTTTTTTTCAGCCCTGACAAATTGAGTGCCACCCGCTGACCGGGTTCGGCGAATTCTTTGCTCTGTTCGTGGATCTGGATGCTCCTGATACGGGCGTTTTTTTCTCCCGGATAGATAGCGGCTTGCCCGCCGTTCTCAATCACACCTTCAATCAGCGTCCCCGTTACGATCGTTCCGAAGCCTCCGAGCGTGAAGACGCGGTCGATGGGGAGCCTGAAAGGAAGCTGTTCTTTGTGCGTACTGATTTTCCCGATTTCGTCGAAAAGGGTCTGGCGGAGTTCTTCGATTCCCTCTCCCGTCTTCGCCGATGTTCTCCGCACCGCCGCGTGTTCAAGGAAAGTTCCGCGGACATGGTCGCGGATGTCTTCTTCCACGAGTTCAATAAAGTCTTCTTCCACGAGATCGCATTTGGTGATGACGATCACTCCGCGGCTGATGCCGAGCAGGGAGAGGATGCCGAGATGCTCACGCGTCTGCGGCATGACGCCTTCGTCTGCCGCGACAACCAGGAGCGCGAGGTCGATACCGCCGGCACCCGCCAGCATATGGCTGACAAAGCGCTCATGCCCCGGGACATCTATGATTCCGCTCTTTGAGCCGTCGGGGTGTTCGAGCCATGTAAAGCCGAGTTCAATCGTGATCCCCCGCTCCTTCTCTTCGGCGAGCCGGTCGGGATCGCGTTTGGTCAGCGCAAAGATGAGTGATGATTTGCCGTGATCGACATGTCCCGCCGTTCCGATGATGACATGACTCATAGTTTTTCTCCATTGTCTATGGCGTTAAGATGTCAGGCTTCTGCCGTTGATCAGTCCGTTCCGGGAACCGCGCCTCTTACGGCGCGCAAGAGACAGCCGATGAGCGAAGCCTCTTCTTCCTCCCGCACCGTCCGCAGATCAAAATACAGTTTGTCTTTCACGAGACGGCAGACGACCGGCGGAGAGCAGGCGCGCAGTTTTGATTCTATCGCTGACGGGGACGGGGTACCGCTGTTCAACGCCGGATCAATAACGCAGGCGAATGAATCGATGTAATATTCCGGTGTTGTCCCGCCGCCCATCGTCATGCCTGACGGCTCAACAGAGGCCAGGATTCCGGTTTCCTTCAATTTCTCCGCGAAAGCCTCCGTGCGCTGCCTGAGCGCGGTGGGATCGACGAGCGCCATCGAAAGAACAGGGAGCAGCCGGTGCGCTTTCTCTTCATCAAAATACAGCCGCAGTGTCTGTTCGAGGGCGGTTAATGTCATTTTACCGCATCGGAAAGCTCGCAGGAGAGGGTGTGTGCGCATGGAGGAAAGGTACCGCTCCTTTCCCACAATAAGCCCGGCCTGAGGCCCGCCGAGCAGTTTATCGCCGGAAAAACAAATGACGTCAGCCCCATCGGCAATCGCGGACGCGACTGTCGGTTCATCCGGGAACAGCGCGGCGAGCTGTTCCGACAGACACCCGCTTCCGAGGTCGTAGATGAATGGGAGGTCATTTTTATGCGCGAGGTCTGCCAAGTCTGCGGTCTTAACGCATTCGGTGAAGCCGATCAGACGAAAATTGCTGGTGTGCACTTTGAGTATAGCCGCCGTCTCCCGGCCGATCAGGCGCTCATAATCCTGTAGGTGAGTCCGGTTCGTTGTCCCGACTTCCCGCAGGAACGCCTGGCTTTCCTCTATGATTTCCGGAATTCTGAACGATCCGCCGATCTCAACGAGCTCGCCTCGGGAGACGATCACTTCCCGGTTTCTGGCGAGCGCCGAGAGTGCGAGCATGACCGCTGCCGCGTTGTTATTGACGACAATAGACGCTTCAACGTTCAGAAGCCTGCACAGTAATTTCTCGATGTGGCTGTTTCTGTTTCCTCTTGACTTGTGTTCGAAATCGAACTCAAGGGAACTGTAGGTGGAGACCGTCCGGTGGACAGCTTCTGCGGCTGCCTCCGCAAGAGGAGCGCGCCCGAGGTTTGTGTGCAGAATTACCCCGGTCGCGTTGATCACCGGATAAATTCCCGGTTTTGACTCCCGCTCCAGCCTGCCAAACACTCTCTCAATCAATTCATCCCGCGTGAGCGGTGAATAATCAGGAACCGCCAGCGCCGGCTGACAGCGGGAGCGTATGGATTGCCGCGCGTCGTCGATGACCGCCCGGACCGCATTCAGCGTCGGTGTATAGCCAAATGTTTCCATGGCGCTGGCGAGGCGATCGTCGCGGATGAATTCATCCACTTTGGGCAGGTCGGAAAGATTTTGTATGATCATACGGTAGACCTCGGTTTCTATATGGATCCGTCGGCGGTTATTAAAACCGCGAACGGTACGGCGGCTGTTCCGCTGATCAAAACACACGTCCCTCTCCGATTATAGAGGGAGAATAAGACAGCGGAAGAAGCGCGGGCACCTCTTCGGTGATGTTGGTATTGATCCCATCATAGCAAATATGGACAGGGCGGTATCAGCGGTTGGAGAAGACCTCGATGTATTCATCCTTTTCGATCCGGTAAACGCTTTCCGTATCGTCATCCGGCATCGTCGTCTCATCAAAGTCCAGCGAAAACCGGACGGCTGAGCCACAGGAGACAGACAATCTCCGCGGAGCGGGCATCATGGCTGCCTCGCTGTCACCCAGATCGCGTAAGCGCTTCAGAAATGAGAGAGCGCCGAAATGCGTATAGAATGTCGCTATATAGTGCATCGTCTGCCTCACAGTCATGCTCATGTGGCCGGCAGCGCCGGCGGAGAGATGAAGCCGCCGGCGCTGCTGTTATTCTGTAAGTAACTACTTTGTGAACGTGAATTTGTATTCGCCGTCTTCTTCGACAACGTCGAATGTACAGCCCTTGCTTGAGGCAAAGCGGCGGATATTTTCATTCGGTGTCTCGTCGCTGACGAGAACGACAAAGGGGAATTCTCCTTCGGCGATCGCCTGTTTCACCATGAGTACAGGCTCAGGGCATGAAAGTCCTCTTGTATCAACAGTTTTCATCGTTTTTCTCACTTTCTAACCGGCGCGGATTTCATTTAATGCTGTCGGCAGGCCTTCCGCGCTGTTTTCTTCGTATCGCCTGCCGCCGGGATAAGTTGGCGCAGGCCTGTCTTACCGGATTGATCTTAAGCCTTTTTACTCTTCAGGTTCTTTTTCGTGTAGGCGATGCCGATCACAAGCATGATGACGAGGCAGACAATGACCGCTATTCTTCCGTTGGGTGTCGTTCCGCCGCCGGTGACGACATTTGTTCCTTCTTCATACGCGTCAGGACCGGAGGCAAGGCCGAAGTTGTGAGCGAAGGCCGCGCCGGCGATCAGGCCCAGGACGGTGATCCCGGAGTCGACATTGCCTGTGCCCGTCAGGACGAGCTGGCGCATGGGACAGCCTCCGAGCAGGACAGAGCCGAGGCCGACGACAACCATACCGAGTATATTCCAGACCCACTGGCTGTGAGCGACGGGCTGGTGGTAGAGGCTGAGCGTGAAGCTCTTGTTGATCAGGTTATAGACGAGCGCGACGCCGAGGATGGCGGCGTTGCCCCAGAAGAGGTGGAAATCTTTCAGCATGATCAGATCGCGGAATCCGCCGGCCTGACAGATACGCGAGCGCTGGGCGGCGATACCGATCACCAGGGACAGTGCGATGGAAATCCAGATGCTTGCGTGCATGGAGCCAGGACCCTTCTCGGAGAAAGCGAGGAGAGGCGAGCTGACGGCCAGCATGATAAAGAGAGGTATCTGAAGAACGGGGATGAGCGCCCCTTCAAGGGGATTTTTCTCATATGTTCTCCCGAGCGAGAATCCTTTGCGCAGGAACAGTGTTCCGATAAAGATTCCCCCGACGAATCCGACGAGCCCGATCCAGGCGTTCAGGTCGCCCGCGGCCATGCGCAGGACCATGCGGAGCGGGCATCCGAGGAAGACGAGCGCGCCGATCATGACCATGAAGCCGAGGAAGAAACGTGTGAGAGGCGAGGAACCTCCGCGCGCGCGGAATTCGCGCGTGATCAGTGAAATCAGAAATGATCCGAAGATGAATCCGATAATCTCGGGTCTTACGTACTGCACCACAGGCGCCGTGTGCAGCTTGAGCGCACCTGCCGTGTCGCGCAGGAAACAGGCGATACAGAAACCCATGTTCCCCGGGTTGCCCTTCGTCATCAGGAAAACGCCGGCAAAACCAAGCAGAACTCCTGTCACGACAACAGCGATAATGTTTTTCTTATTCATAGAATCTCCTTTGTTCAAATTTCAATTAGTAGGCGTCATTTATTCACTGGACGCCGTGATGACAAACGCCCATCGCCTCACCGGGCATTCATGGAACATCCGATCCGCTGAAAGTTTATCCAGATGCGCACAAAAACCGGTGAAGGATGGCGTGTGATCCCGGATTGACAACAGTCAGCTGTAGATGAAAATAGGGGGCGGCGCGGATGGCCGGTCAGATCACCCTGATGGGGATCCCTTCCCAGGGGAGGACTTTGCCAATGCGCCAGACTTCTTCGCCTCGGTCCCGTACAGCCGCGCTGTAGGGTTCCACATCTTCTTCGCGCATCGCGAGGAGAAGGCCGCCTGATGTCTGCGGATCAAACATCAGGTCTGACAGGGCGAGCGGCACGCTGTCGGCGAAAGACACACGGTCCGCGACGAAATGGCGGTTGCGGTAAGCGCCGGCGGGGAGGATACCGTCTGTTGCCAGTTCGATCGCCTGAGGCTGGAGCGGAATACGCGTGCTCTCCAGAACGAGGGTCACCCGGTTGTCCTGTCCTGCCATTTCCGCCGCGTGTCCGATTAGGCCGAACCCGGTCACATCGGTTGAAGCCGATACGTCAAACGGAAGAGACGCCTCACAGGCATTTTTATTAAGCCGAGCCATCGTCTCCAGCATGATACGTATGTTTTCCGGTTCGACGAGGTTAGCTTTAGCTCCCGTTGTCAGTGCTCCTGTTCCGAGCGGCTTCGACAGGACGAGCGCGTCGCCGTGCCGCGGTGTGTCATTGCGCCTGATTTTACCAGGATGGCAAAGTCCCATGACCGAGAGTCCGTATTTCGGTTCCTCATCCTCGATGCTGTGCCCCCCGGCGATGACGACGCCGGCTTCCATGCACTTGTCCGCTCCGCCTTCGAGAATTCTGCGCACGACCGAGAAATCGAGGCAGTTTGAGAAGCAGAGCAGATTCAACGCTGTCTTCGGCGTGGCACCCATCGCGTAAATGTCACTGATCGCATTCGCGGCCGCAATACGTCCGAAATCGTAAGGGTCGTCGACGACAGGAGGGAAGAAATCAATCGTCTGGATAATCGCGATTTCCTCTGACGCGAGGTAGACAGACGCGTCGTCGTCAGAACTATAACCGACAAGTAAGCGCTCGTCTGCCACCTTTGGCAATCCGGAAAGAAGCTCCGATAGGACCGCCGGTCCTATTTTCGATCCTCAGCCGCCTGCTTTGGTCAACGCGGTAAGACGAATCTTTGAGTCAGACATGATCGCACCTCCTTGTCGTGTATTCGGCACTTGCCTGAGTCTTATCATACAAGATTACGGGTCTGTTAGCAAAAATGTGAGCGCCTGTCATGGTGCGGCGTGAAACTTTCCGCTATCGCCAAAGACAAAAGCACCTCTGGGATCGCAGAGAGTGTTCCCGTTTCAGCGGGAGCGAACCGCGCGCTGTTCGACCGCGAAGCGATGCGGCAATACCAGAAACAATGGGCGCTTAGCCGGAACAAGCAATACTATCACCTCGTCGACTACGGATATTAGGGAGCGGAAAATTGCCGCCGGACGGCTAGATGATAAGGCCTCCGTAATAATCGTCATCCGGTGAAGGATACCTGTATGCCGACAGCGTATAGGGCGTTAGGATTCCCTGGTCTGTGACCACGCCGGAGATGAGATGCGGTGGTGTGATGTCAAACGAGGGGTAATACCCCTTCACTGACTCTTTTGTATTCCGGATGCCGCGCGCTTCAAGGACCAGCGACGGATCGCGGTGTTCAATTGTTATGTCACCGCGGCGTACAGTGTCGGGGATGCCGGTGACGAAGTAGGGGATCCCGAAATACTTCGCGGCAATAGCGATCTGCAGCGTTCCCACTTTGTTGACGACGAAACCGTCCATCGTAATCGCGTCTGCGGCGGAGGTGAAGAGGTCAACGTGTTTCTCCGACATCACTTCAGCCGGCATGTTATCAGTGATGACGGTGACATCAAAGCCCATATCCGCGGCGAGACTGGCCGTCAGTCTCGCGCCCTGGAAGTAAGGCCTTGTCTCGGGGCAGTACAGTTTGACCTCGTATCCCGCTTCTCTCGCGGCGCGCAGCGAAGTGCCTACAATCGTCTCGCCGAAGCACTGCGTCATGATGACAGATTGTTTCGGCAGGAGAGAAATCAGGAATTCGCCGACCAGGGACATGCGCGCGTAGCGGCGTTCAAGAGAATCGAAAGCCAGCTGGAAAAGTATTCCCGAAACGTCGTCGTGACCGGAAGCAAATGCCTTCTTCGCCGCTTTGACCGCTCCCTGCGTTATTTTCCGCATCCGCGGTTCTGTCGTCGGACGCGCGGTCGACAGCATATCCGCGGCTCTCTCCAGACAGCTGATCTGCAGGGCTTCCGGCTGGAGGGCGCACTGAGAGGCGGCGAGAGCCATCCCCATTCCTGCGGCGGTGTACGGTCCCGCGCTCTGCGTCACCATGTCGGCGATCGCCTGTGCCACCTCCCGGACATCGTGGCAGGT
>MTKY01008867.1_pt1 | contig 13954 bp, 10 predicted proteins | sample 1042731 | NCBI WGS metagenome assembly MTKY01 (sample SAMN06212206, study PRJNA360538) | anaerobic digester metagenome | biome: Wastewater treatment plant; material: sludge; isolation source: anaerobic digester fed with sludge from wastewater treatment plant | place: Denmark: WWTP Soeholt ... | reverse complement strand
CCTTGACCTCAGGCTGGTATACAACAGGGGGGCGGCATTCGGGGTGCTGCCGGATTGGGCGCCGCTTTTTGTCCTCATCGGCCTGGTTGCCATTTTCGCCATAGTGCGGCTGAGAAGAGTGGGCAGCGCTTCACTGGGCCTCTCGACCGGCCTCGGGCTTCTGCTGGGCGGCGCGCTGGGCAACCTGATCGACCGAATCCTGTTTCCCGGCCGCGGCGTGACGGACTTCATCGAGCTATCCGTGAAGCTGGGCAGACACCAGTGGCCGACGTTCAATGTCGCCGACATTGCCATAGTAGCCGGCGCGATATTGGTCCTGTTCCACGTATATGTGATGGAGAAACTGCGTAACCACGAGCAGCCAATCGATGAGCGAGACCAGGAAGGCGACACCGGGCAGTAACCTCTAATGCGAAGTACACTGTTCACGATATTCGGGCTACCCATCAGATCGTACGGGCTTATGATGGTCGTAGGGTTCACGCTCGGCATCTGGCGCGCGACCCGTATCTCGGTGAAGCGCTACGGGATCGAGAAGGACAGGGTCTACGATATTGCGCTCGCCTGCCTGTTGAGCGGAGTGATAGGCGCGAGAATCGTCTACATCCTGCTGAACCCAGGAAGCGAGAACTGGGGAGATTTCATCGCGGTGTGGCAGGGCGGACTGAGCTTCCACGGAGGGCTGGCGTCGGCTATGGTCTGCGGTTATGTCTACACGCGGATCGCCAGGCTGTCCTACTGGCAGGTGGCGGACTTGGTGGCGCCTTCGGTGGCGATCGGATATGCGTTCACTCGAATCGGCTGCTTCCTGAACGGCTGCTGCCACGGCGGGCCGACGAGTCTGCCCTGGGGCGTAAGCTTCCTGGAGAACGGCGTCACGACGCCGCCATCGCACCCCACGCAAATCTACGCGTTCCTGGCGAGCCTGCTGATATTCTGGCTGCTGACCCGCGTCGAGAGAATGCGCCGCAGGGCCGGTTTCGTCTTTGTCGCCTACGTGGGGCTGTACTCGATCTACAGGTTCCTGATCGAGTATCTCCGCAGCGGATACTCCGCTGAGCCGTGGATGTTCGGCTTGACCGAGGCACAGGGCGTGAGCCTCGTCGTTATGGCGTTATCCGCGGTGCTGACGCTGACGGTGTATCGCAAGCCGGCTCCGGCGGAGGCGTAGAGCGCCTAGCCTGCCATCCTTCCCTTCTTCAGCCACAGCGCCCTCTCCGCCGTGCGCCTGCCCGTGAAGCGTGCCACGGCCATGTCCGCTTCAGTGGGAAGCTCATCCGCGTTTGGGCCGCTGACGGAGCTTGGGCCATAGGGGGTGCCGGCGGCGAACATCGCCGGATCGGCATAGCCGGGCGCGACAACGATCATCCCCAGGTGCATCATCGGGTGCAGCATCGCAAGGATGGTGGACTCGTTTCCGCCATGAAGCGTGCTGGTGCTGGTGAAGACGGTACAGACCTTGTCCACCAGCTTCCCCGCCATCCAAAGCGGCCCGGTCCTGTCGATTATGAGCTTGATCTCCGCTGACGGATTGCCGTAGCGGGTCGGGGTACCCAGGAAGATCACGTCAGCCCATTCGAGGTCTTCGTTGGTCGGCTCGGGGTAGAGCTGCTCCATTTCATCGCGCGCTGCCAGCCAGCGCTCATCGTTGGCGATCACTTCCTCCGGGGCCAGGTCGAGGGCCCGCCTCATCCGGATGTTGGCCCCCTCGATCTCTTTGACGCCCTCTGCAATACCCTCGGCCAGCGCGCGCGTATTGCCGTAACGGCTGTAGAATGCGATCAGCACGTTGAGTTCCATGACAATCCTCCAGACAATCAGCCTCTGCAGTTATATCCAGTTACGCCTGCCCGTCAAACACGTGCGATTCCGCGAAATGGTACCCATTCCGGCGGCGTTACTGCACATCGCCGATCTACGGAGGATAGCGCGAGTGCGGCGTCAAAGGTTGATTACGTGTTGAGTCTGGAACACAAGAACAGCAAAGGCGGTTTTTGCAACTGGCATGACTAACAGAGAACGCGTTTTGGCGGTACTTCACTACGAGAAATACGACCGGCTGCCCATCGCACACTTCGGCTTCTGGGGCGAGACTCTCGCCAAGTGGGCCGAAGAGGGGCACTTGACGACCGAGGAAGCCCAGGGCTGGGCCGACGGCAACGAGGTCGAGAAGTCGATCAGCGAGAAACTTGGCTTCGACCTCAACTACTACTCCTGCTTCAGCAGCGCGACAGACATCATCCCCGGATTCGAGGGCAAGGTAGTCGAGGAACTGCCGGACGGGTCGCGGAAGGTGATGAACAGCCACGGAGTCGTGGTGCTTCAGAAGCCCGGAGCGGGATCGATCCCGGCGGAGATCGAGCACCTGCTGAAGGGCAGAGCGGAGTGGGAAGAGCACTTCCTTCCGAGGCTGGAGTATACGCCGGAGCGGGTCGGGATCAGCGAGGAGACGGTGGCTTACCTGGAGGACCCGAACCGCGGCGACCTGCGCGGGCTGCACTGCGGGAGCCTGTTCGGGATGATCCGCAACTGGATCGGGGTCGAGGGATCGGCCTATATCTACGCGGACGAACCCGACCTGTTCAAGGAGATGATCGATACCGTGGGCGAGCTTTCGTATAAGTGCGCGGAGGAAGCGCTGAATCGGACCACGGCATTCGACTTCGGCCACTTCTGGGAGGACATCTGCTTCAAGAACGGGCCGCTGATCAATCCGAGGTTGTTCGATGAGATGGTGGGGCCGCACTACAAGCGCATCACGCAGCTCCTGAACAGCAAGGGGATCGATATCGTCTCGCTGGACTGTGACGGCTGCATCGACGCGCTGGTGCCGACCTGGGTGAATAACGGCGTGAACACGATGTTCCCGATCGAGGTCGGGACGTGGAGGGCCGACATCAGACCGTGGCGCGAGCAGTTCGGCAAGGAGCTTCGCGGCGTGGGCGGAATGGACAAGGTGGTGTTCGCGCACGACCGCGCGGCGGTAGACGCGGAGATAGAGAGGCTCAAACCGCTTGTGGAGATGGGTGGTTTCATCCCCTGCCCCGATCATAGAATCGCGCCGGACGCCGAATGGGACAACGTGCGGTATTACTGCGATAAGATGCGGGAGACGTTCTGAAGGTTAGAAGGTTCGAAGGTTAGGGCCGGAGCAGACATGCTCCGGCCTTTTGCGTCTTATTGCTCCACGTAGGCGCAGGCGGGGATTTTGATCTCGGGCTGGTGACACCGCGCGGCACGGGACTGCGGAGTAGTCGGCAGCTATGCGGATGTGCTAACATTCTACTAACGCGACCGGAGCGCCGCTGGACGCGGCTCAGGATGCTCCGAGTCACCCACAGATAATGGGGGAACACCGTGAAACGGAGATCTGTGCTGGCCTTACTGATGGGTTTGCTTGTGTGTGGGGCCGCCTGGGCGGCGGATGTGTCGGCGTTTATGGGCGACATCGCCACGCTGAAGAACTTCAAGGCGGAACGGGCTTCGAGCTGCGATCCGAACCTGGAGAACGGCAACGGCGATGCGCGGCCTATCGCGCCGGGTGCGACTCTGACGCTTGCCGAGTTGAAGGGCCCGGGGCGGATCACGCATATCTGGTGCACTATCGCCCACAACGAGCGATTCTACGGCAAGAAGCTGGTCCTGCGGATGTATTGGGACGGCGAGGAGAAGCCGAGCGTCGAGGTTCCGCTAAACGACTTCTTCTGCGAGGGGCACGGGCTGGATTATACAGTGAACTCGCTTCCCTTCCGCGTGACCTCCAACGGCCGCGCGCGCAACTGCTATTTCCCGATGCCGTTTGCGAGATCGGCGAGGATTACGGTCGAGAATCAGGGCAAGCAGCCCTGCCACGCGTTCTATTACTATATCGATTGGCAGAAGCTCGACAGGCTTCCCAGGGACACCGCGTATTTCCACGCCACCTACCGCCAGGAGTACCCGTGCGCGAAGGGCAAGAACTACCTGATCCTCGACGCCGCAGGCAAGGGTCACTTCGTAGGCTGCAATCTCTCCGTGCGCACGTCCGAGCCCGGATGGTGGGGCGAAGGCGATGACTTCTTCTATGTTGACGGCGAGGAGGTCCCGAGCCTGAAAGGCACCGGCTCCGAGGACTACTTCTGCGACGCCTGGGGCCTCCGGCAGCAGGACGGCCTCTTCTACGGCACGCCGATCATGGAGGGCGACGGCTACAACAAGCGCACGACCTCGTATCGGTTCCACATCACCGACCCGGTGCCGTTCACGAAGTCACTGGTGATGGAGATCGAGCACAAAGGTGCGAGGCACCTGCAGGACGGCAGTTGGAACGGGTTCCTGGAGCGCTTCGACGACTTCTCCAGCGTGGCGTATTGGTATCAGGCCGAGCCTCACAAACCATTCGCTCCGCTGCCTTCCGCCGAGGAACGGCTGTACAACACGGGCGTGGGCGTGGTCGAGGGGCCGTCGCTTGTGCAAACAGCAGTCCCGGAGAAAGGCCCCGCGCCGGTCCAGCAGGAACACAGGCTGTTCTACACCCCGACCGACCAGAACGCCGCGCTGACCGTGAAAGTGCCTGTCGCCAGGGCGGGCAAGTATCAAGTGACTGTCAGGTGCACGAGTTCGTGGGACTACGGCATCTACCAGATGCTCCTGAACGGCAAGCAAGTCGGGCGGAAGATGGACCTGTTCACGGCTGACGTGCGTTCCGCCCCGCCGGTCGATCTCGGCGTATTCGACCTGCCGCAGGGCACGTTCGACCTTAAGTTCCAGTGCGCCGGCAGCAATCCCGAGTCCAAGGGCGTGTATTTCGGGCTTGAGGAGATCGAGCTGGCGCCGGTCAGGTAGGGAGTTGGAAGGTTAGGGATGTCCTACGTAAGCAGGCGGACGGAGACGTTTACGGAGTCGGTGATACGGGAGATGACGCGGAGGTGCGCGGCGGTTGATGGCGTCAACCTCGCGCAGGGGTTCCCCGACTTCAACCCGCCGGAGGAGTTGGTCGAGGCCGCGATTCGCGCGATGCGAGACGGGTTCAACCAATACGCGATCACGTGGGGCAGCCCCAGGCTCCGTGCCGCGATCTGCGAGAAGGTCCGCTCCTACAACCACATCCAGGCCGATCCTGACCGGAGCATCACCGTCACCTGCGGAGCGACCGAGGCGATGATGTCTGCGCTGCTGGCGATTATCGATCCCGGCGATGAGGTCGTGATCTTCGAGCCCTACTACGAGAACTACGGCCCGGATGCGATAGTCTCCGGCGCGAAGCCCGTCTATGTGCCGCTCATCGAGCCGGGTTTCCAGTTCGACCCGGATGCGCTGCGGGCTGCTTTCTCGGACCGGACCAAGGCGATCATCATCAACACGCCTCACAACCCCTCGGGCAAGGTTTTCACGCGCGATGAACTGGCGCTGGTATCGGAGTTGTGCAACAGATACGATGCGCTCGTGGTGACCGATGAGATCTACGAGCACATCCTCTACGATGGCGCGGAGCACGTATCGCCCGCCTCGGTGCCGGGCCTGGAGGACCGCACGATCACGATCAGCGGCTTGTCGAAGACGTATTCGGCCACCGGCTGGCGGATCGGCTATACGATCGCGCCGGAGCCGATCACAAACGCGATCCGTAAGGTCCACGATTTCCTGACCGTAGGCGCGCCGGCCCCGCTGCAGGAAGCCGGAGTCGCGGCCATGCGGATGCCGGATGAGTATTACACCAAGCTGGCCTCGTTCTACCAGCACAAGCGGGATATCCTCTGCAGCGAACTCGCCAATGTCGGCTTTGTGCCGTTCGTGCCGAAGGGCGCGTATTATGTGCTGACGGATATATCAGCATTCGAGGCAGAGGACGACACCGAGTTCGCCATTCAACTTGTAAACGAGGTCGGAGTAGCAACGGTGCCGGGCAGCAGCTTCTATTCGACGAATGAACTCGGCCGAAGTAAGATCAGGTTCGCGTTCTGCAAGACCGAGGAGACGCTGCGCAAGGCAATTGAGAGACTGAGGAAAATGCAGACACGGAAACACGGAATCTAGGAACCACGGAAGGATTTTTCGTCTTGGTTCCTTGTTGGTCCCTTACCAAAGGAGGATGGCATGCGTTATATGATCCTGGCAGCAGTGGCCCTCATCGCACTGGCAACAGCTTGTTCGGCTGTTGAGTATAAGAAGGACACGCTGCATTTCAAGAACCTGCCGGAGATCGAATCGATATCTTTCGAGAGCGCGTTCTACGGCTACAACTCGGGCGTGAACCGGCCGCTGACGGGTGGCGAGCCGGCCTATGACTACAGCGCCCACGTGATAAAGGACGGCGACGTCTACCGGATGTATGCGGGCGGGCGTTGGAGGCGGCCGGGCATAGATCGAGCCGACGGCGACCACGTGATGCAGTACGTCTCGAAGACGGGAGCCGCGGACACCTGGAAAATGCCGCGTGACCGGCCTGAGTTCTGGATCGGCGCCGAAGAGGGCAAGAAGGACGTGTGGTACTCCGGCAACTGCCTAGAGCCAGAGGTGCTGAAGGTCAATGGCAACTACTATATGTATACGCAGGTCGAGATCGGCAAGGGCAACCCGATCGACCTGCCGGGCCAGAGGGCAACGGGTTCAGCGGACCGAATCCAGCTATTCACGAGCAAGAACGGCACCGACTGGACACGATTCGCCGAGCGCGGCGCGGTGGTGAACATCGAGAAGCCTCAAGTGACAGCCCTGCACCACCAGGAACTGCTCTACGTCCCGTGGGACAAGGACAAGCGCCCGTTCTGGATGTATGTGGCGATCAACCAGGATGGCAAGTTCACGGGCTACAGCCGCATCCGCAGCGCTGACCCGATGGCGTTTGACTATCGGCTCCGTGAACCCGGAGTCGGGTTCGCTCAGCTCGGGAACCAGTGCGCCTACGCGAAGCAGGCGCCGGGCGGGCCGCTGTTTGTGCGGATTACGTTCACGCGCGACGGCGACAGCGGCAGGATGGTGCCCTCGCTGCAGTTCTCCCGCGATGGGATACAGTGGTTCTGGGGCGACGAGGGGCCGGTGAAGCTGGACGGCAGCAAGCACGAGAAGAACAAGAACTGCTACTTCCTGGGCATTTCCACCATCGACGGCACCGGCGAACTGGAATGCCTCGGCAACAACCGCTTCAGAGCTATCTACGCCGCCACAACATGCGCGACTCCCGTCGCCCCGGAGATATTCAGCTCCGAGATCGGCGTAGGTGAGTTGATCTTCACCATCAATCCCGCCAAGAGCGCGAAGTAGATGCAGGTTTGGAGGGGGAGTCGATCCCCCTCCAGACATCAATCACCTCTTGAGCAACTCGAACGCGTAGAGGTTACCGTCGTACGCGGCTACGTACAACTGACCGTCGATGAGCGGCGTCGATGCGACCGGCGAGCCCAGGTTGTAGCTGCAGATCTTCTTCCCGTCCGCAAGCGTTAGAGCGTAGAGATACCCGTCGCTCGATCCGACGTAAACGACACCATCGGCGATGGCCGGTGAGGAGTTGACGTCGCTGATGTCCCGCTTGTAAGGCTGCAGAGAGGAAAGCGCTTTGCCGGTCTGATAGCTCCAGAGCAGACCGCCGTCTTTGATCGAGTAGGCGCACACTCGGCCGTCAGCGGTGCCCACGACCATCCTGTCGCCGGAGACCGCAGGCGAGGAGGCGGTGTCGCCCACCTTGTCCTTGCCCGTCCACTTGACCTCTCCTGTCGATAAGTCTACGGCCACGGGAACGCCGTTCTGAATAGTGTAGATGACTCCGCCGGCGACCGCGCAGCCGTGGAAGTCACCCGCCAGCTTCCACAGCTGTTCACCGGTCTTTGCGGCATAGGCATACCCGCCGGCCCGCGTCATCAGGATAAGCCGCCCGTCGCTGACCACCGGGATCACGTAGCAGCTCGGCCACCAATCGCTCCTGGCGTGGGTCGTGGACCATATCTTCTTCCCGCTGGCGCCATCGTAAGCGCCCACATACGAAGCCGCGCCGACAAAAACCATTCCGTCCGAGAAGGTTGTCGCGGCCACTTCCCATCGCTCGCGGCTTCTGTCGAGTTCGGCCTCCCAGACGAGCTCGCCTGTCAGACGATCGAACGCATACAGCCAACCTGCGATGGAGGTGGCGAAGACCTTGTCCTCCGACATGCCTACATTGTTCTTGATGGCGCTGTCGGTCCGGACCTTCCACTTCGGTTTCAGCGTCTTGTCGAAGACACGCACGCCGCAGTCCTTCAGGTCGCCAGAGTCGCTGGTTCCGATCGCAACAGTGTCACCCCAAACCTGGGGCGAGGACAGCGCAACAAAGCCGCCGGTAGGCGCAATCGCGCTGAACCGCAGAGACGGCTTCGCGTCGCTCGACTGCGTGCTCAACTGGAACGTGGACTGAGCGGTCCATTTGCCGCCAGTGGTGTCGCGGATTTCGGCTATCAACCGCTGGGGCGTCCGTTTGGCCACCGAGGCAGGCAGCTCGCCGATCCAGCTCCATGCGCCGGCCTGTTTGAGCGACACACGCCGGTTGCCGACACGGCACTCGACCGAGGCTACTTTGTAGCGCGAATCATAGGCATCGACAACCACCAACAGCTTCCCTTGACGCGGCTGGCAGGCTCCCGACGGGGCCACAACGGCCGCATGGCGCGCGAACCCGCCGCAGCGGAGCTCGGACTTCACGTTGCCCTTGACGACCTCAACAACACGGAAGCTGCGCGCGGTGCGGTCGATTCCGCCAAACCGCAGCGGCGGAGTGTTCAGGTCCAGCAGGCCCCGATGCTGCCTCACGCGGTCCCCGTGCCAGTGGCCGCTCAATACGGCGGCGACGCCAAGGCTGCTGAAGTAGTCCACCTGCTCCTGACTCGGAAGGTAATGCATGGCCACAAAACGCCTGCTGCCTGCCGGGGCAACCGCCAGGTCCCGCTCCATCCAGCGCTTCTCCGCGTCGTTGAAGTTCATGCTGTCCACGACGAGGATGTGGCAGTTCCCGACATTGAACGAGTAGTTCACCGGTCCCAGATAGCGCTCGTAGTTGCCTTGCGAGCCGGGCATCTTGGTGTCGTGGTTTCCCGGCACATTGAACACGGGAAGCTTCGATGTGGCGATAGAGCGGACATAGTTCTCGAACTCTATCTGCTTCGCGCCGTTGTTCACGAGATCGCCGGTGGCAAGGATGAACGCGACGCCTGGGCGCACGGCATTGATCTCAGCAAGATCGGCGATGAGTGTATCGACGGTCTCCTCGCCCGCGGTGTGGATGTCGGTGATCTGGGCGAAGCGGACATCGTTGGCCTTGGAGGCGGCCCATTCGACCATCGGGAAGTCGAGCTTGCGATCGCCCTCTATGTGACCGTAGAAGCTCTTCGCCGCTCGGTAGCCTCTGGGCAGTGAGACCGACACTATTTTGCCGGGCTCGACCTCCAGACGGTAATCCCCTGAGGCTGATGTCACCACAACCTGCAGACCGTCCGATACGGCAACACCAGCAAGCGGCTTCTCCGCAGCCTGCATAACGCCATCGCCGTTCGCATCGAAAAACACCTTGCCTGAAACGATGGCGCCCATAGTCGAGCTTGCGAGCAGAACCATCAACAGCAGGGCTATCGCTAGACTTCGTAATCGCATCCGAACCCTCCGTCCGTGTAAAGCTTGCCGGCCCGAGTTCGCCGGCGTCCGGTAACCACTACAGTACCTGCTTCGCCAACTACGAGGGCCGCACCTGCCGCATTCCGGTATCATCGTCCGGGATCGCATCACTCCCGGGTGTTCTGTTACTGCTTGTGTTTCTGGGGGCGTGGAACTGCGGGTCTCCACAAACAAAGCGGCCCGGCAGTATCCTCTGCCGGGCCGCTAATAGGAACTGCGTCATGCCGGACTCGGTCCGGCATCCAGACTGGATCCCGAATCAAGTTCAGGATGACGATTTGCTGAATCGAGTTCAGGGCGACGTCTTAAGGGAGCAGGCCCGCTCCCTAGCATGCTGTTCAACCGCACTGGCTGCAGCAACCGCCATTCTCAAGCGCGAGAGTAACGGTCGTGGCGTCGCAGACTTCCGACGGGCCGAAGTACTGGATCGGGCCGGGGAAGAGATACCTGTCATTCACTGCCCAATCGTCACGGTTGGCGGCGAAGGTCTTGAACGGGGCGCCGTCCAGGTCAACCAGCGCCTTCTTGATAACCGGCGTCGGCTTGCCTTTGCGCTGCTCCATGTTGAGCATCATTGTTACCGGCGTGCCGCCGGCGACCCACTCGTCGGAGGACTTCGTCACGTTCTGCACATTCACCGTATAGCCCGTCAGGCCGCCGCGAACGAGCTGAGCGGCCGCGTAGCCGAGGGAGTAGGTGTAGTCGGCGTCGAAATTCGACGGAGCGGCGCAGCGGCCCTCGTAGCCGAAGAAGTGCGCCAGCGGGCTGAACTTGGCGTCGGTCTCTCCCCGCGACTTCAGCATCCTGATCTTGTCGGATACGAGATCGATCAGGAGTCGCTCCGTCTCGACCTGCGAGAGCGGCACGTTCCCGTGGCTGTCGCGCTTCAGGAGAACTTCCTGAATCTCCGCAGGCAGCGAGCCGTAGACCCGCGCGCTGTGATCGGAGAGCTGGTTGGAGAGGTACTGCACGCGCTCGGAGTGCTCGCCCAGATCGCGGATGTAGTCCTCGTCCTTGGCGAGGATATTCGAGAGCTCGTCGATCATAGACTTGATGTCCGATATGAACTCCGGCAGGCCCTCGGGAACGACGAGAATGCCGTAGTTCTTGCCGGAGGCGGCGCGCTCGCAGATGACGTCGGCGATGTAGTCCACGATCTCCTGCAGCGTGGTGCCCTTGGCCTGGATCTCCTCGGAAATGAGGCAGATGTTCGGATGGGTCTGCAGCGCGCACTCCAGCGCGACGTGGCTAGCCGCGCGGCCCATAAGCCTGATGAAGTGCCAGTACTTGACGGCCGAGGTAGCGTCGCGGCAGATGTTGCCGATAAGCTCGGAATAGGTCTTGACCGCCGTATCGAACCCGAACGAAGCCTCGATCTGCTCGTTCTTCATGTCGCCGTCGATGGTCTTCGGAACGCCGACAACCACCGTCTTGGAGCCTTCGGCCTTCAGATATTCGGCGAGGACCGCAGCGTTGGTGTTCGAGTCGTCACCGCCGATGATCACCAGGCCATCGAGGCCCATGTTCGCAAAGTTCTTCTTGCAGGCCGCAAGGTCCTCGGGTTTCTCGATCTTGTCGCGGCCGCTCATGATCATATCGAACCCGCCGGTGTTGCGGTAGTCGTCGATGATATCCGCCGTCAGTTCCTTATACTTGCCCTTGATGACGCCGCCCGGGCCTTTCAGGAAGCCGTAGAGCTTGCTCTCTTTGTTCGCAGCCTTGAGCGCGTCGAAGAGACCTGCGATGACGTTATGGCCGCCGGGCGCCTGCCCGCCGGAGAGCACCACTCCAACCTTGAGCGGCTGGGCGCTCAGAATGCCGTCGCCTTCCACGATCTTCGCTACAGGCTGGCCGTAGGTCTTGGGGAACAGCTTCTCGATCTGGTCCGCATCGGTCGCCGGGTGTGATGGCTCGCCGAGATCGATCTTCATATTGCCACCGCGAAGCGCCTTCGGCAGCTTCGGCTGATATGTGGCTCGCGCCTTCTGCAGCGCGGAAATCTCGTTACTCATCTGTGTGCCTTTCCTCTTGTGCAAGATTCCCGTCTATTATACTCGCTGATGAAGAAGCTGTCAGCTTTCAGGAAAGGGAAGGGAAGAACATGGAAACACGGAATCGCGGAAATGCCGAAGCGGGCTCAATAGCGAAAGCGCGAAAAGGGCAAAGAGCGAAAGCAGAGCAAGGCAGGATATAAGAGGCTCTTGGCCTGGTTCCCTGGTTCCGTGGTTCCGTACTTCCGTGGTCGCGTGTGACATGCCCGGCTGTGCTATACTATCGTCTGACATTGCACGATGAGGATGGTAGGATGAAGCCGTTAGCCCCGGTCTACTCGGAACCTTTCGCGGACCCGTTTGTCTGGAGGTATGGGGACTGCTATTACGCAGTCGCCACCTCGCCGGCGGACGCGGATGGTCGGCAGTTCGCTCTGCTCAGGTCGAGTGATCTGAAGTATTGGGAAGAGCTGGGATGGGCGCTTGAGCCGGTCGATCCGCAGTTCGGCGACAGCTACTGGGCGCCGGAAGTGGCGTATAGCGATGGGCTGTTCTACCTCTACTATTCGGTCGGGCACGGGCACAAGGCGCACCACATTCGAGTGGCTGTGAGCGAGAAGCCCGAGGGGCCGTATGTGGATACCGGCAGGCCGCTGACCGATCTTGCCAGGCTGGCCTTTGCCATTGACGGCAGCCCTTTTCAGGACGATGATGGCCAGTGGTGTCTATTCTACGCCCGCGATTTTCTCGATACGGAGGACGGCCAGAGGGCGGGAACAGGGCTGGCGGTGGACCGGCTGATCGACATGACCCGGCTTGCGGGCGAGGAAAAGGTCGTTGCGCGAGCGAGGTACGATTGGCAGATGTATATGGCGAACCGGCCGATGTATGGCGGCGTGTATGATTGGCACACGCTTGAGGGGCCGGTTGTGCGGAAGCACGACGGCAGGTACTACTGCTTCTACAGCGGGGGCTGCTTCCAGAACGATACGTATGGCGTGGATTATGTGGTCGCGGATAAGGCGAGGGGGCCGTATTCCCGCGTGAACGACAGCGCGAGGGTGCTCAGGAGCATCCCTGGCAGGCTGATAGGGCCGGGGCACAACTCCCTCGTGGTAGGACCGGACGGCAAGGACTACATCGTCTACCACGCCTGGGACGAGGCGCATACCGCGCGCAGGATGCACATCAGTAGGCTCGAATGGACGTCAGACGGCCCGAGGGCGGTGATTGACTGATGCTCAGGTTCGTGGACATTACCAGCGCAAGTGACGATCTCTTCATCCCCTGGATCGAGCTCTACGAGACCGCATTTCCACCAGAGGAGAGGATACTAGTATCCCGGTTCCTCGATCTGCTGAAGGCGAAGGGGCGCGGCGAGTACCCGGATTCCCACATGCAGGCCGCACTCGATGAGGACGGCGAGTTCGCGGCCCTGCTGCGCTTCGATCTCATCAGGGAACGCGAGGCCGCCTATCTCTGGTATCTGGCGGTGCATCCGGAGGCGAGAAACGGCGGTGTCGGGTCGCAGTGCTTCGCTTACGTCCTGGACCGCGCAGTTGAGGCAGGGATGAAGGCGCTCGTGTGGGAAGTCGAGGCGCCGGAACACATCGAGGACCCTGCCCGGCGAGAGCCTGCCGAGCGGAGAATCGGCTTCTACCGCCGCCAGGGCGCGCTGATGCTGACCGGGATCCACTACGTGCAGAAGCTGCCTCACCAACCACCGGTCCCGCTGCGCGTGATGGTGCGCCCCATCCAGCCGGTGACGCCTCAAGACGTTTTCCAACTGGCAAACAACCTGCTGGAAGGCGTCAATCAGGTCGGGGAGTTGGGGCTGGAGTAGCTATCCCGCATCAACGTCCGAGACTGTGACCTCGATGTTGTGCAGGTGGCAGGTGTCGTTGTAGAGCCGAAGAGTCGGGCGGTCGCCTATCTCAACTATGCTCAGGGCGGCGTTGGCAACTGAGAGGACCTTGTAGTACTCGACGGGCAGATCGAGCGCCGCGCATACGAGCCCTCGCTGAGAACCGCTGTGGCCTACGGCAACCAGCCGCTCCCCGTCCTTGTGCTCGCGCAGGACCTTCTGCACGAACTGCCGGCAGCGTTCGGTAAGGCTCTCGATCGACTCAGCCCCGGGCGGACGGTGCTTGACCGAATACGTGCTCCACTTCTGGTACTCCTCCGGGTACTGCTCCGCGAACTCCTTTGCGGTCATCCCCTGGGCGACGCCGAGGTTCAGTTCCCGAAGAAGCTCGGTCGTCCTCACCGGCAGGTCATGCCTGGCGGCGATGACACCCGCGGTTTCGACCGCGCGACCGAGATCGCTGGAATAGCTGGCGTCGAAGTGC
>MTKY01046917.1_pt1 | contig 13967 bp, 12 predicted proteins | sample 1042731 | NCBI WGS metagenome assembly MTKY01 (sample SAMN06212206, study PRJNA360538) | anaerobic digester metagenome | biome: Wastewater treatment plant; material: sludge; isolation source: anaerobic digester fed with sludge from wastewater treatment plant | place: Denmark: WWTP Soeholt ... | reverse complement strand
CCCCGCCGCTCGCACGTAGAAACGCGCGGCGGGAAATCCGGCGCACGTTCATGCCGGTTTCCTCGCGGCGGCGGCTGCGGCACTCACCGCGGCGCGGATGCGCAGGTAGGTACCGCAGCGGCACAGATTGCCCGCCATCGCGGCGTCGATCGCTGCATCGTCGGGATCGGGGTTCTTCGCCAGCAGCGCGACGGCGCTCATCAACTGCCCCGCCTGGCAGTAACCGCATTGCGGGACGTTGTGCTCGATCCAGGCCTGTTGCACGGCGCGAAGGCCGTCGACCGCCAGCCCTTCGATCGTGAGCACCGTCTTGCCCCCCAGCGAACCGATTGGCGTCAGGCAGGCACGCGCGGGCTCGCCGTCGATATGCACCGTACAGGCACCGCAGGCGCCGATGCCACAACCGTACTTGGTGCCGGTGAGACCCGCGCTGTCGCGCAACCACCACAGCAGCGGCATCCCGGGGTCCGCAGCGGCGGTAACCGGTTCGGCGTTGACCGTGAACTCGATCATTCCATGGGCCTCGCAGGGTGTCGGATCCAGCATATCGCATTTTGCCGCGGGCCCGCTCGCAGCCACGGGACGGTCCTGACAGGCGCGCACACCGCCCAAGCGTTGCCGTTTTGTGTTCGTATCCCCGATTGGTTAGGCTTGGCTCACGCCGGGTCGCTTCTCGCAAATTCTCCGCGCAGGCGTTCAACCCAACCGGAGACCCGGGATGCACGAAGAGATCCACAAGCTGATCGCACAGATCGGCGAACTCGAATCACAGCTGCGCGAACGGCTGCATCAGCAGCAAACCCGCGATCCGTACCACGCGGACGGCAAGCGCATCCGCTTCACCTCAACGGTGCGCAAACAGCATCGTGGCATGCGCATACACCTGCTGCGCTGGCTGGCACAAAGCGAGTGGCGCAACGTCGTCTCGGCGCCATTCATCTTCGCGCTGTTCATCCCGTTTGCGCTGCTCGACCTGTTCCTTGCGCTGTACCTGGCAACCTGCTTTCCGCTTTATCGCCTGAAGCGCCCGCGACGATCCGATTTCATCGTCATCGATCATCAGCACCTGGACTACCTGAACAGCATGCAGCGCCTGAACTGCGTCTACTGCAGCTACGTTACCGGGCTGATCGCCTACGCTCGCGAGATCGCCTCTGTCACGGAGCAGTACTGGTGCCCGATCAAGCACGCGGGCAAGATCATCGGAACCCATGCCCGCTACGCAAAATACCTCGATTACGGCGAAACCGAAAACATCGTGGTCAAGGTGCGTGACCTGCGCGAGGAGTTGCGTGACCCGCCCGTCGAAGACAGTTCCGGGACCCCGCCTGGCGCTGCCTGACCGTACTCAAAACGCGCACCCGACCCGCATCTCGTCATCGGTGGCCTTGCGGATCAGATCGAGACCGGTGCAATCGCCAATGGCGTGAAGTTCCGCGACTTGGACATGCAAGTCCTCGACCCCTGATGCCCGGCGCCTGTGCGTCAACGCATAATCGGTGCCATGACATCCGATTCGTCAGTTGCATGCTGCCTATGCGGGGCGACGAGAACAGGTGCAGTCAGTCCGCCATCACGGAGTTTCCCGGTTGCAGATTTACGGCAGCGAACGACAATATCTTATGTTTGCGGATCGAGGCCGCATTTTCTCGCCGCCATTCGCGAATGGAGTTGGCCGATGCACAAACCGAAACCGATACCCGCCCGGATGCTCGCAACCGTGCTGCTCGCGCTGCTGCCCGCCGGCTGCGTGGGCATGCCGCAGCAACCTGCAGCCGATCGGGTGTTCCTGAACGGCGCCGTCTACACCGTGAATCCGGCGCAACCATGGGCCGAGGCCGTGGCAATTCGCGCCGGCGCGATCGTGTATGTCGGGGACGATGCGGGGGCGCAGTCGCTGATCGATACCCGCACCGTGGTGAGCGATCTGCGCGGGCGCATGCTGCTGCCGGGATTTCACGACGGACACGCCCATGTGCTGGCCGGCGGAATGTCCCTGTCGAGTTGCGACCTGGAGGACCGCCGCGATCACGAGTGGATCCGCGCGCGGCTGGCACAATGCAGCCACAGCGATCGCTTCGCCGCGGACGGCTGGATCACCGGCGCGCATTGGGCACTGGCCGCCTTTGCCGACGGCAGCCCGCCAAAGGCCTGGCTGGATGAGAGTTTCGGTTCGCGCCCGGCGTACTTCGTCGACAGCTTTTCACACTCCGCGTGGGTCAACACCCGGGCCCTGGAACTTGCCGGAATCGACCGCGACACCCCGAACCCGCCACATGGCGTGATCGAGCGCGATCCGCTCAGCGGCCAGGCCACCGGCGTGCTGCGCGATGCCGCGATGGAACTGGTAGCGCGCCATGTGCCGGAACCGGGCGCCGCGGAGCTCGCCGCCAGCGTTGCCGCCGGAGTGCAACAGGCCAACAGTTTCGGGATCACGGCATTTGTCGAACCGGGGCTCACGCGCGAATACCTCGCTCCCTACGTGAACGCCGACCGGGCCGGGACGCTGAACGCCCGGGTCACGGCATCGTTGTCGCCGATCGGCTGGGATTCGGGGCGCTTCGGTCCCGAGATCTTCGAGCTGCTCGCCGAACGCGGGAATTTCCGCGGCCCGCGCCTGAACGTCGACTCGGTGAAGGTCTATATCGATGGCGTGATGGAAACCGGCACCTCGCACCTGCTGGAGCCATACAGCGATGGCAGCAACTTCGAACCGTTCTACAGCACGGCGGAACTCAACGAGCTGTATCCCCGGCTCGACGCGCTCGGGGTGCAGATCCACACCCATGCCATCGGCGACGGCGCGATCCGCATGGCGCTGGATGCCTACGCGCAGGCACGAAAGCTGAACCCCTCGAGCGACAACCGCCACCAGATCGTGCACCTGCAACTCATCGACGAGACCGACATCCCGCGCTTTGCCGAGCTCGACGTGGCGGCGGATTTCCAGTCCCTGTGGGCCTACCCGGATGACTACTTCGACATGGCGCTGCCGCTGCTCGGCGCGCCGCGCGTGAACCGCTACTACCCGATCGCCAGCGTGCAGCGCAGCGGCGGGCGCATCGTCGGTGGCAGCGACTGGGACGTGTCCTCGCTGAACCCGCTGGATGCCATCGAGACCGCCGTGCGGCGCCAGGATCCGTTCACGGCCGATGGACCGGTGCTGCAGGCAAGCGAGCGCGTGGACCTGGCCACCATGATCGAGGCCTACACGCGCAATGCGGCCTGGGTGATGCGGCTCGACACGCTGAGCGGATCCGTGGAGGTCGGCAAGCGCGCGGACCTGATCGTGCTCGATCGCAACCTGTTCGCGATTCCTGCCACGGAAATCAACCAGGCGCGGGTGCTGCTGACACTGCTCGACGGAGTGGAGATGTACCGCGCCGCGATGGAGACGCGGGGCGACCTTTCCTCTCTGCACGGGGACGGCGATCGATGAATTCATCGTCATGAACCGCGGGCGGCACATGCGGCTATCATGGGCGTTCCGTTCCGCCCGCAACCAGGACACCTCCCGATGAGTGCACAGAACCTCTATGACCCACCGCTGATGGCCGACCTGCTGATCGGCGGGCTCAACCGGCACTCCGACCGCCCCTGCCTGCTGATCGGCGACACCGTGCTCAGCTATGCCGAGATTCGGGCGCTGACCAGCCAACTGGTCCAGGCGCTGCAGTCGAAGGGACTCGCGCAGGGTTCGCGGGTCGCGGTGATCTCGGGCAATCGCCCCGAGGTGCTGGCCAATATTGCGGCGATGCAGATCACCGGCTGCTGCGGCACGCCGCTGCATCCGCTCGGCTCGCTCGACGACCACGCCTACGTGATGGAAGACGCCGGCATCGAGACCCTGATCTACGATCCCGCCGGCTTCGATCAGCGCGCCGCCGAACTCCGGCAGCGACTGCCCGGGCTGAAAAACCTGCTGGCCTTCGGCCCGAGCGCCACGGGCGAGGATTACCTGGCACTGGCCGCGGGCTTCGCACCGCGCGCACTGGTGGCACCCCCGTTGCTGCCCGGGGACCTGTCCTCGATCAACTACACCGGCGGCACCACCGGCAAACCCAAGGGCGTGATGATGAGTTATCGCGCCAGCGCCTACATGTCGATGATCCAGATGGCCGAGTGGGAATTCCCCGAAGAGCTGCGGATGATGATCTGCACCCCGCTCTCGCATGCGGCGGCGGCTTTCTTCGTGCCAGTGCTGCAACGCGGCGGGGCGTTCTACGTACCGCGCGGCTTCTCGCCCGACGGCTTCTTCGACATGGTCGAACAGCACCGCATCACGGCCACGATGCTGGTGCCGGTGATGATCAACGTGCTGCTCGATTCGCCCCGTGCCGCAACCGCGGACATGTCGAGCATGCAGACGATCTTCTATGGTGCCTCGCCGATCAGTCCGGCGCGCCTCGAACAGGGCATCCGTACCTGGGGGCCGATTTTCTACCAGTTCTTCGGCCAGTCCGAGGCGCCGATGGTGCTCGCCAACATGAAGAAAGGCGAACACGATCTCGCCAAACCCGAGCGGCTCGCCTCCTGCGGCCGGCCCGCGCCCTGGGTGCACCTCGCGCTGCTCGACGATGACAACAAACCGGTCGCGGCCGGCGCTTCCGGCGAAATCTGCGTGCGCGGCCCGCTGGTCATGAGCGGCTACAACAAGCTGCCCGAGCAGACTGCCGAAGCCTTCGCCGGCGGCTGGATGCATACCGGCGATATCGGACGCTTCGACGACGAGGGCTTTCTCTACATCATCGATCGCAAGAAGGACATGGTGGTGAGCGGCGGCTTCAACGTGTTTCCGCGCGAAGTGGAGGATGTGCTCGCGGCGGACCCCGCGGTGGCGCAGGTCGCGGTGATCGGAGTGCCCGACGAGCGCTGGGGCGAGGCGGTCAAGGCACTGGTGGTGCTCAAGCCCGGCATCAGCGGCGACGCCGAACTCGCCGCGGCGCTGATCGCGCGCGTCAAGGATGCCAAGGGGGCGGTGCAGGCGCCGAAGAGCGTCGATTTCATCACCGGCATTCCGCTCACCCCGGTCGGCAAACCCGACAAGAAAGCGCTGCGTGCACCGTTCTGGGCAGGAGCGGCTAGAAAGGTCTAGGAGTCGAGACGCCGGGCTACAGCGGATCGCACAGGAACACCGGGATATTGCGGTCGGTGCGAGCCTGGTACTCGTCGAAATCCGGGTACAGCGACAGCAGGTGTGGCCACAGCGCGGCCTTCTCCTCGTCGCTGACCCGGCGCGCGCGCATCCTGCGCGTGGTGCCGGCAAAGAAGATCTCGACCTCGGGATTGGCGCTGACGTTGTAGAACCAGAACGGGCTTTTGTCCATGCCGCCCTGGGATGCCACCAGCAGTTCCTGGTCGCCATGCGGCAGATGTATCAACGCGACTTCGCGCCACACGCCGGTCCTCGCGCCCTTGCAGCCCAGCACGCAGATCGGGTATCCGCCGGGAAAATGCTTCATCAGCCGCCCACCGCTCTTCCTGTACACCCAGACATTGAGCCGCGTGTACAGCTTGATGAATTTCTTGCCCCAAGCCTGCTGGTTCTCATCCATCGGCTTGACGTCTTCACGGCGCTTGGTCACGTAGTCGTAACGGATCATCATCTATTCCGGGGCTGACATGGCATAGCCACTTTCGGCAGCATAATGCCTTGCGCGCGCCGACAATCAAACTACCTGTCCGGAATGTCATGTTCCGCAGTTGTGCGAAACGAGGCGCTCCGGGATGTTCAGACGCGGTGCGCAATCAGCAGATAGCGACGCTTGAAGCGGGAACGGACGATTTCCACCCGGGGGAATACATCCTTGTGCTTCTCGAACAAGCGCAGCATGGCGCGCCGGGTGAAATAATATTTGAGGCGGTGCGGCGCGTCCGGAGTCGCTCCCGGAACGCGTCCGATGAAGACCACGGGGAAAGGGGTCAGCAGGAAAGCAAAAAACGCGAAAAACGGCACGACTTCGAGTTTGCAAAAACAGTCGAACAGGCTGAATCCGGCGATTTCCAGCACCAGCGTCTCGCGCGTGATGGACATCATGCGCTCGAGTTGCAACAGGGGATTGTCAAGGTGGTGCAGCACGTTCAGGCACAGCACGTAGTCGAACGTTTCAGTCACCGGTTCATGATTGAGGTCACGCCATTCGAATTCCGCGATGACTCCCTTGGCCTGGGCAAGACGGGCAGCCCTGCGGATGATCATCGGGCTATGGTCATAACCAACCACGCGCATGGCCCCACGACGCAGCGCTTCAAAACAGAAGTAGCCGTGATTGCAGCCGAGGTCGAGGACAGTCTTTCCGGCAAGATTTTCCGGAAACATCCGGTCCGCCGACGAAGACCGGTCCTTGCCGTTGGTGCTCAGGCCGTAGGGCAGTTCGATACGCTGATAGGAGAATTGCCCACGCGCCAGAAGCGCTTCGATGCGCTCCTTTGGCCAGGGAACGTTGTCCGCGACACGGTTCCTGCGCCGACCCTCGGCAACAGAGCGCGGCTTCTGCACTTCGGCTTGCGTCAACTATCCACGTCCGTGTCTTGAACATACCGGTTTATGGCGCCACTCGGCGCCGGTCGCGCAATGGTAGTCCCGCAAGCTGAAGATTGGCTGAATGTACGAGGTCAATCGGGTGTGACGTTGCATCACACCGCAAGAGAAGCGAGGCCAGACACGCGTATGTGCAGCCGCTGCTTCGCATCGAGCTCGGCCGCGACTTCGAAGTGAACCTGCTGGGCATACGCCGTCACGAGCGCCAGCCCAAGTCCGCTGTGCTCGCCCGAGCTGCGCGCCGGATCCTTGCGCCAGAAGCGCTCGAACAGGTGTGGCACATCGCTCGATTCCAGGTCCACGACCCGATTGCTCACCCCGATCTGTATCCTGCCGTTGCTGCGTTCCAGCGTGCAGATTACCACCGTGTCACACGGGCTGTAGCTCACGGCATTCGCAAACAGGTTGTTCAGGATGCCCTCGAACTGTTCGCGTCCACGATCGATCACGATCTCTGCGGCAGGCTCGCACCGCAGCTCGAGCTGCCGTCCGCGGGCGAAGGGCTGGATTCTCTGCCATGTTTCCTCGACGAGCGCCTGGAGCGAAAAATCACCGGTTCTGATCGTTACCGTACCGAAATCATGGCGTGCAAGCTCAAGCAGATCGAACACCAGATGCTCCATCTGCAGCGTCGTTTCGCGCACATCGTCGAGATACCCGGTCACCAGCGCCTGGTCCGCCGGCCAGCGCCCTCCGATCTCGGCGAGGGCACGCAGCTCCGCCAGCGGCGTACGCAATTCATGCGCAACGTTGGCGGAAAAGCGCTGCTCCGCGCTGAAGGCCCGCTTCACGCGTTCGAGAAGCGAATTGAACTGGCTTACGAATATATCGAGTTCCACCGCGGGATGCGTCAACCGCAGCGGTGGTTCCATCGAGCGCGCATCGAGCGCCGCCACCTGGCGCCCCAACTCCGAAAGCGGACCAAGACCCCAGCGAACACTGAGCCGGGCCAGGAAGGCAAGTGCAAACATCAAGGCGAAGCTGACGCCAAAAATGACCTCCCGGATGTTTTCACGCATGGCCTCGAGATCGTGACTGCTGCGCGCAACCTGCACGATCGCAGCCTCGCGCCGCAATCGCGCCCGCATCGCCGACGATTCGATCTGCGGCAGGAATTCGATCTCCACCATACGACCATTGCGGCCATCCGGCAGCGTGAGGCCGATGAATCGCACGCCCCCAAGGGCGGTTTCAAATGGGGGCAGGCGCGATTCGCCGAGCGAGCGCGATGCCTCGACCAGGGAGCCGTCCGCGAGCCAGACCTGGAAAAAACTCGCGTTGCTCCTCGCCGCGAATTCCGGCATGAACTCGTCCGCGAAATCAAAAAACACTCCTCGCTCGTTCTGTTTGGTCAGGGTCGCAAGTGCCTGCGCGCGGGCCAGCAGCGCGCCATCCAGATCCGCTTGTAACCGTCTCCCGATCAACGTGTCGAGCAGCAGCCCCGCGCCGAGCAGCAGCACGCAACTGCCAATGACGACGTTGCGGGTCACCCGTGTGCTGATCGATGACACTGTCCGTGGTCCTCGATGCAATAACCAAAACCGCGCCGGGTGCTGATCAGGTCGGGTTCTCCCGCGAGCCGCAATTTCTTCCGCAGCGCGCTGATATGCGCCTCGATGGCATTGCGTGACACCGACGAATCGCTGTCGTAGACGCTGTCTTCAAGCTTGCGCAGTGACACAACACGTCCACGATTCAAGGCCAGGCACTCGAGAATCACACTCTCGTGCGGCGTCAGCTTCAGCTCCGTACCGGACTTGAAAGCCTGGTGCCTCGCCGTGTCGAAATCAATGCTGCCGAGAGCGATCACGGGGTCGGGTTTCGCGTAGCGACGTCGAATCAATGCCGCGATTCGGGCCTGCAGTTCATCAAAGGAAAACGGCTTGACCAGGTAGTCGTCGGCACCGAGTTGCAAACCCTGAACACGGTCCTGCACCTGGTCCCGCGCCGACAGAATGATGATGCCAGCGCTTTCACCCGATCTGCGCAGTTCGCGCAGCACGGCTAGTCCATCGATCTTCGGCAGCATCAGGTCCAGCACGACGACGTCATAAGCCAGCCGCTTCGCATACTGCAGCGCCGCGCTGCCATCGCCCACGAGGTCGACCGCATATCCGCTGCGGCTCAGACCATCAACCAGCGTCTTGCCGAGACGAATCGAATCTTCGACGACCAGGATTTTCATCGACGCACTTTATCACGGCACCGGGCTGCCACCCACGGCGCGGCGCAGTCGATTGCCCGTCGCGTGGGCATGATCGCCTGTTTTGCTTAATCGCTCACCGGCCTTATGCTCTACCCAGGCAATCAGCGGAAGATCCGGATTTCATCGCCATGGCCAGCGCCCGCTCCACCCTGATCACCGTCATGCTGGTGAGCTTCATGAGCACTGCCGGCGTGGCGCTGCCGTTTCCGGTACTCGCGCCGTATTTTCTTGCGGGTGAACCCGGCGCACTGAGCGGATTTCTCGGCTTGCCGCCAAAACTGCTGCTCGGCATATTGCTGGCGGTCTATCCGCTCGGCATCCTGATCGGCAGTTCCTTTCTCGGGGCGCTGTCGGATCATTTCGGTCGCAAGCGGGTACTGGTCGCGAGCCTGTGCCTTGCGGCGCTCGGCTATCTCCTGACCGCGGCCGCGGTGCTGATCGAGAGCTTTCCGCTGTTTGCGCTGGCGCGTCTGCTGACCGGGCTGTGTGAAGGCAACGATGCGATCGCGCGCGCCGTGGCACTCGACCTGCACCCGGCGATCAGCCGCAGCCGCGCGCTGAGCCTGGTGTTCGCTACCACCTACGCGGGCTGGATGGCGGGGCCGCTGGCCGGCGGCTACCTGATGGTGTTCGGCATGGCGGCGGTATTCCTGTTCGCCGGCGCGGCACTGCTCGCCTGCGCATCGTTCACCCTGCTTGCCCTGATGGAGACCTCCGCGCTGCCCGCTTCTCCACAATCCCCGCCTGCCCTGCTGAAAACCGCGCGCCAACACAATTCCCTGCGCCTGTGGCGCGAGCCGCCGATCCGCGAGCTGCTGATCTTCCATCTGCTCTACACGCTTGGCGTGAACGCCTGCTACGAGTTCTATCCGCTGTGGCTGGTCGAGTACTTCGGCAGCGACAGCCGGCATATCGCCTGGCTTACGGTGTACATGACCGGCGCGATGATATTCACCAGCATGTTCGTGGTGACCCGGCTGCGCGCGCGCTGCGCCAGCCTGACGCTGGTGCGCACGAGTTCGAGCGTGTTCGCCGCGCTGCTGCTGTTGCTGGTGTTCACCCCGATCGAGCATGTCCCATGGGTGTTTGCCGGGCTGGGAATGACCATCAGCATCAACAGCGGATGTTTCCCCGAGTACATGGCCGAGCGCTTCGCCCACCAGGGGGCCGGGCGCGTGATGGGTCTGATCAGCACCAATTTCTACGCGAGCAATATGCTGATCGCGCTGGCCGGAAGCGTGATCGCGCTGGCCGGCAGTCAATGGTCGCTGATCGCCGGGGCGCTGCTGTGCGCCTGCGCGGTGGCCTGGCTGCAGTACACCAGGCCGCCGGCGTCGGCGCAGGTGATCGAGGCAGTGACATGAATGGTGCCACGGGCACTTGCTCCGCGACCGCTTCGCGCCGCATGATCAGCCGTAACGATGCCGCGCCGCGAGCGGCCTGACGAGATGTCCGGGAACAAGCATATGGACGAGACGGTGACGGGCATGCGCCTGCGCGGGGTGAACCTCGGCGGCTGGCTGGTGCTGGAGAAATGGATGAAACCGAGCCTCTTCGAGGGGCTCGCCGCCACCGACGAAACCTCGTGGTGCGCGGAACTCGGCGCCGCGGCGCCGGCGCGGCTACGCGCCCACTGGGACGGCTTCATCACCCGGGCCGATTTTGCCTGGCTCGCGGAGCGCGGCATCAACGCCGTGCGCATCCCGCTCGGACACTGGATTTTCGGCCCGCCCTATCCCTGGCACCGCGCCTACGGCAGCAACCCTCACCCGTTTGTGGAAGGCGGCATCGAGGTGCTCGACCGCGCCATGGACTGGGCCGACGAGCTTGGCCTGCGCATGATACTCGACCTGCACGCCGCTCCCGGCTGCCAGAACGGTTTCGACAACGGCGGCATCAAGGATGTGTGCGAATGGCACACCCGCGAAGAGTACCTGGCGCATTCCGTCGCCGTGCTCGGGCGCCTCGCGGCGCGCTATCGCGGGCGCCGCTGCCTGCACGCGATCGAGGTGCTGAACGAGCCCAACTCGAGCGTGCCGACCGCGCTGCTCGAGGCCTATAACATCCGCGCCTGCCAGGCGATCCGCGCGCACTGCCCGGCGCACGAGGTGGCGGTCGTGTTCCACGACGGCTTTCGCTCGCATCGCGAATACCGCGGCGGCCTGCTCACCTCGGGCGCGCAGAACCTGGTCTTCGATGTGCACCGCTACCAGTGTTTCGAGCGCTCCGACATCGATATGGACATCCACGGCCACCTGCACAAGGCAGGTGTGCTGTGGCGCGAGGAGGCCGACGCGATCCAGCGCGATCTCGCCCTGCCCGCCATCGTCGGCGAATGGAGCCTCGGGCTCGATCTCAAAGTGGTTTCGCTGTGGGCGCAGGGTCCCTGGAATCACGCGCTGGAGCGCATGGACGCCTTCCAGGAACATGTTGCCTACCGCGCCTACGCGGCCGCGCAACTGCTCAGTTTCGAACGCTACCGGGGCTGGTTCTTCTGGAGCTACCGCACCGAGACCACGCCCGCGTGGTGCTTCCGCGAATGCGTGGAGCGCGGCTGGCTGCCCGGGAGGTTCGACTGAGGGGGTTGCGGCGCGCGCAGCCGCGGTAATGCCCGCGGACATGCTTTCCGGGCTCAGTGCGAGATCGAGCCGTTCTCCCGTACCCCCGCGAACAGGAAGTGCGGCTCGGCCAGGCGGTTGAGCACGATCTTGCGATGGTGCAGCGCTTCCAGCCCGGAGTGGAAGCTGATGGTCAGCACCGCGCTGTTCGGCAGTTCGCGGTGCAGCATCTCGAGAATCAGCTGCTCGCCGCGCGGGTCAAAGGCATCGCTTGCCTCTTCCATCAGAATCCACGCCGGACTCTGCAGCAGTGCGCGCGCGAAACCGAGGCGCTGCTGCGCGCGCAGCGGCAGCGCCTGCTCCCAGTTATCGATCGCATCCAGCCGCGGCGCCAGCCAGGTGACGCCCGCGCATTCCAGCGCACGATGGATGCTCTCGCTGCCGTGGGCGTCGCCGCCGCGCGGGTAGCACAGCGCCTGGCGCAGCGTGCCCTCGGGCAGGAACGGGCGCTGCGGCATGAACAGGATGCCGCCGTCATCGGGCAGCAGCACGCGTCCACTGCCCCACGGCCACAGGCCGCCGATGACCTTGAACAGGCTGCTGGTCACGGCCGGGTCACCGGCCACCAGCACCCGCTCGCCGCGGTGGATCTCGGTATCGAGATTCTCGAGCAGGATCAGGCCATCGGGATCGGCGATGCAGAGCTTCTCGATCACCAGGCAGGCGCCCTTCGCGCGACCGATGAAGATGCGCTTGTCGCTGGGCGTGCGCGCCTCGGCATCGAGGCGTTCCATATCCTCGAACAGCGACAGCACGCGATCGGCCGAGGCCCGCGCGCGCGCCATGTCGCCGAGGTTGTCGACCGGCCACGACAATGCCGAGGTAAGCTTCTGGAACGCCTGCGCCGCCTGCATCAGCACCCCGAGTGACATCGTGCCGAGAATGTACTGCGGCGCCGCAACCAGGATCGGAAACACCGGCAGCAGGGCGCCGTAGCCGGTCGAAAAAGACACGATGCCCATGTAGGCCAATGACTGGCGATCCCAGTTGCGCATGATCGCGCCGAACTGCCGGCCCGCTCCGGCACGCTCGATCGACTCGCCGCGTAACAGCGCGATGGCTTCCGAGTGCTCGCGCGCCCGCGCCATGCCGAAGCGAAAATCCGCCTCCGCGGTCTGCAGGGCATTGGTCGAGCGCACCAGCGGGCGTCCCATCATCCAGCCGAGCACCGCGCCGAGGCCCGCGTAAAGGAACGCGAGCGGCACCATGAAACCCGGCACGCGGATATCGGTGCCCGGCAACTGCAACGTGCCCGACACGGTCCACAGGATATCGATGAAACTGCCGAGAATCAGCACCGAATAAACCAGGGTGTGCGCCAGCGCGATCGCGGTCTCGGTCACGACGCGGATATCCTCGGCGATGCGCCCGTCGGGATTGTCGTGCTCGCCGGCGCTGAACAGCAGGCGGTAATGGCGCCCGCTCTCCATCCAGCGACCGATAACCCGGTCCGTGAGCCAGGCGCGCCAGCCCAGTTGCAACCAGCGTTTCACCAGCAAGTGCGCCGCGGTGACGCCCAGGGTCAGCGCAAAGATCAGCGCGAATACCCCGACCTGCAGTATCAGGGCGGGAACCGAGCGCGCTTCCAGCGCATCGAACAAGGCGCGGTTCCAGTAGTTGGTCCAGACCGCGAGCGCGACCTGCGCAACGGTGAGCACCAGCAGCAGCAGCGACCCGCCGCGCACCCGCCACTTGTCGACGCCATTCCAGTACCCGCCGGCGAGCCGCAGCACCCGGGTCGGGAAATGGCGGCGCGCGACCGGGTCTGCCCGCCCCGCGGGGTGTGTGCGGATTTCTTCTTTCATGCTCGGCGGGCGCGTGGGATTTTTCCTGTGGCGCATCGAGGCGCCGGTTTTTGTATTGTTATCGGATCGTGCAGCGCAGTCTTTCCATTCAATGGCAAATCCAGGTCTGTCTCCCACGCCGCCTCAGGCGTCCACATCCTCGCCTTCGGTGCGATCGACGATCAGGGCTCGCTCGACGAATCTCCATTGCCCGTCCACCTTGGCAAACCGGTCCTGGTAACGGATATACATCACGAAGCAATGATCCTTGCCCTGCTTGTGATGGAAGTGCGAGGCGATGCAGTACGTCTCGCCGCTGGCACTGTCGGGCGTGAGGGACAGCAGCAGTTGCTGGCCGACCAGGTGAAAGGTGCGCTGGTAGCGATGCAGCAGCTGCAAGCCCTGCTGGATGGTCGCGAGGCCATCCATCCGGTACAGCGGCTGCTGGGCCGCGGGATCGCCCGTAAACCCCGCGATACTGGCATCGGCGCCCAGCACCGAGTCCAGCTGGTCGAATTCGCGCCGGTCCACATGGCGCGCGTAGCGAATGCCGAGCTCTTTCAGTGCGGCAACGGTAGCGAGGTCGGTGATACTCAAGGTACTGCTCCTGTCACGGGTTCAAGAAAATCGAAAACGACTCAGCAGATCTCGCCACGGTCAGTGGCCGCGAACACCTCCGCGCCGACGATCGCGGCGGCTACATTCCGGCAGTCGGGAAAACTGCGCAGCGTATGCCCGCCATCCACCGCCAGGCACTGACCGGTGATCCACGACGATTCGGGACCGACCAGGAAGCGGATCGCGCGCGCCTGGTCGAG
>MTKY01051221.1_pt1 | contig 13970 bp, 13 predicted proteins | sample 1042731 | NCBI WGS metagenome assembly MTKY01 (sample SAMN06212206, study PRJNA360538) | anaerobic digester metagenome | biome: Wastewater treatment plant; material: sludge; isolation source: anaerobic digester fed with sludge from wastewater treatment plant | place: Denmark: WWTP Soeholt ... | reverse complement strand
GTCACCTCCGAGGCAAGGGGCGCGGCATACCGATCCGGTATGCCGCGCCCCTCGCCTCCGACCCATCCGCCGCAGGGTCGTGGGTATGGGCAGGCTGACGGCTGGCGCATACCTGCCATGGCACCGACGTGCCGCGGCCAGCCCTGGTGTCGGGAACAGGCTGTTTGCCAGCCAGGAAGGGACAGGGCAGCCCCGCGCACGCGAAGGGACCTTGGACTGTCGATGGGCTGGCCCGCCATCTCGGGGCCACCAAGGGATGTCAGATGAAGTTCCCATCCAGGCTCTGCCGCACGAATCAGTAGCGACATGAGTGCCGTTCGACGGGCCACAGCAGCGCTGGCTCTGCTCGCCATCGTCTGCGCTGTTCTCCTCCTCCCCGAGCGGGTCGCAGTCACGGCGTCGCGAGCCTTCCTGGCCGCATGCTTCGCACTCGCTGCAGTGATCGCCTGGCGGAAGGTCGGCCACAAGGGCCCGCGCGCTTGACCGCCGGGTGCGCCGGTCACCAGGGGTGGCGCGCGGCATACCGATCCGGTATGCCGTGCCCCTGCCTCATACTGGCTCGCGACGACACCCTGCACCGACGGGAGACGCCGTGACCACGGTCGGTCGACTGGAAGCCCTCGCGGGCGGGTGGGAGGCCGCCGCCGACCGCCGGTTCCTCTTCGCCCGCGCTTATGCGCTGATGACCACGGCCATGCTCGCTCGCGTCCAGGGCGGTGGTTTCGCCGACCCGCAGTGGGTCCATCGGCTGCTCGACCGCTTCGCCGACTACTACTTCGTCGTCGCTGACCCCGCGGTCATGACGCCCGAGCACCCATGCCCGCTGGTCTGGACGACGGCGTTCGACGCCTGCCAGGACGAGGCGGCGATGCCCCTCCAGCAGGTCCTGCTCGGCATCAACGCCCACATCAACCACGATCTGCCGCTGGCTCTTGCTGACGTCCTGGACGACTGGGAGGGGCTGGCCGAGGAGATCCGCACGAACAGGCACGAGGACCACGAGGCCGTCAACGACGTCATCATCGCCTCGATCGACCTGGTCCAAGGCAGCGTCGTCAACGAGGTCATGCCGATCCTCGGAGTGCTCGACACCCTGCTGGGGCGCCTGGACGAAGCCGTGTTCACCGCGACCGTCCGCTCTTGGCGCGAGCACGCCTGGGACGAGGCACAGCAGTTGCTCCGATGCAGCACCGACGACGAGCGAGCGGCCGTCGTCGACCAGATCCACCACCGAGCCCTGCGCTGGGCCGAGTGGATCCGCTCGCTCTGACTCACACAGCCCACCGAGACTCCGCCCGACCCCCTGCTAGGAGTGAGGGCGCAGCAGGAGGGAACCGGCCACGAGGCAGGCCACCCAGAAGACGGTGGTCCCTCGATCGCTCGACACGAACGCCCCCGCGGCCGGGTCGAGGTATTTCGCCATCGTCAGCTGACGGCCGAACACCTCGACCCCGCGCCAACCGTCAGCGCAGCACGAGCGAGTCGGCGGTCTCGTCGCGGTCGACGGTGACCGTCGAGCCGTCCCGGACCTCGCCGGCGAGCAGCGCCCGAGCAAGCCGGTCGCCGATCTCGCGCTGCACCAGCCGCCGCAAGGGTCGCGCTCCGTATGCCGGGTCGTAGCCCGTAAGCGCCAGCCACTCCTTAGCCGCTTCGGTGACCTCGAGAGTGATCCGGCGGTCGGCCAGGCGCGCCGACAGCGCCCGCACCTGCAGCTCGACGATCCGAGCCAGCTCCTCGGTCGAGAGCGGATCGAAGACAACGACCTCGTCGAGCCGGTTGAGGAACTCGGGCTTGAACGACGCCCGCACCATCCCCATGACCGCCTCGCGTTTGGCGTTGTCGGGCATCGTCGGGTCGACGAGGAAGTGGCTGCCGATGTTGGAGGTCATCACGAGGATGACGTTGCGGAAGTCGACCGTGCGCCCCTGCCCGTCGGTGAGCCGCCCGTCGTCGAGCACCTGCAGGAGGATGTCGAAGGTCTCTGGGTGAGCCTTCTCGACCTCGTCAAGCAGCACCACGGAATAGGGCCGCCGACGCACTGCCTCGGTGAGCTGCCCACCCTCCTCATAGCCGACATAGCCTGGAGGCGCACCGATCAGCCGAGCGACCGCGTGCCGCTCGGAATACTCCGACATGTCGATCCGCACCATCGCGCGCTCGTCGTCGAAAAGGAAGTCGGCCAGCGACTTGGCCAGCTCGGTCTTGCCGACGCCGGTCGGCCCGAGGAAGAGGAACGACCCGGTCGGCCGGTCAGGATCGGCCAGGCCCGCCCGCGAGCGCCGCACCGCGTCACTGACAGCGCGGACCGCCTCGGTCTGCCCGATGAGGCGCGCGCCGATGAGCTGCTCCATGTGCAGCAGCTTCTCGGTCTCGCCCTGCAGCAGCCGCCCCGCCGGGATGCCGGTCCACGCCGAGATCACCTCGGCGATGTCGTCGGCACCGACGCGGTCCTTGACCATGACGTCCTTGTATGCCGTCCCCCCGGCTCCCGCTCCGGACCCCCCGGCTCCCGCTCCGGACCCCCCGCCCGCGGCGCCTCCGCCCGGTGTCGCCGAGCCAGCCCGGGACGTCACCTCGGACTCCTGGGCGCTGGCCAATTCCTTTTCCAGCGTGGGGATCTCGCCATAGAGCAGGCGTGCCGCACCCTCGTAGTTGGCTTCGCGCTGCAGCCGCTCGGCTTGGGTGCGCAGATCATCGAGCCGGGCTTTGAGCTCACCGACCCGGTTGAGCCCGGACTTCTCCGCCTCCCACCGCGCGTTGAGTGCGGCGAGGTCCTCGGTCTTGTCGGCCAGGTCCTTGCGCAAGCGCTCCAGGCGCTCGGCCGACGCCGCGTCGGTCTCCTTGGCCAGGTGCAGCTCTTCCATGCGCATCCGGTCGACGGTGCGCTGCAGTTGGTCGATCTCGACCGGCGAGGAGTCGATCTCCATCCGCAGCCGCGACGCAGCCTCGTCGACGAGGTCGATGGCCTTGTCAGGCAACTGGCGCCCGGTGATGTAGCGGTCCGATAGCGTGGACGCGGCCACGAGCGCCGAGTCCTCGATCTCGACCTTGTGGTGGGCCTCGTAGCGCTCCTTGAGCCCACGCAGGATCGCGATGGTGTCCTCGACCGACGGTTCGCCGACAAACACCTGCTGGAAGCGCCGCTCCAACGCGGCGTCCTTCTCGATGTGCTTGCGGTATTCGTCGAGGGTGGTCGCGCCGACCAGGCGCAGCTCGCCGCGGGCCAGCAGCGGCTTGAGCATGTTGCCCGCGTCCATCGCCCCCTCGCCGGTCGCCCCCGCCCCGACGACGGTGTGCAACTCGTCGATGAAGGTGACGACCTCACCCTCGGCGTTCTTGATCTCCTCGAGCACGGCCTTCAGCCGCTCTTCGAACTCGCCGCGGTATTTCGCCCCGGCCACCATCGCGCCGAGGTCCAGGCTGATGAGCTTCTTGCCCCGCAGGCTCTCGGGCACGTCTCCGTCGACGATGCGCTGAGCAAGCCCCTCGACCACGGCCGTCTTCCCCACGCCCGGCTCACCGATGAGGACCGGGTTGTTCTTGGTCCGGCGGCTGAGCACTTGGACGACGCGGCGGATCTCGGCGTCGCGTCCGATGACCGGGTCGAGCTTGCCCTCGCGGGCTCGCGCCGTGAGGTCGGTGCCATACTTCGCGAGCGCGTCGAAGGTCCCCTCTGGGTTCTCCGAGTCGACAGTGCGCCCGCCCCGCAGCCCCGGGATTGCCGACTCGATCGCCGCAGCATCGAGCCCGAACCGGCCGGTCTTGGCCAGCGCCAACAGGAGATGGTCGGTCGACACGAATGAGTCGCCCATCGCGGCCATCGCCGCTCGGGCCGCTTCCAGGACGCTCATCGCCGCCCGCGACAGGCCCGGTGCGCTGACCGAGGAACCGGAGGCGGACGGCATACCGGAAAGCGCCTGCTGGGCCACCTGGGCAGCCGCGGCGAGGCTGGAGCTCGCGGCCTGCAACAGCGCGGGAGTCGTCGTGTCGGACTGTTCGGTGAGTGCCTTGAGCAGGTGGGCAGGCTCGGTGTGGGGGTGGCCGGCCGCCGCCGACGCGCGGACGGCAGCCGACAGCGCTTCCTGCGCCTTGGTCGTCAGCTTGAGATCCATGGGTATGCCGTGTGCTCCTGATCGTGGGTGGCGCGCCACCGCGGGCGCTTTCCTTGGGCAACCCAGCCAAAGTTGAGTCTATTCCGCTCAACCTGACCAATGGAGTATGCCGGCAAGGGCCGGGGACACGAGTTCCCGCACCTCCGACTCGGTCCGCGGGTCATAGAGCAGCTGGCTCGCCGCACCCTGCAGGATCGCCAGAACAGCCCAGGCCACGGCGTCAGCCCGCAGCGACCCGTCGATCTCCCCCTCGGCCTGGCCCCGGCGCACGAGCCCCTCCAGCAGCCCCAACAGTCGGCGGTCGTCGACCGCGATGACCCCGGCGATCTCAGGGTCGTGGGCGGCCAACTCGGCGAACGCCGCTCCCTGCAACTCCAGGTCACGCCGCCGTTCGTCAAGGGGCAGGACGCTGGCCACCAACTCCACGAGCCAGGCATGCAGGGTTGGCCGCCCCGGCTCATGAGTCGGTGCCGGACCGACCGCTCCGCGCAGGCGAGCGAACATCGCCGTATGAAGGTCGACCTTGGTGGCGAATGCCTTCTGCACCGCCCCGAGCGACCAGCCCGACTCGGCCGCGACCGAGCGGAAGGTCACCGCGCGCATCCCCTGCCGCGCGACGATCCGCAGCGCGGCGTCGGCCAGTTCAATCTGTCGGGGGGTGAGGGACACATCGTCCACTGTAGGGACTGAGCGCAGTCCCAGGAGCCCCCTGCCCTCCTGGGACTGCACCCCGCCCGGCCTGGGGAGGGTCAGCGCGGCAAACGTCGCCACAGAACGACCGCGTAGCCCGCCAAGATCGCGCATTGGACACTCAGCCCGACCACCGCCGCGGTGTTGAGCACGTCGCCGCCGAGGTAGGCCGCGATGTCGTATGCCGCGTGGATGCCGATGGCCGGCCACAGGCTGCGCGTGTGCACGACGAGGAGCGCAACCACGACCCCGAAGAGAACGGCGAAGAGCAGTTGCAGCACGGCATACCCGAGGCTCTTGCCGCCCAAGAGGTTGGTGAGGTGCAAGAGGCCGAACAGGCCCGAGGAGGCCACCACGGCATACCGCGGGCCAGCGGGCCGGAAGACGGCCAGGACCAAGCCGCGGAACCAGATCTCCTCGTTGAACCCCGCCGCCAAAGACAGCCAGACGAGGCCGGGGACGAGGGCGCCGGAGACCGTCACCCCCGTCGCGGCGAGCACGACGAAGGGCACGACCAGCGCCGGGGCGAGCCACCAGGTCTTAGCAAGGTCGCGCGGCGAGCGGAAGCCGAACTGGATCGTGCTCGGCCGACTTCGCCACATGACCAGCAGGCCCACCAGCGCCGAGAGGGTCGCACCGGCTGCGGCCCCGAGGGTCTGGGCGCGCTCGTCGAGTCCGTTCGCGGCGGCGAGCCCGAAGCCCATGCCAGTGAAGACGGCGGGCACCAGGGAGAGCGCCATCCCCATGAGCCACGGGCGCCTTGCCCTGAACTCGGCCGGTGCGTCGACCGGGGCGCCTGAGCCTGGTGTGGCAGCCGACGAGAGGAGCGCCTGCACGGGCGCTGACGGTGCGATCGGGGCAAGCATCGGGCACTCCTCCAACGGGGATACGCGTGTATTCCCGAACTGTAGAATACATCTGTATTCGCTGTCAAGCCTTTCCCCTGACCCCCTGCCGCGACCTATCGTGGGGGGCTGGACACAGACAAGGAGTGCGGATGGCAGCCCGGGTCGAGGCGGTGCGCGCCGACATCACCCAGGAGACGGTGGACGCGATCGTCAACGCGGCCAACTCGACACTGGTGGGCGGGGGCGGGGTGGACGGCGCGATCCACGCGGCCGCCGGACCGCGCCTGTTGGAGGAATGTCGGCGCGTGCGACGCACGGCATACCCGGGGGGACTCCCCGTGGGGTATGCCGTGGCGACCGCCGCTGGCAACTTGCCCTGCCGGTGGGTGATCCACACGGTTGGACCCAACTGGCACCGCGGCCAACGCAACGAGGCGGACCTGGCGGCATGCTTCGCGGGCTCGCTCACCGAGGCGATCCGGGTCGGCGCGCGGTCGGTGGCGTTTCCAGCGGTGAGCGCGGGCGTCTACGGCTGGGAGGGTGCGACGGTCGCGCGGGTCGCCGTTGCGGCCGTGCGGTCCGCCCCGGAGCTGGCGCACCTAGACCTGGTGCGGTTCGTCCTGTTCAGCGACCGCTTGCTCGCGGACTTCCAGGCGGCTCTCACCGCCGATTGATCCGCCTCAGGCGAGGCTGATGAACAGCTTCTCCATGAGGGCCGTGTCGACCTCGGAGTCGCCGCGCTCGTGCGCCTCGTTGACACACTGCTTCAGACCCGTAGCGATGATGGAGAAGCCGACCCGGTCGACGGCTCGACGCACGGCTGCGAGCTGGGTCACGATGTCCTGGCAGTCGCGCCCGTCTTCGATCATCCGCAGGACGCCGCCGATCTGACCTTGGGCTCGGCGCAGCCGATTGGCCAGTTTGGCGAGCTCTTCCGGCGTCAGCTCCACCGTCGTCATGTCGGTCATCCTCCCACGACTCCTTCGGTTGGTCACTGAGTCCTCTGTGCCGCACCGCACACCGCTGAGGGACCTTCGACCCCGCATCGCGGCATACCCGCGGGGGTATCGTCTCACGTACCAGCTCCTCCCCGCGAGACCAAGAAGGACGACCCGACATGCGCACCCTCGTGATCCTCGGCGGGGGAACCGCCGGCACCATGGCAGCCAACAAGCTGCGCGATCGGCTGGCGGCCGAGGATTGGCGGATCGTCGTTGTCGACAAGGACGACAACCACGATTACCAGCCGGCTTACCTCTTCGTGCCGTTCGGCATCAACAAGAGCAAGCACGTCCGTCGCTCCCGGCACTCCTTCATCGACGACGGCATCGAGCTGCTCATGGGTGAGATCGATCGGGTCGATCCCGAAGGCAAGCAGGTCCACCTGGCCGACGGCCGGGAGTTGGACTACGACTACCTCGTCATCGCCACCGGCACGACCCCTCGCCCCGACCAGACCCCCGGAATGCTCGGCCCGGAGTGGCGCAAGTCGGTCCACGACTTCTACACCTACGAGGGCATGCTCGCCCTCAAGAAGGCCCTCAAGGAGTTCCGCGGCGGCCGACTCGTCATGCACATCACCGAGCTGCCGATCAAGTGCCCGGTGGCGCCGCTGGAGTTCGTCATGCTCGCCGACGACTACCTCACCAAAAAGGGCCTGCGCAAGGCCACCGAGATCGTCTACGTGACGCCCCTGGACGGCGCCTTCACCAAGCCGGTCGCCAGCCGCGAGCTCGGTCACCACCTGTCCAAGCGCGGCATCAAGGTCGAGCCCGACTTCATGATCGAGTCGGTCGACCAGGAGGCCAAGGTCATCCGGTCCTACGACGAGCGCGAGATCGCCTTCGACCTGCTCGTCACGGTCCCGCTCAACATGGGCGCCGACTACGTCGCCCGGTCGGGCCTGGGCGACGAGCTCAACTACGTGCCGGTCGACAAGCACACCAACCAGTCGACGGCATACCCGAACATCTTTGCCCTCGGCGACGGAAGCAACCTGCCGACGTCCAAGGCCGGCTCGGTGGCCCACTTCTCCGTCGAGGTCTTCGTCGAGAACTTCTGCCAGCTAGCCGCCGGCCAGCCCATGACCCACTCGTTCGATGGACACGCCAACTGCTTCGTCGAGTCGGGCAAGAACAAGGCGCTGCTGCTGGACTTCAACTACGAGACCGAGCCGCTCACCGGTCACTTCCCCTTCCCGGTCGGCCCGATGAGCCTGCTCAAGGAGTCGCGGACCAACCACCTGGGCAAGCTCGCCTTCCGGCACGTCTACTGGAACGTCCTGCTCCCCGGTCGGCCGATGCCGCTGCCGGCCGAGATGTCGATGTTCGGCAAGAACGTCGAGACCGAGTCTGCCCAAGCCTGACCGGGCGTTGCCCTCCCACCCCCCCATCCCGCACACGACCAGCACCAAGGAGATTGGACCCCATGCCCACCACCACGATCGCCGGCCGCCAGATCGACGTCGACGCCGAGGGCTTCCTCACCAAGCCGGAGCAGTGGGACGAGGAGCTCGCCCAGACCCTCGCCGCCAACATCGGCATCACCCTGACCGACGCCCACTGGGTGCCGATCCACTTCCTGCGCAAGGACTTCGAGACCCAGAAGGAAACCGCGACGCTGCGTCGGGTCTCGACGGTGGGCGGCATACCGGTCAAGGACCTCTTCGCGCTCTTCCCGGGCAAGCCGGCCAAGAAGATGTCCTACATCGCGGGCCTGCAGAAGCCCAAGGGCTGCGTCTGAACGCCAACGACCCAGATCCCACCGCCAGTCGACTACTGAGAGAACGAGATCACCATGACTGACATGATCGTCCCGTCGTTCGACGACGCGACGTCGACCGGGCGCAAGCTCGCGATCATCTGCTCCAAGGGCAACCTCGACATGGCCTACCCGGGCCTCATCCTGGCCAACGCCGCGCTCGGCGAGGGCATCGAGGTGCACCTGTTCTTCACCTTCTGGGGCTTCGACATGATCAACAAGGAGACGATGGGCAAGCTCAAGTTCTCCTACCTCGGCAACACGGCCATGCACATGCCCGGCCACTTCGGCATGTCGATGCCGCAAGGCATGGCGGGCCTGCCCGGCATGACCGCCGTGACGACGAAGATGATGAAGAAGCAGATCGCCGACCTCGACGTGCCTGAGGTGCCCGAGTTCCTCGACCTGCTGCACGGCTCCGGCGCCAAGATGTGGGCCTGCCGGATGAGCGCCGACATGATGCACCTGGAGAAGGAGCACCTCTACGAAGGAGTCGAGGACATCATCTCCGCGACCGACTTCATCGAGCTCACCGACGGCGCGCAGCTGTTGTTCATCTGATCGCTCGCCGCCCGCAGGCGGTCACCACGCACCATCCGGTATGCCGCCCGCTCACCGTGAGCGGGCGGCATACCTGCGTCGGGCTATGGTCAGCGATCCGCCGCCTCGCTGAGGCTTATCGGGCCTGGCGCTGTCGCGCGGCCAGCGATGAGTGGCCACTCGGGGAGCATCCGAATGCCCAGTGGCGCTGGCACGTGGACCGGCTCCACGTGCGCCGCGCCCATCCCCGCGATCGCCGCCTCCAGGTCACGGTCGTGGTGACAGCCAGCGGCATACCGGATGGTCAGCGGCGTGATCGCGGTCTGGACGATCCGCTTGAGCCCGCGACCGCGGCTGTGCTCCAAGTAGGCGAACACCCCGCCCGGCGCGAGCACCCGACTCACCTCCGCGAGAGCGCGCTGCACATCGACGACCGAACACAGCACCAAGGTGGAGACGACCGCGTCGACCGAGCCGTCCGCGAACGGCAGATCCTCCGCCCGACCGTCCACCACGCGCATCGGTATGCCGCCCTCCCGGGCTCCCAGCCTCGCCTGCAGCTGCTCGCGCATCCGGGGAAACGGTTCAACCAAGTCGACGTGGTCAGCCTTGACATAGTGCCGGATGTTGGCGCCCGTCCCGGCGCCGATCTCCACGACCCGGCCGGTCAGCTGGTCGACGAGTCGGGACCGGATCGGGCCGAGGAAGGTGCGCTCGACCTCGGCGAAGACCCGGTCGTAGCCGTCGGCGAAGCGACGGGCCCGGTGGTCCTCGGTGATCGGCGGCAGGCTCACTCGCCCACTGTCGCACGGCGGGCATGACCCGGCATACCCGAAGGCGACACCAGGCCGAGAAGGAGGGCGAGCAGCAGGATGGGTTGACCGGACAGCGGGTGGAGCAGGTCGAGCACGGCACCAGGCTGCCACGCATTGGCTCAGTCGTTGAACGTATGCCGCCTGTTGCCGAGCGCTGGGGAGTGGCGTCGCGACACCGAGGTGGTCGTGCGCCAGCCCGACGACTCGTTGTCCCACAGCGCTCGGTCCCCCGGGGGCTGCACATCGTGGTGGGCATAGAGGGTGACTGTCGTCGTTCCAGGGGACCGGCCAGGTGAACGAACACGGCCAGGCGTCCCGCCTCGCGATGATGTCGACGGTGAGCCATCGGCTCGCAGGAACTGCGCGACCCGCTCGGCGCCGGCGTCCACGTGGGCCTGCTCATAGTCCTCGTCCGTCTCCAGACTCACGCCGAGGATGCGGGCCAGTTCCTCCATGTCGGCACGCAAGTGCGGCAGCAGCGCGCGCACCCGGGGCGCGGATGGTCTCGACCCGGCCGTCGGAAATCGCGTGAGTCACGTCGGCGAGCCTTTGCTGGCGCGGGTCGCCGCCTTGCTCGTTCACGATGCAGCAGACGTCGCCAGCGAGGTGCTATCGGACGCGGCCTCCGACTCGGGTGGTCGCTCACTGTACCCACGTCCCAAAACCCGGCACTTGCGTAGGACGCGCTCTCGGCCCCGCCTTCCTAGCGTCGAATCGTGACCAGCCCCACTCTGCCCGAAGCTAGGCCGCACTCCCCTATCTTGCTCGCCGACCCTCGAGTCCGGGCGATCGCCGTCCGCGACAACGGCGAACCATTGGTCGATCTGCCCGCCTGGCTCACCGCAGCCACCGGCTCGGCGGCCCGGAGCCGGCGTGGGGTGGCGATCCGGTTGCGCGCCGCCGCGCTGCTGCTGCCGGCCGACCTGCGACTCCGAGTCGTCGAAGGATACCGTTGCGCCGCAGACCAGTTGGCGATCGAGGCGGCATACCGGCTCGTGGTGAGCAAGGAGCACCCGAGCGCGGACACGGCCGAGATCGAGCGCCTCACGAGCCGTTTCGTCGCGCCCTTGGAGGTTGCGGGGCACGTCGCCGGAGCCGCGGTCGATCTCACCCTGCACGACCCCGACGGCGCGCCGGTCGACCTGGGCTGTCCGGTCGATGCGACGCCCGAGCAGAGCGAGGGGCGCTGCTATCTGGACAGCCCGCTGGTCTCGCCCACCGTTCGCGCCCGTCGACAGGTCCTCGCGCGGGCGTTGCGTCGAGTCGGCCTGGTCAACTATGCGACCGAGTGGTGGCATTGGAGCTTCGGTGATCGCTACTGGGCCTTCGTCACCGGACGCTTATGCGCCGTCTACGGTCCACTGGATGCGGCGGTCCGGCCGTTAGCTTCGCTGTCCTGCAACCGATGAGCCGCTCCCAACGCATCTCCGCCCCGACCCTGCGGGTCGACCTGTCGGCAGTCGCACACAACGTGCGCCTGCTGCGCCAGCGCAGTGGATCCGAACTCATGGCAGTGGTCAAGGCCGACGGCTTCGGCCACGACGCCACGGCCGTGGCCGCCACCGCCCTCGCGAACGGGGCCACCTGGCTGGGCACCGCCACCATCGACGAGGCCCTGACCCTGCGCGCCGACGGCATCGAGCAGGCACCCCTGCTGGCCTGGCTGCACCCGCTCGACGCGGATTTCGAGGCGGCCATCCGAGCCGGGGTCGATCTGGCTGTGCCTAGCTTGGAGCACCTGCAGTTGATCCGGTATGCCGCCCGACGCGCCGGCCGTCCCGCTGCCGTGCACCTGCACGCCGACCTGGGCATGTCGCGTGATGGATGCCCGCCCGCAGACTGGATCCGGTTGTGCCACGACGCCGAACGGCTTCAGTCCGGTGGGACCGTGGAGGTCGTGGGCATCATGGGTCACCTCGGCTGCGCCGCCACGCCGAACCACCCGCAGAACCGGGTCGGTATCGAGGCGTTCGCCAGGTCGACGGCGGTTGCCCGCGCCCATGGCTTGCGACCGCGCTGGCGCCACCTCGCAGCGACGCCTGCCGTGCTCGCGTTGCCCGCAGCCCGGGCCGTCATGGCCCGCGTAGGGGCCGGCCTCTACGGGATCGATCCGGCGCGCACGTCGGCGCCGTTGCGGGGGGCAGTCACCCTCAGTGCGCCCGTCGTCGCGGTTCGCGAGGTCGACGCGGGCACCCCGATCGGCTACGACGCGGCATACGTCACGCCGGGCCGGACTCGGCTGGCGCAGGTGGCGATCGGGTATGCCGATGGCCTGCCCCGAGCGGCATCGGCGTCGTCAGGGGGCGGCGCCGATGTGTGGCTCGGGGGGCGGCGGTGCCGAGTGGTCGGCCTGATCTCGATGGACCAGATGGTCGTCGACATCGGTGACACGCCCGTCGTCCCGGGCGACCCGGCCATCGTCTTCGGTCCCGGCCATCACGGCGAGCCGACGCTGCGCGAGTGGGCCCGGGCCGCGGGTACGATCGAGCACGACATCGTCACTGGGCTTAAGGGCCGGGTCCGCCGAGTGCTCGACCAAGATGACCACGTCGGGACGGAGCCGCGGCCATGACCGTCCCATGCCGCGTCGCCGTCGTCGGCGGGGGCCGCAATTGCGAGCACGATGTGTCCATTGCTTCGGCCAAAGCCATTGCCGCAGCGCTCGATCCGACTCATAACGTCGTCGCTCTGACGATCGGCAGGGACGGGGTGTGGCTCGATCCGGACCATCGGCCGTTGGGCTCGACTCCGGCCGACTCCCTGGCCGGGGCGGTGCGCGTCCTGGACACGTGCGACGTCCTATTGCCCGTGGTTCACGGGCCCCTGGGCGAGGACGGGACGCTCGCGGGCTTGGCCGCCCTCGCAGGGATCCGGTGCGCCGGATCCGGGCTCACCGCCGGCGCGGTCGGGATGGACAAGTGGCTCACCAAGGTGGTAGCCGCCGAGGCAGGGATCCGCACCGCACGTGCGGTGCTGGTGCGGGTCGACGAGGCCGGTGTCTGCCGACCTGGGCTGGACAAGCTGTGTGCCGAGATCGGCACCGATGTCGTGGTCAAGCCGGTGTCCGCCGGGTCGTCCTACGGGGTCGCCGCGGCGCGCACCCACGAGCAGTTGCACGCCGCCGTGAGCGTTGCCGCCGGCTACGACTCGCGCGTGCTCGTCGAGGAGCGGCTGATAGGCCGAGAGGTCGACATCGCCGTCATGCGCACGGCCTCGGGCGAGTTGATCGTGTCGGCACCCTTGGAGATCGTTGCGGCCCAACCTGATTCACCGATCTTCGACACAACGACGAAGTACGACGGGTCGGCACGCTTCCTCGTCCCCGCTCCCATGACAGCGGCAGAGTTCCAGCAGTTGCGCGAGCTCGCCGTGCGGGTCTTCGAGACGCTCGGATGCGCGGGAGTGGCCCGGATCGACTTCTTCCGCACCGACATCGGCTGGGTCCTCAACGAGATCAACACGATGCCCGGGATGACCGAGCACTCTCAGGTGCCCCGGATGTTCGCCGCCCTCGGCGTGACCTATCCGGACCTGCTGGCCGAGCTCGTCGCCGCCGCGACCTAGGCTGCCCTCATGTCCCTGGAGACGCCCGTGCCACGCGTGCGGTCAGCACGCCTGGCCCTCGTGCGCGAGGTTGGGCCCGAGGTCGCGGTCCTGCTGCTGCTGGGCTATTTGTATGCCGCCTCGGCGCGCCCTATGGGGCTGGTGAACTCCCCCGTGAGTCTGGCCCTGATGGTGCCCCTCGTCGGGGGTGCGATGCTCTATCGCCGACGGCCCGGGCTCGGGATGCTCGTGCTCATCCTCGGCGGCCTGTTGCATGTGTGGCTAGGCGTAATGCCCATGCCGGCCGATCTGGCCTTCGCGATCGGCGGATTCGGGGCGGCGGCCTACGGGCGGCCGATCACCCGCGCGCTCGCGGCGTTCCTGCTGCCGATCGGGGCCTGGATCGGTTTGTTCCTGCTCACGACGACCTTCCACGAGGAACTGCTGCAGATCGTGGCGACCGTCCGGGCCGACCCCGCCCTGTGGGCCCAGGCGCTCGGAAAGATCGCCCCCGCCTTGGTCGTCTCGGCCATTGTCTCGCTTGCCCCTTGGCTGCTCGGCCTGGCCTTTCGCGCGGTGCGCCAGTCGCGCTCGGCGGACCTGCGCCGGGCGGCGGCGGAGGAGGACCGGCGGGCTCGGCGTTCCCCAGTTCCGAGGGATCG
>MTKY01060647.1_pt1 | contig 13989 bp, 9 predicted proteins | sample 1042731 | NCBI WGS metagenome assembly MTKY01 (sample SAMN06212206, study PRJNA360538) | anaerobic digester metagenome | biome: Wastewater treatment plant; material: sludge; isolation source: anaerobic digester fed with sludge from wastewater treatment plant | place: Denmark: WWTP Soeholt ... | reverse complement strand
TGTGTGGGACGTACGCATCGGCATCGCCGACGGGCTGTTCGCTGCCGAGCTCGCTGCTCGTCGGGCCTTGGCACAGGACTGCTTGGCGATTCCTCGCGGCGGCTCGGCGCACTTCCTGCGCGATCTGCCGATCGACGCTCTCGATGATCCCGACGTGGTGAGCCTGCTCCGTCGCATGGGCCTGCGGACGCTGGGCGACTTTGCCGGTTTGCCGGCCGCTGACGTGCACACACGCTTCGGCTCGCACGGTGAGCTGTTGCACCGGTTGGCTCGCGGACTCGATCCCCAGCCGGTGGGTCGTCGTCAGGTGCCGCCGGAGTTCGATGCCACGCTGCTGCTGGAGCCGCCGCTGGAGCTGGTTGAGCCGATCGCGTTCAGCCTGCGCGCCACAGCCGAGAACTTCGTCAAGGATCTCGCTGCCCACGGACTGGTGTGCACGACAGTGCTGATCGAGGTCGATGCCGACGGCTCACTGGCGACAGCACGGCGCTGGATGCATCCGCGGTGGTTCGGCGCCACCGATTTGATCGATCGGGTTCGCTGGCAGCTCACATCCGGAGAAGCCGTGCGCGCACCGGTGGATGCCGTACGGCTCATCCCGGAGGTCACCGAAGCACTTGGCGATCATGCCGACAGCCTGTTCGGTGGTGGGCCTGATGAGCGAGTCGAGCGCGGGGTGGCGCGGGTGCAGAGCATCGTCGGCCACGAGTCAGTGGTGTCAGCATCGGTGCAGGGCGGGCGCAGCCCTGCCGATCGGCGACTGTTGGTGCCGTGGGGTGAGCGCGTCGTCGCCAAGCGCCCGGCGGGATTGCCGTGGCCCGGCAGCCTGCCACCACCCGCACCTGCCACCGTCTATGCCGAGCCGCAGGAGGCGCTGGTCGTCGGCGTCGAGGGTCAGCCGATCGGGGTCACGGGTCGGGGTGTGATCACGGGGGAGCCGGCGCGATTCAGGGCAGCGGTCGGCAGTGACTGGCAGCCAGTTGCGTCGTGGGCAGGGCCGTGGCCGGTCGACGAGCAGTGGTGGGATGAGGCATCGTCGAGACGCCTCGCCCGGTTCCAGGTCGTCGGTGTCGATGGCAGCGCCTGGTTGATGCTCGTCGAGAACGGCGCCTGGTGGACGGAGGCGCGCTATGACTGACCGCGAGTGGCGCAGTGTGGTTGGTTTTTGGCAGCTGAAAGCAACCACACTGCGCCACTCGCGAGGGTTCTGACATGGGGTTCAACAATCCCGATGTCCCATGGCGCGAGCTCGAGCGACGGCTCTCAGGGCGCACCGAGCCCGATGGGGGAGACGCGCCGGGTTGGTCCCGCAAGCGTCCGGCGTACGAACCCGTCGAACAGATTCGACGGCCCGACGGACCTGTCGTGCCCTACGCCGAGCTGCACTGCCACAGCAACTTCAGCTTCCTCGACGGTGCGAGCGGCCCCGATGCGCTGGTCGAGGAGGCGATCAGCCTGGGACTGCACGGTCTGGCGATCACCGATCATGACGGCTTCTATGGCGCGCCGCTGTTCGCCGAGATCGCTCAGAAGTACGAGGACCAAAAGCTCATCACGGTCTACGGTGCTGAGCTCTCCATCGGCCTGAGCGGGCCGCAGAACGGCGTCGCCGACCCCGAGGGCAGCCACCTGCTGGTGCTGGCGCGTGGCGTCGAGGGCTACCACCGGCTCGCCGGCGCCATGACTGAGGCGCACTTTCGCGGAGACGAGAAGGGACGCCCCGTCTACGACCTCGACGAGCTCGCTGAGATGGGTCGTGACCACTGGCTGGTGCTGACTGGCTGTCGAAAGGGTTCCGTACGGCAGGCACTCACCGGTCGGCCTGAGGATGCAGCCAAGGAGCTGGACCGGTTGACTGCGATGTTTGGCCACGACAACGTTGTCGTTGAGCTGATCGACCACGGGTTCCCGACTGACAGCACCACCAACGACGCACTGGCAGCGCTCGCAGCTGATCACGGCTTGCCGATCGTGGCGACCAACAACGTGCACTACGCCAAGCCAGCAGCCCACCAGCTGGCCGCAGCGACCGCTGCCGTACGCGCGCGCCGCAGTCTTGGCGACATGGACGGGTGGCTGCCAACGTCGAGCTCGGCGCACCTGCGATCGGGTGCGGAGATGCATCACCGATTCGCCCGCTATCCGGGCGCGATCCAGCACAGTGTCACGATCGCCGACGAGGTTTCCTTCGATCTACGGGCGGTGACACCGCGGCTGCCTCGTCGTGGCATACCCGAAGGCCACACCGCGATGAGCTGGCTGCGTGAGCTCGCCGAGCAGGGCATACGTACGCGCTACGCCCACAATCCCGACGAGGCACGGACACGCATCGAGCGCGAGCTGGCGGTGATCGAGGAGAAGGACTTTCCGGGCTATTTCCTGATCGTCCACGACATTGTCAAGGAGGCCAAGCGACGCAAGATCCTGTGCCAAGGGCGAGGCTCGTCGGCCAACTCAGCTCTCTGCTACGCCCTTGGCATCACCGCGGTCGACTCGATCTTCTACAACCTGCCATTCGAGCGGTTCCTCGCCACGACGCGTGAGGAGGAGCCCGACATCGACGTCGACTTCGACTCGGCGAGGCGTGAGGAGGTCATCCAGTGGGTCTATGAGACCTATGGCCGACGCAACGCCGCCCAGGTTGCCAACATCATCAGCTATCGACCGCGCTCGGCGATCCGCGATGCAGCCAAGGCGCTGGGCTATTCGACGGGACAGCAGGATGCGTGGTCCAAGCAGATCGACGCCTGGAGCTCGATCTCGACCGACGAGACCTCGGAGGTGCCTGCGCAGGTCGTCGACCTGGCCAACCAGCTGATCAAGGCTCCCCGACACCTCGGCATCCACTCGGGAGGAATGATCCTGACCGAGCGCCCCATCGGCGAGGTGTGTCCCATCGAGCGAGGCCGCATGAAAGATCGCACGGTCCTGCAGTGGGACAAGGACGCCTGCGAGTGGATGGGGCTGGTCAAGTTCGACCTGCTGGGTCTCGGCATGCTCGGTGCGCTCAACCACACACTCGAGATCGTCGCCGAGCACTTGGGGGAGGAGTTGACCCTCGACACGATTCCCAAGGAGGAGGCAGCGGTCTACGACATGTTGTGCCGGGCCGACTCGATCGGCGTGTTCCAGGTCGAGAGCCGCGCCCAGATCGGCACTCTCCCGCGACTGCAGCCCCGCTCCTACTACGACCTCGCAATCGAGATCGCGCTGATCCGTCCGGGTCCGATCCAAGGCGGTGCAGTGCACCCCTACATACGTCGGGCGACCGGCAAGGAGGAGGTGACCTATCCGCATCCCGTCCTCAAACCCGTGCTTGAACGCACCCAGGGCGTGCCGTTGTTCCAGGAACAGCTGATGCAGATGGCGATCGCGATCGGCGACTGCACCGGCGACGAGGCAGATCTGCTGCGCCGGGCAATGGGGTCCAAGCGGGGCATCGAGCGCATCGAGTCGTTGCGCACCAAGCTCTACGAAGGCATGGCGCGCCACGGGCTCAGCGAGGAGGAGTCCGACGCGATCTATCTCAAGATCCAGTCGTTCGCCAACTTCGGTTTCGCCGAGAGCCATGCCCTGAGCTTTGCGCTGCTGGTCTATGCCAGCTCGTGGCTCAAGCTGCACTATCCCGCCGCATTCCTCGCAGCGCTGTTGCGCAACCAGCCGATGGGGTTCTACTCGCCTCAGTCGCTGGTCACCGATGCCCGGCATCACGGGGTCACGGTGCTGCGCCCTGACATCATCCGCTCGGGGGCGGTGGCAGATGTGGAGCTGGGTGAGTCGGGGCCACGTGGTCAGGAATCATGTTTGGAACGCTTGCAACCTGAAGTGAAGAGGTTCGTCCGTGGCACTGCCGATCCCACGCCCCAGCACCGACGTGACGGCGACTTTGCCGTAAGGCTGGGGCTCGACGAGGTGCAGGGACTCGGCACCGAGGTCGCCGAGCGCATCGTCGCCGTACGTGCTGAGCGGCCCTTCACCGACATGGCAGACGTTGCCCGCCGGGCGGAGGTGACGGTTGCCCAGATGGAGTCGCTGGCGACTGCTGGAGCGTTCGACGGCTTCGGCATGACTCGGCGCCAAGCGATCTGGAATGCCGGCTATGCCGAGCGCACCGACCAGCTCGAAGGAACGTCAGTCACCCTGTCTCCTCCCACATTGCCGGGGATGAGCGATGTCGAACTGACGATGGCAGACCTCTGGGCCACCCGCATCTCACCGGAGATACACCCGATCGAGCACCTGCGGTCACTGCTTTCGAGCGAGGGCATCTACTCCGTCGCCGGTCTGGACAAAGTCGAATCGGGCAGCCGGGTCAAGGTTGCCGGGCTCATCACCCACCGGCAGCGACCCGCCACCGCGGTCGGGGTGACCTTCCTCAACGTCGAGGACGAGACCGGGATGCTCAACATCGTGTGCTCGGAAGCGCTCTGGAGGCGCTATCGACGGGTCGGACGCAATGCCGCGGGGATGATCATTCGAGGCAAGCTCGAGAGGTATGAGGGGGTCACCAACCTGGTCGCCGACAAGCTGGAGCGCATCGAGGCGGTCTATCCGCAGGCTGCCTCGGCCATTCCTGCAAAGCACAGCGGCCGCAACTTCCGTTGAGCAGAAGTTGCGGCCATGACGCTGTGCTGGATCAGACGACGACCCCCTCAGGCACCTCGTCGTCGACGATCTCGTGATGTTTGACGTTCAAGAAGATCCACACGATCGCCGAGGCGGTCCAGATCATGAACGCACCGACCAGGAAGGCATGGGTTGCGCCAGAGGTGAACGCGCCCTGCCCGACGAGATCAGCGATGCGCTGCTTCATGTCGCCCGTCGGTGCCGGACCGCTGCCACCCGACAGTGATCCGGAGATCTCGGCCGCCTTGCCCCGGGTGAAGTGAACGGCAACCGTCGACAGCGCCGCCAGACCGATGGCACCACCGACCTGCTGCATCGTGTTCAGCACACCGGAGCCGATGCCCGATTCCTCGGTCGGGATGCCGTGCAGAGCGACCAACGTCATGGAGACGAAGGTCAGCCCCATGCCGATTGACATCAGCACGACCCACGGGGCGATCTGTGTCCAGTAGTTGATGCCGTCGCCGACCATTCCACCGTTGGTTGCGAGGCGGAGCAGGTTGGCGGGGCTGTCGTCGACGGTGATGCGCGAGAACCCGAACAGTGCGATACCTGCAAGCACTGTGCCGGTGCCCGCGAGGAACCTCGGATCGATCTTGGCGATGAGTTTCGAGGAAGCTGTTGCACCGGCGATCATGCCGACGGTGAAGGGCAGAAACGCGAAGCCGGTTCGCAGAGGGCTGTATCCCATCACGTTCTGGACCAGCAACGACAAGAAGAAGAACATCGCAAACATGGCCGCAGGGGTGATCATCATTGACACGAAGGCGGTTGCCCTGGCACGGCTGGCAAAGATGCCGAGCGGCAGCAAGGGGTGCGCCACGGTGCGCTCGATGGCTACAAAAGTGACCAGCAGAGCCGCGGCAGCAACCAGGGCGGCGATTGTCCAGGTGTCTCCCCAGCCGTATCGCGAGTCGCCGGCTCGTGAGAGCCCGTAGACCAGTGACGCCAGACCCAGCGTGCCCGAAAGCGCGCCGGGGACGTCGAGTGCAATGCGCTGCGGAGCGCTTTCGTTGAGGAACCGCGGCGCGATGAATGCCGCGAACAGGCCGATCGGGACATTGATCAGGAACGTCAGGCGCCAACCCTCGACGCCGCTCACGTTGAGTCCGGTCAGCCAGCCGCCAAGGATCAGGCCGATCGCGGCGCCGACGCCAGACAGGGCTGCGTACACGGAGAAGGCGCGGTTGCGCAGTGGACCTGCCGGGAACGTCGTGGTGATCAGCGCGAGGGCCGCGGGGGCGGCCATGGCTGCGCCGACGCCCTGCAGCGCTCGCGAGCTGAGCAACATCGCCTCGTTCTGAGCGAGCCCGCCAAACGCTGACGCGATGGCGAAGACGGTCAGGCCGGTCATGAAGATGCGGCGACGACCGTACAGATCGGCCAGGCGACCGCCGAGCAGCAGCAGCCCTCCGAATGCCAGGGCGTAGCCCGTGACGATCCATTGCAGGTTGTTCTGGCTGATGACCAGGTCATGGGCGATGTAGGGGAGGGCAATGTTGGCGATCGTGCTGTCGAGCACGACCATGAGCTGAGCCATACAGATGACGACGAGCGCCCACCCCAGCTTCTCGTTGGAGGCCGACTTCCCGGTCGTGATGGTATCTGTCATGACTCTTCCTTGGGATTGGATGGGCGAAGAACTGCGGGGAGGATCACCTGGTCTATGACTTTGGTGATGGTTTCGGGGGTGGGCGGCCGGCCCATGATGAACTGACGGTGAAGGACGATGCCCGCGAGTGCCGGGCCGACGATGTCGAGATCGAGGTCCTCACGGATCTCGCCCCTTGCCTCAGCCCTTTTGTACAGTTCACGCGTGCGTTCGATCTGTGGGCCGATGAACTGCGTGCGAAAGCCTTCGGCGAACTCGGCATCTCGACCCAGAGCGGTGATGAGGCTGCTGAACACCGCTAGCGCACGCTCATCGGCCAGGCCACCGTGGCCGCAGAACGAGGCGATCAGATCGCCTCGCAAGGTCCCGGTGTCGGGCGCATCGCCGATTGGCCCCTTCTGGGCAAGAACGGCTTCCAGCACAAGGCTGGCCTTGGAATCCCAGCGACGATAAAGCGTGGCCTTGGATGCTCGGGCCGCGGCGGCAACCGCATCCATCGTCAGTCGGTCGTAGCCGACGTCTGCGAGAACATCGAGCGTTGCTTCGAGTATTTCCTGCTCGCGTTCTCCCTCCACGCGGGGTCGGGAGGCAATTTCTGCCGGTGTCATCGTGCTCCTTATGGAACGAAACGGTTTCGTACCGTCAGACAGTACGACATCGTTCCATCGCGCGACAAGTCTGATCCGGTGTGACATGTCGCACAGAGGCGTGGAAACCATCGAGCGGTAAAGGTTGACATGACTTTAAGGTGCGGCTTAGAGTCGTGTTGACACTAAGTCAGGAGGCGGGCATGACGATCGGGATGCAGGTTGATCAGCGAGTCTCGCTTGCTGTCTCCACCGTGATCTTCGCACTCCGTCCGCACCCCCGAACGGGTCTTATGACGCTGTGGCTGCCGCTGGTTCGCCGCATACGCGAGCCATACGAGGGTCAGTGGGCGTTGCCCGGTGGACCGCTTGAAGCCGATGAGGATCTCGCCGCGAGCGCTCGTCACACACTCGAACGTACGACGGGTCTCACGCCCAACTACCTCGAGCAGCTCTATGCGTTCGGCAGCCTCGACCGTTCTCCGGATGATCGGGTGGTGTCGATCGTCTATTGGGCGCTCGTCCAGCCCGACGAGGTCGCCCGCGCGGTCGATGGCGAGAACGTCGAGTGGTTCGTCGCCGACGAGCTGCCGCTGTTGGCCTTTGACCACTCCGAGATCGTCGCGTACGCGCTTGCACGCCTGCGCGCCAAGATCACCTACACACCGATTGCCTACGGGTTCCTGCCGCAGGAGTTCACCCTGGCGGAGCTTCGGTCGGTTCACGAAGCGGTGCTGCGTACGTCCCTCGACCCGGCCAACTTTCGCCGCCAGGCGCTCGCTGGCGACACGCTCATACCGACGGGCAACTACCTGCAGGGCACCAGCCACCGACCCCCAGCGCTGTTCCGATTCACGGCCGGCGCACCGACACCGCTTCCAGAGGAGCGCAGATGACCTCCATCAATGACATCATCACCGCCGACCCCGCAGCGAGCTGCGATGTGGAGCTGGTGAAGGGGCCGTGGGAGTTCGACACGATCCCCGGCTACGGCCCGGGCTGCTCGGAAGACGACATCATCCCCGAGCCGGTCGTACGTCCAGGCCAGCTCCCCGCTGCCTACCAGAAGATGAGCGACGACGAGCTCCACTCGCGGATCCGCGCTGCCAAGAAGGCACTCGGTGACAAGCTGGTGATCCTCGGACACTTCTATCAGCGCGACGAAGTCATCCAGCACGCCGACTTCGTGGGTGACTCGTTCCAGCTGGCCAACGCCGCACTTGCAATGCCGGACGCCGAGGCGATCGTGTTCTGCGGGGTGCACTTCATGGCCGAGACCGCCAACATCCTGGCCCGCCCCGACCAACATGTGATCCTGCCCAACCTCGCCGCTGGTTGCTCGATGGCTGACATGGCCGACGAAGACTCGGTTGAGGCGTGCTGGGAAGAGCTCATGGCAATCTATGGCGACGCTCTCGGTGAGCACGGCAAGCAGCCCGTCATCCCGGTGACCTACATGAACTCCTCGGCCGCGCTCAAGGCATTCTGCGGGCGCAATGGCGGGATCGTGTGCACGTCGTCGAACGCGTCAACCGTGTTGGAATGGGCGTTCGAGCGCGGAGAGCGGGTCCTGTTCTTCCCCGACCAGCACCTGGGCCGCAACACCGCCAAGGCGATGGGCATCACGATGGACCAGATGCCCATGTGGAACCCGCGCAAGCCGCTCGGCGGGCACTCCGAGCAGGTGCTGCAGGATGCCAAAGTGCTGCTGTGGCATGGCTTCTGCTCGGTGCACAAGCGGTTCACCGTGGGTCAGATCAACAAGGCCCGCGAAGAGTTCCCAGACGTCAAGATCATCGTTCACCCTGAGGCTCCGATGCCGGTGGTCGATGCCGCCGACGCATCCGGGTCGACTGATGCGATCCGCAAGTTCGTCGAGGCGTCACAACCCGGCGACACCATCGCGATCGGCACTGAGGTCAACATGGTCAACCGGCTCGCGGCGGAGTACCCCGACCGTACGATCTTCTGTCTCGACCCGGTCGTGTGCCCGTGCTCGACGATGTATCGCATTCATCCCGGCTATCTCGCCTGGACCCTCGACGGGCTGATGGAAGGGGAGTACCGCAACGAGATCATCGTCCCTGACGCCATCGCCACCGAGGCCAAGGTGGCACTCGAGCGCATGCTTGCGGCGCTGCCCAACACCATCCCAGTGACGGGAGACTGACATGCCCAGCATCATCGTCGTCGGCAGCGGAGTTGCCGGTATGACGGCAGCGCTTGAGGCGGTCGGCTCGTACGACGTCACGCTGCTGACCAAGGCGACTCTCGCGCAGAGCAACACGCGCTATGCGCAGGGCGGCGTTGCCGTGGTCACGGACGCCATGAGCGATCCGGGTGCGCCCAAGCTCGGCGACACGATCGAGTCCCACGTCGAGGACACTCTTGTCGCTGGCGCGGGGCTCTCCGACAAGGAGACCGTCGGCATCCTGTGCGCTGAAGGTCCCGCGGCGATCGATGAGTTGATCGAACGAGGGGTGAAGTTCGACCGCCATGACGGCGAGCTCTCACACGGTCTCGAAGCCGCCCATGCGTACGCCCGCATCCTGCACGCCGGCGGTGACGCCACCGGTGCGGGGATCGCATACGCACTGATCGATCGCGTTCGTGAGAGCGACATCGACGTACGACTGCAGACGACTGTCGTCGACCTTCTGATCCACGACGGTCGCTGCGTGGGCGTGAAGCTGCTCGGCGGTGACGAGCTGCGAGCAGACCACATCATCCTCGCCACAGGTGGGGCGGGACAGTTGTTCCCCTACTCGACCAATCCGGCGATCGCCACGGCCGACGGACTCGGGATGGCGCTGCGCGCGGGAGTCGTCGCTGCAGATCTGGAGTTCTATCAGTTCCACCCCACGTCGCTCGACGCCCCGGGCAACTTCTTGGTGTCGGAAGCGGTACGCGGTGAGGGTGCGACGCTGATCGACGCTGATGGCAGGCGCTTCATGCTCGATGTGCACCCCGATGGTGAGCTTGCTCCGCGTGATGTGGTGGCGCGTGGCATCGCGATGCAAATGACCAAGCAGCCGGGCATCCCCGTACGCCTCGATGCCACAGCGCTGGGTGCGGAGTTTCTGGCCAAGCGCTTCCCCAACATCGACGCCGCCTGCCGCGCGCAGGGCTTCGATTGGGGCGAGGTGCCGATCCCCGTCACCCCGGCGGCTCACTACTACATGGGCGGTATCCGCACCGACGAGTGGGGACGCACCTCGCTGCCCGGCCTGTACGCTGCGGGTGAGGTCGCCTGCAATGGCCTGCACGGCGCCAACCGGCTGGCGTCCAACTCTCTGCTCGAAGGCGCCGTCTATGGCACCCGGGTCATCGAGGGTCTCAACGATCCGCAGCCTGTCGCCACCTTTGGTGGTGATTGGCCCGCGCCGATCACGGTCGACCTGGTCGACGATCCCGGGGCCGACGACGTCAACCGTACGGATCTGCAGCGCCTGATGTGGGATGCGGCAGGTCTGGCTCGCAACGGTGAAGACCTAGAACAAGCGATCGCCAAGCTCAAGGGCTTCAAGGCGCCGGTCGTCAACGATGCAAAGTCGGCCGAGGACGCCAATCTCCTGGTCGTCGCTCGTGCCGTCATGACGAGCGCTCTTGCGCGCAACGAGTCCCGTGGAGGTCACTTCCGCACCGATTTCCCCGAGACCGATCCGGCGCAGGCGCGTCACTCCTCGGTGGTTGCTGATGCTTGAGCGTCGCCAGATCCAGCCCATCGTCGACATGGCGCTCGACGAAGATGCGCCGTTCGGCGATCTGACGTCGCAGACCCTCGTGCCTTATACAGCGAACGCGACAGCAGATCTGGTGGCTCGCGAGCCGGGGGTGTTCGCCGGCGCAGAGGTGTTCGAGATTGCCATGAGCACTCTCGATCCGACGGTCAAGGTGACCCTGAAGGCCTCCGATGGTGATCGGTTCGAGAAAGGTGCCGTGCTGGCTCACGTCGAAGGTGCGGCCCGTGCCGTTCTGCAGGCAGAGCGGGTTGCGCTCAACCTCGTGCAACGCATGACCGGCATCGCGACGCTCACCGCGATGTACGTCGACGCCGTCGCTGGAACAAATGCGCGCGTTGTCGACACCCGCAAGACGACCCCGGGGTTACGAGCGCTGGAGCGCCACGCCGTACGGTGCGGCGGCGGGCACAACCACCGCTACTCGCTGTCAGATTCCGTGATGGCCAAGGACAACCACCTTGCCGTGATCGACGACATCACGGCAGCTCTCAAGCACGCCAAGGCCGATCTTCCTCACACGACACACATCGAGGTCGAGGTCGATCGGCTCGACCAGATCGACGCGGTCCTCTCCTCAGGTGCTGTGAACACGATCATGCTCGACAACTTCTCGCTGGATGATCTTCGCACTGGTGTGGCACAGATCGGCGGCCAGGCGTTGGTCGAGGCCAGCGGCGGCATCACGCTCGAGACGATCAAGAGTGTCGCTGAGACGGGTGTCGACATCATCTCAGTGGGTGCACTGACGCACAGTGTCCGAGCTCTCGATCTCGGTCTCGACATCACGGTCCGTTGATCGACTTCCCATGATCTATCTGGACGAGGCGGCCACCACTCCGTTGTCGCGAGAAGTCCTCGAGGCGATGTGGCCGTTCCTCAGCACGGAGTATGGCAATCCGTCGAGCCATCATGAGGTCGGAGATGCCGCCCGCAACGCGCTCGAACAAGCACGCGCCGAGGTGGCAGAGGTGCTCGGTGCCAAGGTCTCTGAGATCACATTCACGTCCGGTGGCACGGAGTCCGACAATGCCGCGATCAAGGGAATCGCACTCGCTGCACCCGGCGGCAAACACATCATCGTCTCGTCGATCGAACATCCGGCAGTGCTGGAGTCAGCAGAGTGGCTCGGCCGGCTCGGCTACGAGATCACGGCGCTCGGCGTCGACCGCGACGGGATCATCTCACCGGACAAGCTGGCTGCTGCCCTTCGTCCAGACACGACGCTGGTGAGCATCCAGTACGCCAACAACGAGGTCGGCTCGATCCAGTCCATCGCCGAGCTGTCCGCGATCGCGGGTGACGTACCGTTCCACACCGACGCGGTGCAGGCAGCGAGCTGGCTTGACCTCGACGTCGGCAAACTCGGCGTGCAGGCCATGAGCATCTCGGGCCACAAGATCGGCGCACCCAAGGGCATCGGCGTTCTCTACGTCAAGCGGCGCACTTCGTTCGAGCCGCTGATTCACGGCGGTGGACAGGAGTCCGGTCGGCGCTCCGGTACAGAGAATGTCGCCGCCGCGGTCGGCATGGCCACAGCGCTCCGCTCGGCCGGAGGTTCACCCGGAGCAACGATCGCCATGCGCGACGACTTCATCCGCGAGGTGCTGACGACGGTGCACGGCGCCGAGCTGACGGGCCACGCCACCAATCGTCTGCCGGGCAGCGCGTCATTCGTGTTCCCGGGCACCAGTGGCGAGGCCATCCTCATCGAGCTCGAGTCGCGCGGGATCGTCGTCTCGAGCGGCTCAGCCTGCGCCGCCGGCAGCGACGAGCCGTCACACGTCCTCACGGCGATGGGCTATGACGCGGAGGTCGCGCAGACCGCCGTACGGTTCACGTTCGGGCGTTCCACCCGCCCCTCTGATCTCGCCACGGCGGCCGAAGACCTCGTCCGCGCTGTCGCGGCGGTGGGCGGCATCGCGTCCTAGCGGGGCTCAGGTCACGTGGGCATCGGCGAGGTTCAAGGCCTCGTCGAGGATCGCCATGCCACGGCGCGCGTCGTCGTCGCTGATGTTGCACGGTGGCACGACGTGGATGCGGTTGAAATTGGCGAACGGGATCATTCCGGCCTTCTTGCAGGCGGACATGACCTCACCCATGGCCGCGCTGCTGCCGCCGTACGGCGCCAGTGGCTCGCGAGACTCCGGGTTCGACACCAGCTCGAGCGCCCAGAAAGCGCCGAGACCGCGCACCTCTCCCACGGACGGGTGACGGGACCCGATCTCAGCCAGGCCGGGCCTGAAGACTTCCTCGCCCAGTCGCTTGGCGTTCGTCACGATGCCCTCGTCCTGCATCACGGTCAGTGCCGCCACCGCGGCGGCCGCTGCGAGCGGGTGTCCGGAGTAGGTCAGTCCGCCGGGGTAGACGCGATGCGCGAACGTCTCGACGATCGGGTCACTGATGACGACGCCGCCCATCGGCACGTACCCGGAGTTCACGCCCTTCGCGAAGGTGATCAGGTCGGGCACGAGGTCGAAGGCGTCGATCGCAAACCATTCACCCGTACGTCCGAATCCGCACATGACCTCGTCGGCGATGAGCATGATGCCGTGCTCGTCGCACAAGGCTCGTACTCCCGCGAGGTAGCCGGGTGGCGGCACCATGATGCCGGCAGTGCCGGGCACCGTCTCGAGGATGATCGCGGCAATCGTGTTCGGACCCTCGTTCTCGATCAGGTGTCGCAGGTGGGTGAGCGCGCGCTCGGACTCCTCGGCCTCGGTCGTGGCGTGAAACTCCGAGCGGTAGAGGAACGGCCCGAAGAAGTGCACTGTGCCAGCCGATGAGGTGTCACTGGGCCAGCGCCTCGGATCACCCGTCACGTTGACCGCGAGCTGGGTGCCTCCGTGGTAGGAGCGGTAGGTCGAAAAGACCTTGGTGCGTCCGGTGTGGAGACGCGCCATCCGAATCGCGTGCTCGTTGGCATCGGCGCCGCCATTGGTGAAGAACACCTTGTTGAAGCCATCGGGAGCGCGCTCGGTGATGAGCCGGGCGGCCTCTCCACGCGCCTCGTTGGCGATCGGAGGCCCAATAGTGCACAGCGTCGCAGCCTGCTCCTGGATCGCAGCCACAACACGGGGGTGCTGATGTCCGATGTTGGTGAAGACCAGCTGGCTGGAGAAGTCGAGGTATCGAGTGCCGTCCTCGTCCCAGATCTCGCTGCCCTGGGCGCCGGTCACGACCATCGGCGTGATCTCGGCCTGCGCCGACCACGAGTGGAAGACGTGGGCGCGGTCGAGGTCGTACGTCCTGCTCATCGGTCACTCCTTGGTGTACGTATGTCGTCAGTCATGCGTCGGGAACGCCAGCTCGAGACCGCCGGACGGTGACACGGCCGGATCGGCCCACCGGCTCGTCACGACCTTGCCACGGGTGAAGAAGTGCACGCCCTCGACACCGTGCGCGTGGGTGTCGCCGAACAGCG
>MTKY01055379.1_pt1 | contig 14000 bp, 15 predicted proteins | sample 1042731 | NCBI WGS metagenome assembly MTKY01 (sample SAMN06212206, study PRJNA360538) | anaerobic digester metagenome | biome: Wastewater treatment plant; material: sludge; isolation source: anaerobic digester fed with sludge from wastewater treatment plant | place: Denmark: WWTP Soeholt ... | reverse complement strand
CCCCAGGCCGGACCATTCTTCTTGCGGGACAGGAACGGCGACTCAGTGCACCAATTCGTGCTTCGTAATTCTCAGTTGGGCTTTAAGACGAAGCATGATCGAGGAGTGCATCTGGCTGACGCGGCTTTCGGACAGATCAAGCGTAGCGCCGATCTCCTTCATGGTCATCTCCTCATAGTAGTACAGGACCATGATGAGCCGCTCGGCCCGGTTGAGCCCCCGGGTGACCAGGTCTCGCAGGTCGCGCTGCTGGATTTCGTGAATGGGATCGCGTCCACGACGATCCTCCAGCACGTCAATCTCGCAGACATCCTTGCTGGAATCGGTTTCGTAGAACTTGCGCGACAGCGACACCAGGCTCACGGCCGTGGCATCGCGAAGCAGTTTGTCCATCTCAGGGGCAGGCAGTTGCAGGCGGTGGGCCACCTCTTCGTTCGTAGGAAGCCGGCCCAGTTCGGCCTCCAGCGCACGGGTGATCTTCTCCAGTTTGTGGGCCCGGCTCCGAACGAGCCGGGGCACCCAATCCATCATCCGCAGTTCGTCAAGAATGGCCCCCCGGATCCGTGGCGTGCAGTACGTTTCGAACTTGACCCCGCGATCCAGGTCGAAGGAGTCTATCGCGCCGACCAATCCAAAGATGCCGGCCGAAACCAGATCGTCCGTATCCACCTCGTCGGGCAGTTTGGCCCCGATGCGATCCGCGTTGTACTTGACCAGAGGCAGATAGGCTTCGATAAGGCGATTGCGCAGGGTTCGGTCGCCCGTCTGTTTGTACTCCGTCCACCACCGCTCGAGGTCGGGATGGGCCGCAGCTTTCCGGGTGCGCATGGCACTTTCTCCTGACAACCTGCAGAAGTACCGGCGCGGATCAGACGGGGCATCCCCATCCGGACAAAGCCTCGCGACGCGGCTGGGGTCCGCGCCCGTCGATGCCTATGTCCCCATCGGACTCGTTCGAACCTCGGTCGAACTGCTTGTGGATCTGGCGTTGCCGACGGGCTCCGCCGTGACTCCCACAGCGGAATCGGCCGCCTCCTCGGCTTCCGGAACCACCTCCTGGTACCGTCGCCGCGCGTAGTCATCGATCACGTATTGGGCGACGGCGCCCAGCAGCAACCCGATCACACAAAAGAGAACCAGGGCCCAGATGGCACGCGACAGGATGGTCAACACCGGGTTGCCGGTCCACAGGCCGACCAGGACGCTGACCGAAAACGCCAGCGTGCCCAGAATGCCCCCCGTGTAGCGCGCGATCATTCTGACTCCACCTCGGTCCTCAAAGGAACCGGCGGATACCGATCAGGTGGACGTGGGAACGAATCGTTGGGCGCCAGCACTCGCGAACCACCGCGCCGTGTGCGAGTGCACCCCTCGCTCGTCGAGAAGGGTCACAACGGCTCCGTCCTCAACAGTCGTCCTTCTGACGACGGGCCCGGCATCCGTACCAGAACCCCGCATTCCAAAGCCGCGCCGTGCCTACGGCACAAACAGGCCGACGACTTTGCGGAAATACCCGCCCTCTACCGCCGGCCGCGCCGATCGTTTGGCCAGCCGCACCGCGACGGCTCCCAGACACGCGCTGGCCGGACAACGCGGGTATCGCAGCACAAACGGAACCCGCGTCCGAACGGCCATCTCCACGTGCATATCTTGCAGCAGATAGCCTCCGTCTGCAATAGGGTGTTTCAAGAACTTTTCCGCCACCTGGGCGATTCGCTGAAATGTCTCACGAGCCTCCGACCGGCTGGACGCCAGGTTGACCAGCAGGTGGATCCGCGCCCGGCATCCGTCACGCCACAAGCGCTTGATGGTGGCGTATGCATCCGCCACGGCCGTGGGCTCCGGCGTGGTCACCAGCAAAACGGCATCCACAGCCATCGCGAAGGCCAGGACATTGCGGGACAGACCCGCCCCACAATCCGCCAGGATCACGTCACAGCCCGCCTCCAGCTCCGCCATCTGGCCGATCAACCGGCGACAGTGCAGCTCCGACAGATCCAGCGACCGCTGGCCGCCGGAGAGCCCGGGCACGAAGCGAAACCCGCCCGGGGCATCCACCGCGATGTCCTCCATACGGCGCTGGCCGGAAAGCACGTGTGACAAATTCTGCGTGCAGCGCAGCCCCAGGAGCACATCGTCGTTGGCCAGTCCGATGTCCGCGTCGATCAGTGTTACCCGCAATCCGCGTCCGGCCAGACACGCCGCCAGGTTCACCGCGATGTTGCTTTTGCCCACGCCCCCTTTGCCGCTGGTGATGGCGATGGACCGGGCACCGTCACCGTGCTCGGTCAACTGAACCAGACGGCGCAGGCGGGCGGCCTGATCGGTGCGTCCTGGTTGTGCCCCATCCACGAACATATCACACGTCCATCGTTCGCGTCGCCCCCTCAGACGGCCGCAAGCCGGGATCCTTTCACAATGAGGTGGGCCAGGGTCCGGCTCCGCCCCACCTGGATGTCGTCGGGCACATCCTGCCCGGTCGTGACGTAGGAAAGCCGGGCCTCTGCCCGGGCAAGGCACGTGAGAATCGATCCAAAACCGATCGCTTCGTCGAGCTTCGTGAAGATCACCCGGTTCACACCCAGACCGCGGAACCGCTCCAGCGCGTCCAGCAGAACCCCCTGCGAACAGGTGCTGGCCAGCACAAGATGCACCTCGTGCGGCCGGGCCTGGTCGAGAAACTCCCGCAGTTCGCGGAGACGCGCGGTGTCGGCGGGACTGCGCCCGGCCGTGTCCAGAAGCACGAGTTCGCGGTCATGCATGCGCTGGACGGCCTTGCCAAGCTCCGCCGGCGTTCCGACCACCTCCAGAGGCACGCCGATGATGTCCGCGAACGTCCGCAACTGCTCCACCGCGGCGATACGATACGTATCGATGGTGATGAGGCCCACTTTGCGGCCCTCGCGCAGGCTGAAGTTCGCCGCCAGCTTGGCGATGGTCGTGGTTTTGCCGACGCCCGTCGGGCCGACCAGCGCGACGACCGCCGGAGAGCGCGACGCGCCCAGTTGAATGGGACCGGCCACCGGGAGCATGGATTCCACATACCGGGCGAGACGTTCATACACGGCGGCACGGCTGTGAATCTGATCCCCCAGCTCGTGGCGAACGCGTTCCACGAGGCGCCCGGCAATATCTTCGCCCACCTGCCGCTGGATCAGTTCTACGAAAGTGTCTGCGAGAACTTCCGGAAGAGAGGCGGCATCCGCCCGTCGCGCCCGTGAGGCCAGACGATGCACCAGCGCCTTGAGGCTGGAAAGCTCTTCCAGCAGCCGTGGCGCCGTCTGTTCCAGTGACACAGCCACAGCAGTCGTCATGGGCTCGGCCGTCTCCTTCGCACCCGCACCCTGCCGCGCCGACTCCGGTGGCACTCTAGCCGGGCGCGCGGCTTTCCGCAAGTCAAAAGTGTTCGATCCGGCGGCGGCGGTGATTTCCACGAGCGGCTCACCGCCGATCCCGAGCAGGCCGCCCGTGCGTACGTGGCGCGTGTGCAGGATCACCGCATCGCGACCGAAACGGCGCTTCACCTGATCGAGAGCTTCCGCCATCGTCCGGGCCTGAAAGGTTCTAAGATCCTTCATCGACGACTACCATTCCGTGCGATTCGAGCTGAACTCCACGAACAATCTCGTTGTACGACAATACGGACACCAGAGGCAGGGCCGGCTCGATCAGCCGGCGCACCCAGACCCGGATCTGGGGTGAACACAGTACCAGCGGCGTCTGTCCCTGGCAGGCGGGCAATGCCTGCTCGACGGTGTGCCGAACCGCGTCGACGATGCGGGTCTGCGTGGCGGGCGGAATCGTGATGAGCGTCCCGCGCTCGGTGCGATCCAGGCCGGCGTTGATCAGGTGCTCCAGTTGCGGATCCAGCGTGATGCAGTGCAGCTTGCCGTCCGTCGCCCGGTGCATCTGGCAGATGGTCCGGGCCAGCGAGTTCCGCACGTATTCCGTGAGAACCTCCACGTCCCGCGTGCGCCCCACCCAGTCGCCCAGGGTCTCCAGAATGGTCTCCAGATCCCGGACGGGCACCCGCTCGCGCAGCAGGGTTTGAAGCACGTTCTGGATCTCTCCGGGTTTGACCACCGTGGGCACCAGCTCTTCCACCAGCTTCGGCGACCGCTCGCGGAGCGCGTCCAGTAGCCGGTTGACCTCCTGGCGCGTCAGCAACTCATCGGCGTGCTGCCGGATGACCTCCGTGAGGTGGGTGGCCAGGACGGCCGTGGGCTCCACCACCGTGTAATTGCGATGCTCGGCATCGTGCCGCTGCCCGTCCGTGATCCACAGGGCGGGAAGACCGAAGGCCGGTTCGCGGGCCTCTGCCCCCGCGATCTTCTGCGTCACGGTGCCGGAGTCGATGGCGAGCAGGTGGCCGGGCATCAGGTCGCCCGCGGCCACATCCATGCCTTTGAGCTTGATGCGGTACTCGTTGGGCTGAAGCTGCACGTTGTCCCGGATACGGATGGGCGGCACCACGATCCCCATCTCCTGAGCGACCTGGCGGCGCAGGTTCGTGATGCGGTCCAGCAGATCGCCGCCCTGCTTGCGGTCCACCAGCCCGATCAGCCCGTACCCGATTTCCAGCTCCATGGGATCGACGCTGAGATACTTCTCGATCCGCTCCTGGGCGGGCGCGGCCGTCCGTTTGCGCGTGGCCTCCGCGGCGACCGCGGCCACCTGGGACCGGCGCAGGAACCAGGCGATGGACGCGCAGCCGAACCCCAGCCCCAGCAGCGGCGGCTTGGGCATCGGCGTCATCACCAGCAGAAGCAGGAATCCTGCCGTCAACAGCAGGGCCACCGGGTGCGACGTGAGCTGGCTCAGCAGCTCGTCGCCCAGGTTCGTTTTCGACGCCGAGCGGGTCACCAGCATGGCCGCCGCCACCGACACCAGCAGCGCGGGAATCTGCGACGAAAGCCCGTCCCCGATGGTCAGCTTGGTGAAGGTGGCCAGCGTGGTCATGAAAGACATGTCCAGCTCGACCAGGCCCACATAGATGCCGCCCAGGATGTTCACGACGGTGATGATCAACCCGGCGATGGCATCGCCACGGACGAATTTGCTCGCCCCGTCCATGGCCCCGTAGAAGTCCGACTCGCGGGTGATTTCCTCCCGACGGGCCTTGGCTTCCGCCTCGCTGATGATGCCCGCGTTCAGATCGGCATCGATGGCCATCTGTTTGCCGGGCATCCCGTCCAGGGTAAAGCGGGCCGCCACTTCCGCGATGCGGGTGGCGCCCTTCGTGATGACCACGAACTGAATGATGATGATGATGATGAAGATGATGGCGCCGATCATCAACTGCCCGCCGGCCACAAACTCTCCGAACGTCTCAATAACCTTCCCCGCGGCGGCCGTCCCCTGGGTCGCATTGGACAGAATGAGCCTCGTGGTGGCGACATTCAGCACCAGCCGAAACAATGTCACACCCAGCAACAGCGAGGGAAAGGACGAGAACTCCAGCGGACTGGCGATATACATGATCGTCATCAGAATGATGGCCGCCAGGGCGATGTTGGTCGACAGCAGAATGTCCATCAGCCACGGCGGAAGCGGGATCAGAATCACCAGCAACAGGGCCATCGAGGCGATGGGCAGCACGACGCTGCGATGCGTGGCCGCCGATTGCAGCAGCATCAAAGGATTGACGCGTGCCATTGCCATGCCTGGATCGTCCCTGTCTTACGCCCGGTTCCCTCGCGGGCCCCCCGGGCCGGGTCACCCCGTCCGTCAGGCCGCGGAAACCGCCCGCGGCCCCAGTCCCTTGCCGGTCAGTTCGTACACGTACGCCAGTATCTCCGCGATCGCCTGGTAGAACCGCTCGGGAATCTCCTGCCCCACGCGCACCACGTCATACATGGCGCGGGTCAGGGCGCGCCGTTCGACAATGGGCACCCCCGCCGCCGCCGCCAGTTGCCGAATGCGCAGCGCGGCATAGTCCGAACCCTTGGCAACGACCACCGGCGCGTTCATCCGCTCGGCGTCGTATTCCAGCGCAATCGCCAGGTGCTCCGGGTTCGTGATGACCACGTCGGCCTTGGCCACGGCCGCCCGCAAGCGCTGCATGGCCAGCTCCATCTGCACCCGACGCCGGCGCTGCCGGATCTTGGGGTCACCGTCCATGTTTTTCAGCTCGTCCTTGACCTCCTGCTTGGTCATTTTGAGATCTCGTTCGTGCCGGTACCGCTGGTACGCATAGTCGAACAGAGCGAGCACCAGCATAACCGCGGTCAGTCGAAGGCCGAGTTGAAACAGCATCTCCATCAGGCGCATGTACAACGCCACGCAGCCCATCTGCATGGCGTGTACGATTTCCGCGGCATGCCCGGCGATGGTCAGCCAGGCCACCGCCCCCACCACGGTCAGCTTGGCAATATTCATCACCAGGTCCACCAGCTTCTTCATCGAGAACAGGTTTTTGAGCCCCGAAAGCGGATTCAGGTGCATCAGGTCGGGCTTGAGTTTCTTGCCGGTGATCAGCCAGCCGACCTGGAGGTACATGATCCCCACGGCCGCCACCATCAGGCCCAGCAGAAACGGCCAGATCGCCTTGCCGGCCTCCAGGGCGATGCCCGCGGAAAACGCCGAGAGTCCGTCGCCCGACAGCAGTCGATCGCCGGCCAGGCCGGCCCGAACGACCCGCAACAGCATCCCCCAGATCCGTCCGCCCATCAGTTGCAGCAGAATCAGCCCGCCCAGCAGCAGCACGGCGGCCGACAGGTCGCGGCTCCGGGGAATCCGCCCCTCCCGACGGGCCTGGGAGCGCCGTCGCGGGGTGGGGGCTTCCGTCCTGTCACCGGCATCATCCGGCATGCTCGATCAACTCACGGCAAAGAGAAAACGTTCCGAAGGATCACGAACGTGTCGTACGTGTGGTCCGCCATCACGGATCCGGAAGCGCCCAGCGAAACCGCCGCCACGCCCATCACGAGCAGAACGCGCACCATGAATCCCACGGACAGAATATTCAACTGGGGCATCGTCTTGGACAGAAAACCCATGGCCAGCGTGGCCATGAGCAAAGCGATCAGACACGGACCGGCCAGTCGCATGGCCGTCAGGTACGAGCTGCGCAGCAACTCCACCAGCAGGCCCAGATGGCCCTCGCCGGCCGCGAAGGACATCAGGGGCACGGCCTGGAAGGAGTCCAGCAAGCCCCGGACCATGGCTCGATGCCCGCCCGCCACCAGGAACACGAAAAAGAGCACCAGGTAGTAGATCTGCCCCAGGGCCGTCGTCTGGTCGTTGCTGAGGGGATCGTACGACTGGGCCAGCGAGAGCCCGCCCTGCTGGCCCATCACCATGCCGGTCAGCCGGGCCGTGTTGAAGAGCAACTGCAGTCCAAGCCCCATCACCACCCCGATCATCAGTTCGCCGGCCATACCCGGCAGCGCATCCTGGAGGGTCAAGCGGGCGGGAATGGTCGGCAGCAGCGCGGGAAACAGCACCAGAGCCATGGCCGCCGCGAAGAGTGCCCGCACCCGCCGCGGAATCTGGTCGCTGCTGAGCATGGGAGCGGCCAGAATCAGTCCGCTCACACGCGTAAGAACCAGGACATAGCCCGGCAGCAGCATCGGAATGGTCAGCGAAGACCAGGGCATCGGATACGACACTTCTCCAGGCACACTCCCGCGTCATCACAGGCTGGGCAGCGTGCCGAACATCTGCTGGGCGTAATCCAGCATCCGGCTGGCGATCCAGGGAATGAAGTACGAAGCCGCCAGGACCATCGTCACGATCTTCGGCACGAAGGTCAGCGTCTGCTCCTGCAACTGGGTCACCGACTGGATCAGAGAGAGAATCAACCCGACCACCATCCCGGCCAGCAGAATGGGCGCCGAGGTCTTGATGGCCAGGAAAAACGCCTCGCGGCCCATGTCCAGCGCCACGCCGAAATCCATCGTCGGTCCACTCCGCCAAAAGCCACCTGCCGCCGGTTGCCGCTCAGGCGAAGCTCATCAGCAGCGTCCGGGTCACCAGGTGCCACCCATCCGCCAGAACGAACAACAGAAGTTTGAACGGCAGCGACACCAGCACGGGCGGCAGCATCATCATGCCCATGGAGATCAGGATGGACGCAATCACCATGTCGATCACCAGGAACGGCAGGTAAATGCGGAACCCCATGACGAACGCCACCTTCAATTCACTGAGCACAAACGCCGGAATCAACACCGTAGAGCTCACGTCATCCAGCGTGACCTTCTCGTCCAGGGGGATGGGCGCGCCGCGCTGATACTCCAGGAACAGGTAAACGTCTTCGTGATTCTCCGCGGATTCGATCTGGCGGTACATGAAGGTGCGCAGATGCCCCATGGCGCGATCGAGCGCCGCCTCCTGTGATATCTCGTTGTTCAGATACGGCGTCAGGGCGTCCGTGCGTATCCCCTGAAGCGTGGGGCCCATGACCAGCAGCGTTATGAGCAGCGCCAGTCCCAGCATCACCTGGCCCGGCGGCAACTGAGCGGTTCCCATCGCCTGACGCAGCAACGCCAGCACCACCAGGATGCGGGTGAAGCTGGTCGTCAGAATCAGCGCGGAGGGAACCAGCGTCAGAACGGTCAGCAGAACCAGAATCTGGAGCGTCGCGCTGACGCCCTCCGCGTCGCGGGCGGCGGGAAGAATCTGCCGGGCGTCGGGGATACCCAGCGGATTGTCGATGGGCGGCGCGCCCTGGGCAAGCGCCGGCAAGCTCGCCGACAGCGGAATCAAAGCCGCCGCCAGACACAGGCGACAGATGTGAGAGCGTCCGTGCTCCATGCGCACGCGCGACTCCTTCGCGCTTCGATTGTCTCTAACCTCACCGCGCCGGCGGCTCCTGCAGGGAACGCAGCCGGCCAAGCAGAGTCCGCAACTGACCCATCGTATCCTGCAACTGCTCCCGGCTGGGCGGACCGGCCGCCGGGACCGCCGACTCCACCTCCGCGTATTCGGCCGCCTCCTGGCTGAGCAGTTCGTCGAAGCGATTCTGCCGCCCCGCCGGCCGCGGTTCGAGAGCCTTCGCCCGCAGATGGAATGACTCATCCGGATCCTGGATGTGTCCCAGATTCGTCAGGTGATCGGCCGTGATCCCCACCAACACGTAACGACGTCCGACCTCCAGCAGGGCCACGCTCTGCTTGGGGGAGATGGCCGTCCGGGCCACCACCCGCAAGGGCCCGGCCGGCGCCTTGCGAACACTCGGAACGTATCGTCGCAGGAGCCACAACAGACCAAAAATGACCCCCAGCACCACCGAAAGAGCCACAAGGCCATGTCGATACCACGGCACAAGACGTGGGCCCGGGGGAAGGCTCCGGCCGCCAAGCGTGGATGATCCCTCGGGCCCGACACGCGGCGGCAGGGAAATCGGCGCGTCGCCGCGCGTTGCGGACGAGGCCGTGGGCTCGTTCTCGTTGTTCGGATCCACGACGGCAGCGCTGGAGGTGGCTTCGCCCGCAGGCGGGTCGGGCGACGGCGGGGGATCGGGGTTCGCCGACTCCGGCTGCGCCAGAACAACCCGGCCGGAAGCGGGCGTGGCGGTCTGGAGGTCCGGGCATTCGGCCGCCGAGAGCGCCGGCCCGCTCAGGGCCAGGGCCATGAGCAGAACGCCAACCCGTCGAACCTCCGTGTTCCCGCGTTCCCTGCACATCGCGTTATCCACCGCGACAGAATTGTTCAGACGCTAATACGCTATCCGCTCATTCTCATCCGCGATGATTTCACTGACGCGGACGCAGAAATTATCATTCAGCACAAGCACCTCACCGCGCGCGACCAGCCGATCGTTGACGAATACGTCCACGGGGTCACCCGCCAGCTTGTCCAGCTCCACAACGCTGCCTTCTCCCAGGCGCAACACGTCCTCCACGTACATTCGCGTCCGGCCCAGCTCGATCCGCACGCGCAAGCTGACGTCGTTGAGCAGGTCGATGCTCTGCAACGCCGTCGTCGACGCGCCATCGTCCGCGCCGAAGTCCGGTAACTCGACGTTCTGGAGAGAGGCATCGGCCGAAGCCGGTTTTGCCGCCCGTTCCTCCTCAATGGCCGCGACCATCGCCGCGGCGGCCGCGTCAAATGGACGGCCCTCGGAATCCACACGGGTGTCCACCGGGGCGGGAGCGGATGAGGCATCCGCGGCGGCCTGGAGAGCCGCGTCGATGTCCGCCTGACTCAACCCGTCGCTTTCGGCGGGAGACGAGCCCCCGGCCGGATCGGCCACGCCGGCCGCTTCCAGCAGCGCGTCGATATCCGACTGACTGATGTCGGAAGCGTCTTCGATTCTGTCCGTGCCCGGATCGGCCATACTCGGAGGTCCACTCGGATACGCATTTATCGGCCCGCCCTCGGGCGGGTCCGCAATGAAACGTCAACTCGACGACTGAAGAAGTTTGGGGATCAGCAGCTCCACGATGATCTTGTCATCCCCCAACACTTTGTCCAGTTCGTGTTTAATCTGGCGCCGGATGGTCTCCAGACCCGGCTCCTGAAGGTATTTCGGGTCGGCAGAGCGAATGACGGTGGTGACGCGGTCCTGGATCGTCGATTTGCGCAATTCCAGCAGCTTCTTGAATCGTGCCTCCTGATCCCGGGCAACCGTAGCGGCCACCTCGACCCGATACAGCAGCAGTTTTCCCGTCTGTTTGTTGAACGCGTCCAGCTCACATATGACGTATTCCGTGGGCAGACTGGCTTCGTTCTGCCCGTCGATCACGATGCCCTCCCCCGGCGCCTGCGCTTCCACCGGTTCCGGATCGCTTCCCAGCGTCTTCATCGCAACGAAGATCCCCACGCCCTCCACCAGCATCAGACCGACCACGATCGCGTAGGGAATCAGCTTGGCCCGCCGGCTCGGCGGCCCGACATTGGCGTCGATTTCCTGTTCCGGCATGGTGATTACTCCCGTTCTTCCCCGGTGTAGAGCCGGCCCGCGTATTCCTGGACAAGCGCCTCGGTCACCACGATCTCGACCCGGCGGTTGGCGGCCAGGGTATCCTCGTCGTAAGCCTGCGCCTCCAGCGGCGCAGCGCTTCCCGCGGCGATCAGGCGCAGCCGCTCCGGCCGCACCCCGTGCATTTCCAGAGCGTCGCCCACCGCGCGGGCCCGGGCATAGGACAATCCCCACGCATCCCCGTACAGGGAATCCGTGGGAAGCGGTTCCAGCGTCGCGTGACCGGTCACCTCGATGATGGTGTTGTAACCTTCGATTTTCGCCGCCAGTTGGCCGATCTGGGCCTCCGCGCCGGGCTTCAGCACGGCGCTGAACCGATCAAACGCGATGCGGCCTCCGATTTCGATATGAGTGCCTTCGCGGATGTTGGTCACGCGAACCTGCTTGGCCCGGATGCTGATCTCATCCGAATCCCCCTCGTGCTGGCGGTACTGCGGGATGACAAGATGCACAAGCTGCTGCACCAGCGTGTTCTGACCGAGGATTTCCGTGGGCACGGTCCCCACCGCGCCTTCAAATCCGAAAGCGGCCTGGATCGCCGCCAGAACCCGCTTGAGCTCATCATTGGACTTGAGCTCGCTCATGGACGCGATCAGAACGAAGAAACACAGCAGCAGCGACATCATGTCGCCGTACGTCAGGAGCCATTCCGGCGCTCCTTCCGAGGCCTTCTTCTGGCGTCGGGCCATCGTCTCTTCATCCGTTCGGATTACGCCGCCTTGCGGCCGGACGACTCTTCTTCCTTCCGCCGCTTGCGGTACGGAATGAATGTGGTCAGCCGCTGCTCCACGACGCGCGGGTTGTCGCCCGCCTGAATCGCCATCACGCCGCGGATCACAATGCTTTTGAGCATCAATTCCTCGGCGCTGCGCTTGCCCAGCTTGTCGGCCAGCGGCAGAAACACCATGTTCGCAGCGCAGGCGCCGTAGAGCGTGGTGATGAGCGCTACCGCCATGCCGGCTCCGATCTTCGTCGGATCATCCATGCTCTTGAGCATGGCGATCAGACCGATCAGCGTGCCGATCATGCCGAATGCCGGGTAATACTTGCCCGCGGCGTCGAAGATGGCCTTGCCGGATTCGTGCCGCTCCGCAATCGAATCCAGCTCGCTGTTCATGATCTGTTCGATCAGCTCGGGATCCGTTCCGTCCACCGCCATCTGGATTCCGGACACGATGAAGTTGTCATCGATGTCCTTGGTCAGGTTTTCCAGCGACAGAATGCCGTCCCGGCGGGCGACTTCCGCGTATCCGACCAGCTCCTTGATGAGATCCGCGGGGTCGCGGGCCTTGGTCAGCAGAGTTTTTTTCAAGACAGCCGCCGCGGTCAGAATGCTGGCCAGGGGAAAACTGGTCAGTACGGAAGCGGTGCCGCCGCCGAACACGATGAGGATCGACGGCACGTCCACGAAAGCCATGATGTCGCCGCCACCGGCGATTGACCAGGCGACCAGGCTGAAAGCGGCGATCAGTCCTATAATTGTGGCGAGGTCCATGCTCTTTCGATTCCCTGCGTACTCGCGCAGCGGCGCTTCCTATCGATATCGACGGCCGCGGAGTTCCGTATTAGGCATCTCCTCTTTTTCAGATGACCCGGAACCCTCGAATCTGCCGGGCATACTCAATCGCTCGATCCACCACGTCTTCCAGCGATTCCAGCACCATCAGACGGTCGCCGCTCACCAGCGTAATCAGGGTGTCCGGCGTGCGCTCGATGAACTTGATCAGCTCCGCGTTCACCACCACCGGCTGCTTGTTCAGACGCGTCAGCAGGATCATCGGCTCTCTCTCACGCCGGCGGCCGGCGCACGCCATGGCTCCGGACGGGTCGGGCGGGCGGCGCTGGTCGCGCCGGGCCGCGTTATCGGACCAGCATCAGCAGCTCCTGCAGCATGTCGTCCGCCGACCGAACCACCCGGCTGGCCGCGGAGAACCCTGTCGCCGCCGTCACCAGTCCGATAAACTCCCGGGCCAGTTCCACGTTGCTCAGCTCCAGAGAGCCGGATTCGACGCTGCCGGCTCCCAGCGTGTTCGGCGCCAGCACCATCGGTTCGCCCGAATTGGCACCCGGCACAAACGTGTTCTTGCTCAGCGCAACCAACCCTTCCGGGTTGGCAAACGTCGCCACCGCGAGCTGCCCGAACACCCGCGTCTGGGCGTTGCTGAACGTCCCGGTGATCACGCCGTCCTCGTCAATCGAATAGTCGATCAGCTCCCCGGCCGGATACCCGTCCTGGCGAGTCATGACCAGCGTAGGCTGGGACGTGCCCCGGGCCAGCCCGGTCAGCGCTGTGAAATCCAGGTGAATCTGCAGCGGACTGACCGCTCCGGTGCCGGCCCGATCAATCCGGATGCTCGTTTCGGTCGCGGAGACAAACTGGCCGTTCTGGTCAAAGGTGATCGTGCCGCTGCCCAGGACCGCCGAGGCGTCCGTGTCATGGGGCGATTCCACATAGAAGCGCCAGGTGGTGCCCGTGCTGTCCTGCGATTCCATCACCGCCCGGATGCGCACTTCCACAGGGTTGCCCAGCGAATCGTACACGATCATGCCCGTGCTCACGCCCTGCCCTGTGGCAGGTGTGTTCGTGAATTGGAACGGCAGCACGCCGGAGGTACTGTTGCGGATGTCCGCGGCGTCCAGGGTGATCGCGTTGGGCTCCCCCAGGTTCGACGTGATCACCAGGCTGCCGGCGGCCGGATCCGGACCCTCAGCGATCGTCACGCCCGGCGAGCCGCCCGTCGCCGGATCGGTGTTGATGGCCAGGGCGTTCTCGAGGAACGCGGCGAAATCGCGCAGGGTGGTTCCGTCGGTGCCCACCACGAACCGGGCTTCCGGCAGGTCGATCTGACCTTTCTGCGCGCCGCGAAGGACGATCACGTCTCCCGTGGCGAACAGAGGATTGTCGTCCTCGTCCACCAGGGCGGTCAGCGCGGTGGTGGCGCCGGCCGGCGTGCCGCCGGCGATCATCAGGGGATCCGAAATGCTCACGCCCGCCGAGCCGGCCCGCGTCGCGTTGGCGTCCAGGTTGCCGTCCAGCACGACCTCGGTGGTCGCCACGGCCTCACGCACCATG
>MTKY01048186.1_pt1 | contig 14015 bp, 13 predicted proteins | sample 1042731 | NCBI WGS metagenome assembly MTKY01 (sample SAMN06212206, study PRJNA360538) | anaerobic digester metagenome | biome: Wastewater treatment plant; material: sludge; isolation source: anaerobic digester fed with sludge from wastewater treatment plant | place: Denmark: WWTP Soeholt ... | reverse complement strand
CGCTCGACCGGGTTCTTGTCCACGACGCTGAACCCGCTCTCGGCGGTGGGATCGCGCTGGAGACGGTAGGCTGGCCCGATAAACCAGGCCAGCACAACACCCCCCACCAGCCCGCCAATGTGCCCCGCGTTGTCAATGCGGAAGCTCGTCGCCCCCGTCGAAGCGAAGAAGCCCAGCCCCAGGTTGATCAGCATCAGGATAACCAGGTGAGTCAGGTGCTGCCGTCCGGCGGTGCCGTGTAGCTCGCGGTGCTGGTAGAAGTAGACCATCTCCGCGCCGAAGATGGCGAAGATGGCCCCCGACGCACCGACCGACGGCGCATCGGTGAAGATGAAGCTGGCCAACGAGCCGGACAGCCCGCCGAGCAGATAAATAATGGCGAAGCGCGGCGTGCCGAACAGCGCCTCCACATCGCGCCCCAGCACGAACAGCGCATAGCCGTTGAAGATGATATGCGTCAGGTTCAGGTGCAGGAACATCGAGGTGAACAGCCGGTAATACTCGCCATGATGGATCGGCCCGTTGATCTTGGCCCAGTCGGTCAGAAACACGATCTGCTCGCGGGTGGGCAGGCTGAAGAAGTAGAGAAAGATGAGCACGATGACGCCCAGCAGCACGTAGGTGAGGCGCGGCTCGGCGACCGTCATGCGCACGGCGACGCGGCGCACAGTGGGCGGGTGCGGCGGTTCGGGCGAGTCGCTGGGCGGCTGGGGCGGCTGGAAGAGGTGTCTCATCGGGTGATCCTTGCGCATCATCTAGATCGGGCCTGGCTTCTGCACCAGATTGTACCCCAATCCCCACGTATCGCCTGCGTCCACATGAGAGTCCAGGACGATCATGACCCGTCTGTGGGAGGAGGCACCGGCGAGGGCCAGCAGCAAACCCGGCAGCCGCCTTCTCTGTCTAGCGGCTTGCTGAGACACCTATAATGAGGCGACTTGCGGTCACCGGTAAAACGCCTACAATTTCTTATAGGACTTGCTATGAACGGCACAATACTTATCACCACACTGGGGGCCGGACTGCAAGCCGTGACCTTGACGCCAGATGCGCCGCCCGCGTAGCGAAAGGGGAAGCCTATGTGCGAAGCAGCCCTCCTGCTGGGGCTTGGCGGTCTGGTCGTCTGGTTCCTCTACCAACTGTCTCGTCCCGATGCACCCGCCTCGCGGCGCGGGCGCACCTACCGCAGCCGAGGCACTGCGCCCTATGAAAGCCCGCTCGGTCTGGTGGACAATCCCGACGACGAGTGGATCGAGTGGGAGATCATGGACGACCTGGACGGCGGCGACTGGTAGGCAGCGCCAACAAGCGCCGCAGGCACAGGATCACCCACTTCTGGCTTGGCCTGGACGACTTCATGTCCCGGTAGGCCGCGCGCGGCGCACCGGAATCGCCGCGCCCGGAAGGGTGTTACGACACAGCCCTTCCCGTCCCGCGCGCCAGACTGTTCAGCCCGCTGGGCTAGATAAGGAACTGGCAATGGAAGACCCACTGGTCACTTTCGTCATGCTATGCTGTTTTCTGCCACTGTGTTTCGGCTTTCTGCTGATCCTTGCCCGGCTGTGGCAGCTCGACATGGAAGACTACAAGCGCGGCAAGGGTGGAGGGAACAACTACGGGGCCGGACTCCTGACCGGCATCATCATCGCAGACATCTTTGATCTGGATCTCTTCTGATAGAAACACAGGTGCCCCCGTCCCGCATTCGCCCGGCACAGTGCACCAGAATCACCCTTATGCCCGGAAGGGCATGACGACTTTCCCCAAAAGTTGCGTTTGCGCCGTTTTCCATTAAACTGAAATTAATGAGAGTACCTGGCTTCCTATGAGGTCAGGGAATCTTCGTCAGGGTATCTAGGAGGAGCGCACGCATGATCAAGAAACTGGCAGTCTTGGCGGTTCTGGTGGCGCTGGTCGCCAGCGGAGTCGCGTCCGTCGTCGCGCAGGACGAGTTCATTTTTGGCGTGGTGCTGGTCGGCCCCAAAGATGACCGGGGCTGGAGCCAGGCACACTACACCGCCGGGCAGTACGTTGAGGAGAAGCTACCCGGTGCCAAGATGATTGTCCTGGAGAGCCTGAACACGGCAGCCCGCCCGGAAACGACACTTGACCAGGTCGTGGAGGACATGGTGAGCCAGGGCGCTGAACTCATCCTCACCACGTCGGCGGACTTCGAGGTTGACACCACTGTAGTCGCGGAGCTTTACCCGGATGTTGTCTTCATCAACATCTCCGGTGACGACGCTCTGTGGGGCATCGCCTCGGACAACCTGGGCAACTTCATGGGCCAGATGGAATACGGCAAGATGATCGCCGGCTGCGCCGCCGCTCTCAAGACGCAGACGGGCAAGATCGGCTACGTCGGCCCGCTGATCGATCCGGAGACGATCCGCCTGACCAACTCGGTCTATCTGGGGGCGCGCCACTGCTACGAGACCTATCGTGGCATGGACCCCGACATGCTGGACTTCGCCGTGACCTGGATCGGCTTCTGGTTTAACATCCCTGGCTTCACACTCGACCCGACCGAGGTCTCCAATGCCTTCATTGATAACGGGCGCGACGTGCTGATCTCCGGCATTGACACCACCGAGGCGATTGTCGTGGCCGGCCAGCGTGCCGCCGAAGGCATGGCTGTCTGGGCTATCCCCTACGACTTTGAGGGTGCCTGCGAAGAAGCCCCTGAGATCTGCCTGGGCGTGCCGTACTTCAACTGGGGCCCCTCGTACCTGGAGACAATCAAGGCCGTGCAAGATGGCACCTGGGAAGCAGCCTGGGACTGGAACGGCCCCGACTGGACGGACATCAACAACCCTGACACATCCCATGTTGGCTATCTGTACGGCGACGGTCTGACCGACGAAGAGAAGGCCACGCTCGACGAGTTCATCGCCGGGCTGGCGGCGGGCGCTCTGGGCGAAGAGGGCGGTCTGCATCTGTGGGTTGGCCCGCTCAACTTCCAGGATGGCTCGGTCTTCCTGGCCGAAGGTGAGGTCGCCACGTCGAAGCAAGTCTGGTTCCAGGCGGCCAACGCCGAGGAGGCTACCGCGCCTGAGGAAGTAACGCCGCCACAGCTTCTTGCTGGCGTGCAGGGCGCGAGCAAGTAGCATTGACCGTGTAGTGCGCAGGGAGAGGGGAAAGGCACCCCTCTCCCTTAGTTTTAGCTTGTGAAACGCCCATAGCTGGTGAACGGTTATTGGTGATTGGTTTGTGGTTATTGGTAATGGGTTGAAGGCATCAGGCCACCAATAACCAACTGCCAATAACCGATCACTTTCACCTGTCACCAATGACCAATCCCAAACGCCGACGAGAGTGGTACTATACTGCTCTGATCTCGCCCTGATCGCCCCGCTACCCTTGTATTGAGAGCCTATGCGCGTTGAATTACAACACATCTCCAAGACCTTCGGGCGCGTGCGAGCCAACCAGGACATCTCGCTGACGTTCGAGGGCGGGCGCATCTACGCCATCCTCGGCGAGAACGGCGCTGGCAAAAGCACGCTGATGAAAATCATGTCCGGCTACCAGTCGGCGGACAGCGGTGCCATCTTCGTTAACGATCAGCCGGTCACACTAAGCGCGCCGACCGATGCCATCACGCACGGCATCGGGATGCTCTACCAGGACCCGCTCGACTTCCCGCCGTTCACCGTGCTGGAAAACTTCATCGCCGGGCGACCGGGTGGCTTCTTCCCGGACAGCGAGGGCGCGCGGCGCTCGTTCCTGGCCCTGGCTGAGCGTTTCGGCTTCCCCCTCGACCCCAACGCCTACGTGGACCTGTTGACCATCGGCGAGCGCCAGCAGCTTGAGATTCTGCGCCTGCTCTCGCTCAATGTGCGGATGCTCGTGCTCGACGAGCCGACGACGGGCATCAGCGCCGAGCAGAAGAACGCCCTGTTCAGCGTGCTCAAGTCGCTGGCCCGCGACGAGGGTCTGGCGATCATCCTGGTCTCGCACAAGCTCGAAGACGTGATCGATCTGTGCGACTATGCCTTTGTGCTGCGGCGCGGGCGGCTGGTCGGCGAAAAGGCCATCCCTTGCCCCATCAGCGAGCTGGTCGCGCTCATGTTCGGCAAGATCATCGAGCGCCAGGAGCGCCCGCCGGTGATCTGCGGCTCCCCGGTGCTCAGCGTCCAAGACCTGCGCGTGGTCAGCCAACGGCTGACGGTCGAGCGTCTTTCGCTGGAAGTGTGCGCTTCAGAGGTGATTGGCCTGGCCGGGCTGGACGGCAGCGGGCAGGATAAGTTTGTCCGCGCCTGCACTGGCCTCTACCCGCCAGAGCACGGCGTGATCCGCATCAATGGGCGCAACATGACCCGCGCGCCCTATCACGCCTTCAAGCGGGCGGGGGTCGCCTTTCTGCCCGCCGGACGCATGGAGGAGGGGCTGATTAAGGGTATGACGCTCACCCAGCACTTCGCGCTGACGCTGCCCAGCCGCGCGCCCTGGGTCAACTGGATGCGCGCCTGGCGAGTGACGGACGAGCGCGTCCGACGCTTCAACGTCAAGGGGCGGCCCGGTAACCCCGTCCAGACGCTCTCTGGCGGCAACCAGCAGCGCTTCGCGCTCTCGCTGTTGCCGCAGAGACTCCGGCTGCTGCTGCTGGAGCACCCTACGCGCGGCCTGGACGTGGAGAGCACCAACTACATCTGGGAGCAGCTTCTGACTCGCCGCAATGAGGGGACGGCCATTGTGTTTATTTCCGCCGAGCTGGACGAGATCGTTGCCTACAGCGACCGCATCCTGGTCTTTTTCGGCGGGCGCGTGACGCTGGTTGAAGACCCAGCCGAGATGACGGCCAACCGGCTGGGCGAGCTAATCGGGGGGAAGCTGTAGCATGGCTCCAACAATCCGCCAACGCCCACCCTCCAGCGCAGGCACGGGTGCGACGTGGCGCTATGTGCTCGACTGGCTGCCGGCGATCCTCGCTCCCTTCTTCGGCATTGCGGCGGCGCTGCTAATCATCGTGCTCATCCTGGAATGGCAGGGGGCCGATCCGCAGGTGGCCTGGAATTACGTCTACCAGGGCACGCTGGAGTCGGCAGCCAAGCGTGCTGACCTGGTCGCCTTCTGGATGCCGCTGGCGATCACCTCGTTCGGCCTGGTGCTGACCTACACTGCCGGGTTGTGGAACATCGGCGTCGAGGGCCAGATCATGATGGGCGCCATCGGTGCGACGTGGGCGGTGCGCCTCTTCGCCGAGAGCAGCAACCCGCCGCTGGGCTTGCGCATGGGGCGCGACGGCATTCTGATCATGTGCTTCGTGCTCGCCGCGCTCACCGGGGCGCTGTGGGCGCTCGTGGCCGCCGTGCTCAAGACGCGCGGCGGCGTCAACGAGATTTTCAGCGGCGTGGCGCTCAACTTCATCGCCCAGACGTTCAACATGTACCTGATCTCCAACGGCGGCCCCTGGCAGCCGCCCGGCAGCCGCGCCACCGAGACGGCGCGCTTCCCGGAGAACGCGCGCCTGCCCAGCTTTGAGGAGTACCGGCGGCTCAGCCCCACCACGATCTACATCACCATCGGGGCGTTCGTGGTAGTGCTGCTGATCATGTACGTCTCGCGCTGGGGCTTGCAGCTTCGCGCCCAGGGCAAGAACCGCAAATCGGCGTTTCTGCTGGGCGTGCGCACCGACCGCAACACCCTGCTGGCCATGGCTGCCTGTGGGAGCATGGCCGGGCTGGCCGGGGCTTTTCGCGTGCTGGCCCCGGACGTGACCAAGCTCACCGCCACGCCGTCCGGCGGAATCGGCTTCCTGGCGATTCTGGTCGTGCTGCTGGCGAGCATGTCGGCCATCCTGACGCCGTTCGTCTCGTTCGTGTTCGCGGTACTGTCAAAGGGCGGCCAGCGCCTGGAAAGCGGCTTCCAGTGGGATCATGACCTGCTGCTCGACCGCTCGCTGGTGCGCGTGTTGCAGAGCACAATCGTGCTGATGGTCGTGCTGACCTTCGGCGCGCGCAACCGCTTCTTCCCGCCGCGCAGCGCCCAGCCCGCCGCAGACGATGAAGACATAGACCGGACGTAGCGGCGATGGCACGCTGGGAGTATCTGACGGTTTACCTGTCGGGCGAGCTTGACTTCCCCGACACGGTGGAGCGGGGCGAGCGGCTGGCCTGGGCGGGCAAATCGCTCACCCAGCAAGTGAACGAGCGCGCCGCGCAGGGCTGGGAGATCATTGACCTGCGCTGGCTGGCCGAGATCGAGCTGATGGTGACCTTCCGCCGCCCGCTGCCGAACCAGGCGCGCGAGGATCGGGAGGGGTGATGGCGTTCCGCCTGACGCACATCGCCCCACACGATACCGTTGGCGACAAGCTGCTTCTGCTCTCTTTTACTAACAACCAATAACCAACAACCGACGACTGACGACTGATAACTGATAACTGATCACTGACCACCGAACGAGGCATCCATGACCGGCTTAGAAAGCACACTGCGCGGGATCGTGCGCGCCGCCGCCCCTATCGTCATCGCCGCGCAGGGCGAGCTACTCACCGAGCGCGCCGGCGTGATCAACCTGTCGCTGGACGGGACGATCATGCTGTCGGCCATGACCGCGCACCTGGTCGTGCGCGAGACGGGCAGCCTGGCGCAGGCGGTGCTGGCAGCGATGGCGGTCGGCGCGGTGGTGGCGCTGATCGTCGTCTTCTCCAGCATCGCCCTCAAGCTCAACCAGGTGGCGGTCGGCTTCGTGCTGACCATCCTGTGCGCTGACCTGGCGGTGTTCCTGGGCAAGCCGCACTTCAACCAGCCCGGCAAAGAAATGCCCCACGCCCCGATCCCGTTCCTGCGCGACATTCCGCTGCTGGGGCCGGTGCTGTTCGACCACAACATCCTGATCTATTTCAGCCTGCTCCTGATCGTGCTGATGTGGTTCTACATCTACCACACGCGGCCCGGCCTGACCCTGCGCAGCATCGGCGAGCAGCCCGAAGCGGCCTTTGTGCGCGGCACGCCGGTCAATGTGCTGCGCTACATCTATGTGTTCATCGGCGGGTCGCTGGTGGGGCTGGCCGGGGCGACGTACTCGCTGTCGGTCAAGCTCGGCTGGAAAGAAGACCTCAGCGGCGAGGGCTGGATCGCGCTGGCTATCGTCATTTTCGGGCTATGGGTGCCGGCGCGGGTGGCCCTGGGCGCATACCTGATCGTCGGCTTGCGCTCGATTGCCATTGACTTGCAGGACAACGACGTGATTGACCTGCCCTCGCAGATTGTCAATATGCTGCCCTGGTTTCTGATGATCATCACCCTGCTCGTGACGACCAGCGGCGTCCTGACCCGCCTGGATCGCTACACGCCGGAGCGCTTCCGCCCGATGATGCGCCGCTTCACGCGGGCCGCGCCGCCGCGCGCGCTGGGCACCGCGTTCGAGAAGCACTAGGACGCAGCGGCGGGCATGGCTATTTTTTGAGGAGCACGGTCACCATTTCAGTGGAACGTACTATACTGGAATAACAGTGAGTGCTATCGCCGCCGCCAGAGATGAAGGAGGTGTCCCGATGTATCCGTGTGAGCTGCAAGAACAGGCTGCCCGGCACGCCTTGTCTATCCGGTTCCGGTCGGCTGTGCAGGACTTGCCCGCGCACTTCGAGAGAGTCTACGGCAGCATCATGCAGTATCTTGGAGCGCTGGGTGAAGAACACACAGGGGCAGCGTTTGCCGCCTACTACAACATGGACATGCAGAGCCTGGACGTGGAGGCGGGCTTCCCGGTTGCCAGGCCGCTGCCGGGCAAGGGTGACATACGGGCCGCAGAAATCCCTGGTGGGACGGTTGCCGTCTGCCACTACACCGGCCCCTACGACCAGGTTGGCCCGGCTTACGAACAACTCATGCAGTTCATCAAGGAGAAGGGCTACACCGTCAGCGGCGCCGCCTACGAATGGTACCTGAACGGGCCTTGCGATGTGTCGCCACAAGACCTGAAGACCGACATTGTCCTTCCGGTGATGCGCATCGGGTAGACCATCCGCGGTGACTAGTGGCCGGGCGCTGCGCTCGAAAAGCCCTGGCGAGCAAGCGGATCGAGTGGTAATTTTGGGCATTCTTAACAGGGGGCGGAGCGCCCCTTGTTAGGTACAATGAGCAGTTGCTAGGCTTGTCGCGTGCCAGGGAGAACACACCATGCAGACGCTCAAGGACAAGATTCGGGCCGAGGGCAAGTACCTCGGCGACGGCATCCTCAAGATTGACGGCATCCTCAACCACCAGATAGACCCCCAGTTGATCAAGGAGATGGGCGAAGAAATCGCGCGGCGCTACAGGGACGCCAAGCCGACGCGCATCCTCACCGCCGAAGTGTCGGGCATCGCCCCGGCGCTGATGGCGGCCCTGGCCCTCGACGTGCCCATCGTCTACGCGCGCAAGCACAAGCCGGTCACCATGTACGGGCCGATCTTCCTGGAGACCGCGCCCAGCCACACCAAAGGCGGCGAGATCAACCTGATGGTCGCCGCCGAGTACCTGCCGCCGGGCGAGCGCGTGCTGATCGTGGATGACTTCCTCGCCTCCGGCAAGACGCTGTTCGCCCTGGCGCGCATGGTCGGCGAGGCGCGCTGCACGCTGGTGGGCATTGTCACCATCGTCGAGAAGGCGTTCGAGGGCGGGCGTGAAATATTGGAGCGCAAGTACGGCGCGCCCGTTGACGCCCTGGTGACCATCACCCGCATTGACGAGCATCACATCGAGTTCGCCGACGATCCACCGCGCGGTGTGGAGATTTAGCCGATGGCCCTCAAGGACGGCGGCATCGTCATTCTCGACTACGGCTCGCAGACTGCCCAACTGATCGCCCGCCGCGTGCGCGAGTTGGGCGTCTTCGCCGTCCTGGTGCCTTATACCGCCAGCGCTGCCGACGCCCAGGCTGCCGCGCCCGCCTTTCGCGGCGTGATCCTCTCCGGCGGCCCGGCCAGCGTCTACGAGCCGGGCGCGCCCACCCTGCCCGACTGGGTGCTGGCTGGCGGGCTGCCCGTGCTCGGCATCTGCTACGGGATGCAGCTTCTCACCCAGCGGCTGGGCGGGCGGGTCTCCGGCTCGGCGCAGCGCGAGTACGGCATGGCGACCGTCACCGTGAGCGCGGCGGGCGGGCTATTCGCCGGGCTGGATGCCGAGCAGACCGTGTGGATGAGTCACGGAGACCGCCTGGAGCGCCCGCCGGACGGCTTCGCCGCCGTCGCGTCCACGCCGAACGTCCCCTACGCAGCCATCGCCCACGCCGAGCGTCCCCTTTTCGGCGTGCAGTTCCACCCGGAGGTGCAGCATACCGCGCACGGGCGCGACATCCTGCGCAATTTTGTGATCGGCGTGTGCGGCGCGGCCACCAACTGGACGCCGGAGAACTTCATCGCGGCCAGCGTAGAGAGCATTCGCGCCCAGGTCGGCGGGGAGCGCGTGCTGCTGGGCATGAGCGGCGGCGTGGACTCGTCGGTCGCTGGCGAGCTAATTCACCGCGCGGTGGGCGAGCAGCTCATGCCCGTCTTCGTCAATCACGGGATGCTGCGCCAGGGCGAGGCGGACGCCGTCGTCGCGCTGGGAAAGCGGCTGGGCTGGCAGAGCATGGTCGCCGTAGATGCTACCGAGGAGTTCCTTGATGCGCTGCGCGGCGTGAGCGAGCCGGAGAGCAAGCGCCAGATCATCGGGCGGACGTTCGCCGAGGTCTTCGAGCGCGAGGCGGGCCGCCTGGGTACGCTCGACTGGCTGGCCCAGGGCACGATCTACCCCGACGTGATCGAGAGCGGGGGCACGGGGCGGCCCGGTGCGCGGCGCATCAAGTCGCACCACAACGTCGGCGGGCTGCCCGACCGCCTGAAGGAACGGCTGGTCGAGCCGCTGCGCGACCTGTTCAAGGACGAGGTGCGCCAGGTGGGGGTGCGGCTGGGCATCCCCGACGAGATCGTGTGGCGGCAGCCGTTCCCTGGGCCAGGGCTGGGCGTGCGCTGCATCGGCGAGGTGACGTGGCCGCGGCTGGAGATTCTGCGCGCCGCCGATCACATCTTCACCGGTGAGCTGCGCCAGGCCGGGCTGCTGCGCGAAGGCACGGCCCAGGCATTCGCTGTGCTGCTGCCGGTGCGCAGCGTCGGGGTGATGGGCGACAAGCGCACCTACGACGAGGTGATCGTCCTGCGCGCGGTGACGACCACCGACTTCATGACGGCGGACTGGGCACGGCTGGCCCCCGACCTGCTGGCCCGCGTCAGCAGCCGCATCGTCAACGAGGTGCGCGGCGTCAACCGCGTGCTGTACGACATCACCACCAAGCCGCCCGCCACAATTGAGTGGGAGTGAGAATTTGCCTCAGACAGATATTTCCTTACAATCCGTATAGGGAAGAATGATAGCATTCAAGCAATGAGGCTAGGAAGCTCTGACTATGGAAGCGTGGCGGGAAGGCTTTCATTTTCCTGGCGACATCACACTCAGTACTTCCCCTTTTGTCGAAGCCTGGCTAGATCTTCGCTGGCAACTTCAGCCCGGTTCACAAGAGGGGCTTTTCCTGGATCCACAATTCCCCTTGGCGTTGGGGACTTTCTACCAGAATATTAGAGAACGGTTCGGCTATCAAGAACCTCTCCCGTCGAGCACAGCACCTTTGGAGTTCTTTCCACATGTGGTGCGATACCGGTTTCGCCCGGCTCCAGATAACTGGCCCCTATTGCAGTTGGGGCCAGGAGTCGCTACTGTCAATTTTACTCACCCTCCCTACTCTTGGACGGAGTTCAAGGAGGCCTCTCTTTACCTTCGAGCGAAGCTCACCGACTCATATGAAACGGGGCTGCGCCCTGACAGAATCAGTCTGCAATACCGGAACGCTGTTCCTTGCAATTACAGTTCGGGTGATTTGCTCCTCTTTCTGAGAAGCAGATTGAACACCACGATAGAGTTACCTCCACACATTCCAGGGCCTGTGGGGATTCCTGCTGTGCCTGTCAACATGGACATAGCCTTCACATATAATCTGGAGAGGCCGCGAGGCAAAGGGAACATTCAGTTCGTTACTGGTACAAAGAGGAACGAAACAGAAGACCGTGAAGAGATCGGAACGGAGCATCTTCTATTTGAGCTTCGCGTTATGTCGCAAGAAGATGAGGTTCCCGATTACACCGATCAAGCACAATTCGAAGGTTGGCTCGAAGCGGCTCATGCCGTGATCCATGAGTGGTTCTTCTCGTTAATTGCAGGGCCATTGTTCGACGAATATCGGGCTCTTCAGGAGTAAGTGGGATGATTTCCCCGGCCTTACCTTTTGCAGGCACCAGTCGAAACTCCGCTTTCGCCAGCGTGGGGAGTACCCTGCTCGACATTGACCCTTTGAACACCGCCGAAGGCCCGGATACCTTCTGGCCGTGGCCGATCTATCCACCGAAGGCCAAGAGGCAGGTCAATGATTCCGACACCCGCTACGTTAGGAATGTTCCCAGTAAAGCGGACGAGGATATCCGCGCCGACCGATTCCCGACGCTTGATGCCCTATATCATATTCACAACCGTCGGGCTATTGTCGAGTATATGGATAAACACCGCGTTCTCCAATCTATCCTCATTGAAGCACACGAATATCTACAGCGTTACTTCGGCCCAAACCTTGACATTGAACTGCGCTTGAGGCCAGACCCCGAAGTTGAAGGGCTAGACGTGCTGTTTGGATATGTCTCAACCGATTTGCCAGTCGAGGAGGCACTTGAGCGTCTCGAGCGTTTCGATGAGATATGGTTCCTCGATGCCATGCCGGATCCCCCTGCTAGACTGAATTTCAACTTAAGATTCGTATGAGCTTCGATTGGTCTGACTTTCTGAGGCTAGCGGAATCGCTTGCGCGCGCTGAAAGAGCCTCTTCTCTTGAGGAAGCCGCCCTCCGGAGTGCTGTCAGTAGAGCCTATTATGCTGCATTCTGTGCGTCTCGGAATCATGCGCGTGACCGAGGAGGAATCACTCTCACGGGGCAGGCGAGGGATCATGGCATCGTTAAGGATTACTTCAAGTATTCCAGGGTTCGTGATCATAAAAAGATTGGCACCAGGTTGGATCGCCTGCGAGATAACCGCAATTGTGCGGATTATGACGATGATCTCCAAGGGGATCTCAGATCTCTGGCCCAGTTGTCGCTTGCAGAGGCCCACAATATACTCGGACTACTCGATAAGAATCGCCCAACTTAGCCTAAAGTGACATGTGCTTGATTATAGGCGCTATTCTTTCTGCCGATGATCGGCTTTCTTCCTCTATCTGAGCGCCGCCCATGACCCGCGTCTTCATCAGCTACAGCCGCGTTGACGAGGACTTCGCCCGCCGCCTGGCCACCGACCTCGACCGCCTGGGGGCCGAGGTGTGGATTGACGTGGACGACATCCCTCCCGGCGCTAACTGGAGCACCGCCGTCCAGCAGGGCCTCGATGCCTGCGAGGCGCTGGTGCTGGTCATCTCCCCGGACGCAATGGCCTCCAAAAACGTCGAGGACGAATGGCAGTACGTCCGCGACGAGGGCAAGGCGATCCTCCCCGTGCTGTGGCGGCCCGCCTCCAAGCTGCACTTCCAACTGCGCCGCATCCAGTACGTGGACTTTCACCGCCAGGGCTATGACACGGCGCTGGGCCAACTGCGCGCCCGCCTGTTCGACGGAGCGCCCCCTTCCCCAGACAGCCCGTCGCCCGGCGCAATCACGGCGAGCAGCGCGCGCCAGGTCGTCGCCCTGCGCGAGCTAAGCGCCCACCGCGACAGCGTGCGCGCCGTCGCTTTCAGCCCGGACGGCTCTCTACTGGCCACCGGCTCCGACGACAAGACGGTGCGCCTGTGGCATACGGGTCAGCGGGCGCGCATCCGCGCCCTGATCGGCCACGAGAAGCCGGTCAATGCCGTCGCTTTCAGCCCGGACGGATCGCTCCTCGCCTCGGCGTCGGACGATCGCACCGTGCGCCTGTGGGACGTGCAGCGCCGCTTCTGCCTGACGGCGCTGCGCGGGCACAGCGAGCGGGTCACGCACCTCGCCTGGCAGGCGGCGGGCGAGCGGCTCCTCACCAGCGGCGACGATGGCGCGCTGCGCACGTGGGACGTGCAAACTCGCTGCCAGATCGCGGATGCCAGCCATGAGAGGGCCGCGCCGCTGGCCTTCGCCGCGAGCGGTGAGACGCTGGCCGAGATCGTCGGCGGGGAGCGCGTCCGTGTGTGGGATGGGCCGCGCCAGCAGATGCGACTTGAGCGCGCCCTGCACGCCGAAGGGCGCTGCCTGGCCCTCAGCCCGGACGGGACGCTCCTGGCGGTTGGCTTCAGCGAGGGCGGGCTGGCCCTGCTCGACGCGGTCTCCGGCGACGAGCGGGTGCGCGTGACTTATGCCGACTACAACGCCAACTGCGTGCGCGGCGTCGCTTTCAGCCCGGACGGGACGCTGCTGGCGGCGGCTTCGTTGGATGGCGGCTTGCGGCTGTGGAAAGTGGCGACGCTTCGCGCAGGCAAGAGCACGCGCGCCCTGCGCGCCCTGCACGCCCACGACGGCGGGCTGACTGGGCTGGCCTTCAGCACAGATGGGAAGCTGCTGGCGACGGCCTCGCATGATGGCACGGCGCGGCTGTGGGCCGTGCAAGTGTAGGTGGCCGATGACCGTCTGCGATGTGATTGTCATCGGCGGCGGCCCGGCGGGACTGATGGCCGCCGGGCAGGCTGCGGAGATGGGCGCGGCAGTCCTGCTGATCGAGAAGATGGACAAGCCGGGCCGCAAGCTGCGCATCACCGGCAAAGGCCGCTGCAACCTGACCAACAGCCGCCCCCTGGACGAGTTCCTGCCCCACTTCGGCCCCAACGGGGCGTTCCTGCGCTCCGCCTTCGGCCAGTTCTTCAACGCTGAGCTGATTGACTTCCTCGCCCGGCAAGGCATCGCCACCGTCACCGAGCGCGGGGAGCGCGTCTTCCCCGCCAGCAATGACGCCCAGCAGGTCGCTGACCGCCTGGTGCGCTGGGTGCAGCGCTGCGGCGTCCGCGTGTGGACGGGCGCGCGTGTCGAGCGCCTGATCGTGGCTGGCGGCT
>MTKY01049138.1_pt1 | contig 14028 bp, 15 predicted proteins | sample 1042731 | NCBI WGS metagenome assembly MTKY01 (sample SAMN06212206, study PRJNA360538) | anaerobic digester metagenome | biome: Wastewater treatment plant; material: sludge; isolation source: anaerobic digester fed with sludge from wastewater treatment plant | place: Denmark: WWTP Soeholt ... | reverse complement strand
TCTGGGGCGCGTAGAGCCCCGCCGCGTCCGTGTAGCGTCCCGCGGTCTCGCTGATGGCGCTGCCAACCGCCGCACCGGCCCGCTTCAGCGGTTCCACGGCCGCGTTGGCGCGCGGGACCTGGGGACGCACCAGCGTGGTGTCGGCGCGCGGTGCCGGCGTTCCGAGCCCCCGCTCCATCAGGTCGGTTACTCAGCACGCGCACCCGGAATCACCTCGCCCACGGCAGGGTAGGAAAACGGCTTCCCGCCGGCCGCTCGCTCTGCATAAACCTGCTTCTGCAGGTGAGTGAGTTTGCGCGGGCGGGAGATAGGCACCCTCGTCGCCGCGCCGGTCACCGGGGCGCTCGTAACCTGCGGCGTAGCGGCGCCCGACGCCGAATAGGCGAACCCGGCACCCGCCGTGGTGGCGTTCGGATTCTGTTGCCGATGCTGAAGTCTCGGTCGGTATTCCTGCAAGCTCATCGTATCGTCGTCGTCGTTTCCGTCATTGCGCCTGGCATTCGCGGGCCCATCGCTCGAAACCAGCGCGGCCGCCTCGTCGGCGGGCACGGCGGAAGCGCCCGGTGAGGCGATGCGCCCCGGCGCGGCATCAGGCCGCCCCCAGCACCATGCGCAACAGGTCCTCGAACGACCCCGGCGGCTTCGGCCGGGCGTCTGCAATGTCGCCATCCATGACGTTCAGTTCGTGAATCGCGCGGATCGCGACATCCGGGCGATCGACCTTGCACTGCTGGGCGATCTCCCAGAGCTTCAGCCGCTTCGCCTCGAGGCCAACCGCCGAGCGTTCACGGATTTCCGCCTGCCGTCGGCTGATTTCGGCCGCGATCGCAGGTTTTTGCAGGTTTTCACCCCCGATCGAGCCGAGCGTCGCCCGATTTCCGGAGTAACCCGCTGTCTTGGCAGCCTCGGTCGCATTGCCGGTGGCCAGGTAGGCCTCGACGAATAGCAGTTGTCGCTGAGTCAGTTTCGGTCCGTCACCCATCGCCAGAATCCTCCGTCGGTGTTTCATAAGCCGATCGCGTCGTTGAAGTCGTCATTCCCGCGCGCCAGTTCGGCGTAGTCGTCGCGAGCGGCGCGAACTTCCTTCCGGCGCTTCGGCCTTCCGCCCGGCCGGACGCTGCGGCTACTGGTGATCCCGTCCACGACGAGTTGCAGGTCGATGCGCTGCGCCCCGTCCTTGTCGGTCCAGGCTTTGCGCTGCATCCGGCCCGTGACCGCGATCATGTCGCCCTGCTGGTGCTTCGCCAGGGTTTCTGCCTGCGCCCCGAACGCGAGCAGCGGCAGCCAGTGCGTGGCGTCCGGGTCGCGCTGGCTGCTCAGGTCGCAGGCGATCGAGGCGGCAGTCATCGGCTTGCCGCTGCTCGTGGTGATGATCTTGGGATCACGGCCCAGCCGGCCGTAGGCGCTCGTGTGCAGGCTCATTGCAAAAACACCTGGTCGAGCGCAGCGAGATCGGCCACCAGCCCGGCGAGCCGCACGTCCGCGTCCTCACGCTCGGCCGCGAGCCGGGCCAGTGCTGCCGCGTCGGCCTCGATCCGCGCGCGCTCGGTGTCAAGCCATTCGAGGACGCGCGCCTTCGGCCCCTCCAGCTCCTGCGGACCGATTTCGCCGCGCTCTGCAGACTCTTCCAACGCCGCGACGTCGCCCGCGCCCAGGATGTTGGTCAACGGCGTGCGCCAGCCGCCTGTCTGATAGCGGTTCTCGGTGGAGATCCCCGCAGCCATTTCCGAGAACCGCGTCGCGCCGCTCACGGCCCGGATCGCGGTGTCGTTCTGGTGCCGCTTGCGCGCGACCTGCTCACCCAGAGCGCGCTCCTGCTCGCTCAGCGGCGTGGTCACTGCTGTCGGCAGGGAGCACCGGCGCAGATCACGGCCGTCGCGCCAGAGCACTTCCACGCCGTCGGGCGTGACGATCCGGCCCAGGGCGATGCCGCGCCAGTTGTCGGCCTCTACGTCGATCAGGTCCGCCCGCTGGACTTGCGACAGCATCGCCAGCGTTAGCGGCGCCATGCGGACGTTCAGCGTCCTGATCTCAACATCAGCTCCGCCTGATACTGCAATTTGGTTCGTCGTCATCATCTTTTCTCCGGGTTAAACGGCCGGATGGCCGATGTTAGGTTCCACGATCAGGGTGGGCGCTGGTCCCGACGCCGCCCTGACGTGCTGGATGAAGGTGTCGCGCGCCTCTCGGTACTGCTCCCGCAGGGCCGGGGTAATGTGCGCCGGGATGGCCGGGACCCACTCACACATCAACGCGAGCGCATCGCCCGGCCGGATCGCGGGTGCCGTGAATTCGACGGCCACGCCCTCGGCGAGTTCGACAACAAGGTGGTGGTGGCGGATCTGGCTGCGGGAAGCCTTCTCCGAGACAGCCGCAGCCCCTCGCTTCGCCAGCGCGCATCCGGCGCAGACCGGCCCCGTAGTGATCGCCTTCGCCCCTTCGGCGCGCGGGTACTCGCGAACGGTCTGCCAGTCGGCCACCTTCCGCGTGCTATTGAATGCCTGCCCGCAGCCGATGCAGCAGCGGCCCTCCGCTCGAGTGACGTGTGCCTTCATGCGGAAGTCTCCCGTTGCTTCACCAGCGGCTCCTTTCGTTCGGCTCATGCTTCCCACGTCGTTACTCCGGCTCTCAAGAACGGACCGTGGCCACCGTGGCCGACCGTGGCCGACGATTCTTGGCCACGGTCAGGAACCAGGGGATGAATCCCGGCGGCACCGTGGCCGCCGGGTTCTATCCCTATAGGGCGACCACGGTGGCAGGGACGGTGGCGGTCACTCATCATTGGCATCCTCGGAGGCGCTTTTCGGGGAACCGTCGCCGTCGAGTTCGGCCACGGTCACGGGCTCGTAGTGCGACCCCGACTTCCCATTGACGTGGTGGTAAATCACCCGACCCGATACCTTGAGCGCGATGGCCGCAGCGCGAACCTCGGCGCGCTTCAGGTTCATCGCGGCAGATGAGTCCCCAAGGTCCTTGGTGCTGTACTTCCGTCCCTGCTGGTACTCGGACTGGATGAACCGGAACACCTGCTGAGCGGTTTCACGCGCCCGCTGCTCGGGCGTGGACCTCTGGACCCGCACCCATTCGAAGGCGTAACCGCGACGCCGGATGAATATCGAGTCTTGCGGCTTGGCATAGCTCAGTTTCGGGAGCGCCATCACAATGCCGTTCTCGCCGTCCGCCAGTCGCGAGCCGACCTCCTTAAGCCACTCGTCGGCATCCACCGGCTGCATGACTGCGACCATGCGCGCGCCATCGGCCAGCGCGCTGCCGCCGCGGCCGCTGTACTGGTCGAGGGTCCTTTCCCGCGCGTTGGCCTTGCCGCTGTGGTGGATACCCTCGACGCAGCAGTCGAGCCGGTTGCGGAGGATGCGAAACGCTTCGATCAGGCCCTGCTCAGCGTCATTAACGCGCTGCTCGCCAACCCCGAAGGAAACCAGCGGATCAAAGATGATCCAGTCGGGCGCCCAGGCTGTCAGCGCCTCGATCAGTTCGGCGAGCGTGACGTGACTCGGCACCACCACGTCGGCGATCACCTGCGACAGCCGGAACGACTCGCCGCTCTTGTCGATGATCACGATCCGCCCCAGCGCCCTCAGGATCTCGTCGGGCGTTAGTTCCATCGCCTTGATGATCTCCCGCAGGCGCGCCACAAGGATTTCGCGCGAGTCCTCGCGGGTCACGATCACGGTCCTACAGGGTCGCTCCGGTTGACGCCCGTAGAGCGGGCGCTGAAGCGCGAGCGTCACGGCCTCGAAAAGCGCGAGCGTGGTTTTACCCGTACCGCCCGCGCTGATTCGGATGCGCACATCGGCATAAAGCAGGTCTCGCAGGATCACGCGGGGGGTGAGGCGCGCGCGGTCCAACTCGTCCGGCGTGATCGGCATGAGAGCGAGCGCCGTCGTGCTGTGGCCCTCGCCGCTACCTTCGGGCGCTTGCTCGACCTTGCGGCCGAAAAGAAGCCCGTTGGAATTTCGGTCGGCCTCCCGGCGCTGCTCATCGCGCCACTGGTCGGCGCGCGCCTTGTCGAGTGTGCGCCCGTCAGGCAATCGAATGGTTTTCGCCGCAGCCATGAGTGCCGCATCGCGATCGCCGCCGTGCTCGTAGTGCGTGATCAAATCGAAGGCATCGCCCCAGCACCCGCCGCGTGGTCCGGGGCTGCCGAGTCCTGCCGCCGCATCCGATTCCGACAGGGACACCCAGGCATCGCCGTCGCCCATGATGCGCGTGGCGTGGCTCCCGGATTTTTGATGCGGGGATCGCCAGTCTCGTCCGTTGCGTTCGTAGCCGTATTGCCCAAGCAAATCCTCGATCCGCACCGACTCGTTGAAGGCGCCCATCACGTTCGGCAAGGCGCCCGTATGCGTGGCCCGGCGCTGTTGTGCCCGCGCCCGTGCGGCGGCCTGAGCGGCCTCGCGCGCCTGTTCTTCGACTCTCTGGCGCTCGATCATCCGGCACTCAATCGCGCTACCCGAGACCGAAAACAGTTCGGTGCCCCTGACCCAGTGGTCATAAAAAAGCGGCACACCGGCGCGGTCTCGCCGATCCGGCGGCACGTTCGGCAGATAGGCTACCTGCCCAGGTCGCTCTAGCGCGGTGTCGCAGGATATGCCGTGCGCGGCCATCAACTCGAACGCAGCCCGCTGCACGTCGCGGTAGATATCGCCGGGGATCGGATCGGCCAGCGGTATGATGAATCGCCACTTGCGGTTCTGCGGCGTTGCCGATGCGGTCGAGTAGACGATGCGCCGGATGTTGCCGAAAGCCGCGACAATGGCAGAATCGACGGCAGCAATGTGCGGATCGCCCTCATCTATGTCGCCGGGCAGCGCAACGAATTGGCCGTGCGCCGCTTGTACCTGATGCGCGCGCCCATCGTGTGCGAGATATGTCGAGAAAATCGCGCAAGGTGCGCGCTCCTTCGCTGCGCGAGCGGGCCTTCGGGTCATCGCCTCGATGTCGGGAAGAGCGATGCTGGCGTAAACGGCGCCGGGCCGATCAATGTGCGTTTCGTTGCTGCCGCGCATCAGCAATACGCGATCCGGCACCTGCTCAAGCCGATCGGCCGCGTTCATGCTTCCACCCCGCGCTCCAGGCGCGCGAGCGCGTAGCGTGCGATCCGATGCGGCCGGCCCCAGGCGTCCGGCTCATGCGTCCAGGTCGTCAGAATGCGGTGCCCGCGCTCGCGCAGTTCCAGGACGCCCGCGGCGAGGTGGATCACGTTCAGGCGCTCGCGGGCGTCGAGTGTCGTTACGGGTCCGAGTCGCAGCGCGGCGAGCAGCAGACGACGCTGACGTTCGCCCGCGCTGGCGTGAGTGGCGTTGTCTCGCATCGGATCGCCGCTCACGCTGCGCGGGCTGGGGTTGCATCCCGCTCGGCAATGCGAGATGCGATCCACCCCCGTATTTCGCTTTCGACCCAGGCGGACGATCTAGAAGAAATTTTCAGCGGGCGAGGCAGGGTGCCCATCTTCGCCATTCGATATACGGATGAACTCGACAGCCCGGTAAGCTTGCGAACCTCAGCGAGGCGCAAAAGTGCGGGCAGATGATGTTGATCGTGCGGCGTGGCGTGCTGTGCCATTGAAGTTGCTCCCGTGGGCCATAGTGGTGACTCTTGGGAGCATCATTTCAGGTGCATCGACGTGCGCGGACTATTTAGGCGGGTGAACTGCCTATTTAGGCGCGAGGAAGCCCAGGCGCGATGGCGCGCGCTTGGGAAATTGCGGCCCGAATGGCGTCGTCAGAAACGCTTGCGCCAACAACCTGCGCGGCACGCTCCAGCTCTTTGGCGCTTGGCAGCTTGCTATTGCCGCCGGGCCACAGCGCCATCAGTGCAGCAATCACAGCCAGGAGACTGGAGTCGCGCATTGTGGGCGCCGCAGTTGACGGCTTTGCTGCCCCACGGGCGTCGGCGTGTGCACGCATAATCGCGTACGGAATTTCGAATGAGGTTTCGGCTTCGGCAAGATCGACGCCCACTCGTTCCAGTTCATCAGGAAAGCCGGCTTGTCCGAGTGCATCAGCACGGCGAAACAGGTCGTAAAGAAACTGTGCCTGATCGGAGTGACCTTCCTGCACGAAACGGCAGGGCTTACCGTCGTCATCAAGGCACAGAATCCCGGCTCCGTTCTCGGCTACCCGCGTTGCAACGACATCAAGTGCGACGCCAAGGTCCCCGTAATGCTCCGAAAATGCCCTCGCTAGTGACGCAAGGCTGATGAAATCCGATCGGTTGAGACTTTCCTTCCCCACGCTGCACCCCCTATCAGTGCGCCCCTGTGAGATGTCGCCACGCCAGCCGGGCAAGGGTTTCCCGGTGTTCCCGCCGTCGCGGTAGGCGTGGCGAAGTCGAGATCAGGTCACTGCACGATTTCCTCGTTCCGTGCGAACCGATCGCGCACCGAACCGAGCACGTCGTCGAGGTAGCTCCATTGCGAAGTGTCGCCAGCAATCTCGGCTGCGATCTCAGCGAGACGGAACGCGGACGGTTCCGGGCTTTCGCCAGTGGCGTCAGGGCGAAGGTGCTGCTCGATGCAAGACGCCAGCACGTACAGGCGCTCGGTCTCGTCGCGCAACTCGCGCACGATACGGGTCACCTCATCGAGCCGAGCCGTGAGCGGCCGGGCGTCGTTCGCGAAGTCGTTGGTATGATGTTCGGTAGCCATGATGCGACCTCCTTTCAGGTTGCAGAGTGGTTAGGCGGGCGTGGTGGTGGCATCCACTGCGCCCGCCGCTTCCCGCGATTACCCGCGCGGGCGGGATTCCTCGAGCCGGTGCCAACGACGGATCACGTCCGCATCGCTGGCGCACACTCGACCGATTAACTCGTTGTCGAACCTGCATTGCGCCGGCCGGCCGCACTCGGCGCGATCGCGGTGCAGGAACGTGTAGACGTGGCGCGAGTCGGCGCACAGCGCCCTGTCGCCTGGCTTCAGGCTGCTGGGCTTCATGCGCTGATCTCGGCTCCTTCCTCCGCCTTCCGTCGCGAGGCGCCGAGCTCCACCACGTCGGCGCCGGTGCGCAGCCGATCGAGGTAGTCGGCCCACGACTGCATGTTCTTGCGACGCGCGTCGAGGAACTGCGTGCGGTTATAGGCGCGGCCCAATGGATCGCGAACCGTGTGCGCGAGTTGGTGTTCGATCAGATCGGCCCGGAACCCGAGCACCTCATCTTGAAGCGTGCGCGCCATCGCCCGAAAGCCGTGCGCGCTCATCCTCTCGGCAGGAACTCCGATGCTGCGTAACGCCGCGGTGACGGCGTTCTCGCTCATCGGCCGACCTTTGCCCCGTGCGCTCGGGAATACGTACTCACCTCGGCCCGTCAGGCGGTGCAGATCGCGCAGGATCGCCACGGCCTGGGTGGGCAGCGGGACAACGTGCTCCTGATCCGTCTTGGTCACGCGGAACCGCCACTCGGCGCTGTCGAGGTTCACGTCCGCCCAGCGGGCCCGGCGCAGCTCGCCCGGCCGCACCATCAGCACCGGCGAGAGCCGCAGCGCAGCGAGGACGACCGCGGTCCCGGTGTGCCCCTCGATCATCCGCAACAGGTTGCCGGCTTCCTTCGGGTCGGTGATCGCCGCGAAGTGCTTCGGCTTGGGCACCTTCACGACGCCGCGCAGATCCCTCGTCGGGTCGCTCGTAGCGATCCCGACGGCCACGGCGTGGCGGAAGACCTGCCCGCACTTCTGCAGTGCTCGGCGGGCCGTCTCAGCGACCCCGCGGCGCTGGATGGCGCGGGCCATATCCAGAACTTCGGCCGGGGCTATCTCGGCGATGGGACGCCGCCCGATCGCGGGGAAGATGTCCTGATCGAACTGGCGTTCGACGTGCGGCCATGTCGAATCGGCCCACACCTTCCGCTGCTCGGCCAGCCACTCGCGCGCGACGGCCTCGAAGGTGTTAGCTGCGGCGATCTTGCCCGCGCGCTTCTCGGCCTTGCGGACGGCACCGGGGTCCCTGCCATCGGCCAGTTGGCGCCGAGCAGTGTCGCGCTTGGCGCGTGCGGCAGCCAGACTGACGTCGGGATAGACCCCGAGGGCGAGCAGCTTCTGCTTCCCGTTGAAACGGTAGGCGAGGCGCCAGTACTTCGCCCCGCTCGGCGTGACCTCGAGAAACATCCCCCCGCCGTCGCTGATGCGATGCGGGCGATCGGCTGGCTTTGCGTTCTTCACCTTGGCGTCTGTGAGCTTCACGTCTGCCTCCGTTGGTATGGGACGGCGGTAATCGCCATGTGCCAACGAATCTACCAGCCGAAATGCTGGTATGTCGAGGGATGCTATGGGACGTTCTGGTAGAGGCCAGAAACAAAAAACCCCGGATTTACCGGGGTTTGTGTGCCTCTTGGGTCCTCTTGGGAGCCGCAATTGGCGGAGAGGGTGGGATTCGAACCCACGGTAGGCTCTCACCTACGCCTGATTTCGAGTCAGGTACATTCGACCACTCTGCCACCTCTCCAAAACACGGTCATCGTCGATCCTTTTGATGTCGGGCTGAAGCCAGACCTACAGCCCCACACGGTCATCGTCGATCCTTTTGATGCCGGGCTGAAGCCCGACCCACGTCAGTCGAAGCTGAGGCCCAGGCGGCGGCCGACGACTTCGTAGGACTCCACCACGTTACCCAGGCTCTGGCGGAAACGGTCCTTGTCGAGCTTTTCGCGGGTCTCCGCGTCCCAGATCCGGCAGCCGTCAGGCGTGAACTCGTCGCCCAGCAGGACCTTGCCGTCGCAGACGCCGAATTCGAGCTTGTAGTCTACCAACAGCATCCCGTGGTCCGAAAACAGCTTTTTAAGGACATCGTTCACCTTGAAAGTCAGCTCACGAGCTGTTTCGACGTCCTTCAGCTTCGCCCACTTGAAGGCGGCGATGTGGTACTCGTTGATCATCGGGTCGCCGAGCTCGTCGTTCTTCAGGAACAGCTCGAAGGTCGGCGGGTCGAGGTCGATGCCCTCCTTCACGCCGAGGCGCCGGCAGATGCTGCCGGCGGCGATATTGCGCACCACGCACTCGACCGGGATCATCGTCATGCGCCGCACCAGCGAGTCGCGATCATCGATGCGCTTGACGAAGTGCGTGGGAATGCCGGCCGCTTCCAGCTTCTGCATGATGAAGGCGTTGAAGATGTTGTTCACGCGGCCCTTGCGCTCGAGCTGCTCGATCCTCTTGCCGTCGAAGGCCGAGGTGTCGTCGCGAAAGTGCATGATGCAGTAGCCGGCGTCATCGGTGGTGTACATCGACTTGGCCTTGCCCTTGACGATCAGATCGCGCTTTTCCATGTTCCTGTCCAGTTGTGGTTGCATCGCACGCTATTGGATGGCCAGCCAGCCGAAGCCCGATTCCTGGTCAGCCACCAGCAGCCTCTCGTCACCCTGCCCCAACACCTCTTCCAGCGCGGCGCGCGCCTTGGCGGGGCAGTTATTCTGTTCGCTCAGGTGCGCCGCCACAAGATGCTGCAAGGCGCCGCGTTCAACGCCCGCCAGCAACGAGGCGGCCTGCGCGTTGCTCAGGTGCCCGAAGTCGCCGCCCACGCGCCGCTTCAGCGGGTATGGATATGGGCCGTTGGCCAGCATCTCGACGTCGTGGTTGCACTCCAGCACCAGCGCGTCGCAGCGCGCGTATTGATCGCGCACCAGCTTCGAGACGCTCCCGAGATCCGTCAGCACGCCCAGGCTCCGCCTGGCGTGACCCAGCACGAACTGGCAGGGCTCGCGGGCATCGTGCGGGACCGTGACCGGCAGCACCTCGATGTCGCCGATGCGCTCCGCACGCTCCGGGACCAGCACGACGGGCTTCGCCTCCTCCAGCCGGGCAGCCTTGGCCGTGCCCGCGCTCGCGAACACCGGGATCCCGTAATGCCGGGCCAGCGCCGCCACGCCGCCGGCGTGGTCGGAGTGCTCGTGCGTCACCAGGATGCCCGCCAGGTCGCGCGGGTGCATGCCGCGCAGCGCCATCCGCCGCTCCAGTTCGCGGCGTCCGAAACCACAGTCCACCATTACGCAGGCGGAGGCAGTGCGCACCAGCAGGGCATTGCCGGCCGAGCCGCTGCCGAGGGAACAGAATTGCATCAGCGAAGGCCCATCATGTCGCGCGCAGGGCGCGCTCCCACGGAGTCCAGGACCCTACGACAGGTGCGCCTTGATCAACCCCAGCACGAACTCGGCCTCGCCCTCCTCGAAATCCTCGCCGTCGTCACGACGCACGCCGATCACCACGCCCTGATCGACGCCGCGCATCTCCACGCGGTAACTGTGCCCGATCGCGGGATTCTCGTCCTCGTCGTCGCCGCCCCACGGGTTCAGGCGGGAGAGAAAACCCTTCTTCTCCTCTTCCTCGGATGCCGCTCCGGGGCCCGGTTCCACGCCCGCGTCGCCTTCCTCGGCCCGCTGCTTGCGCGTCTCGTACTTCACGAAGTACACGCCGGCGCTGCGGTCCAGGTCCTTGACCGAAAGGTTGGCGCGCTCGAGCGCACGCCCCAGCGATGCCCAGGCGCGGTCGAAGGGCAGCCGCAGATCGATGACCGGCTCGCCGCTGGCATCGCGCACCAGGTAGACCTTGTTCACGGTGCTGATGCCCTGCGCCAGCAGGCTCACGGAGGATTCGCCGCTGGTGCTGGCGAGGTAATTCGCGAGTTCCTTGATCATCCAGGTCTCGCGCTCGACATCCATCGAGGCGGCCGGCCACTCGGGCGTGGCGGCGTCCTCGCCGGGCTCCTTCTCGTAGCCCATCTGCAGCACGTAGATCTCGCTGCTCGCACGCTGCACGCCCTGCTCGACGCGGAAGCGGTACTTCTCGCGCCGCGTGGCGTCGCTCTTGAACGACAGCCAGCCGGTTTCCATCTGCCCGGTGCCGGCGTCCTCGCGCTCGATGCCGATCTGGTTGGAGATCAGGAAGTTGCGCACGCGCGGCCAGCTCTCGGCGGGCGCCTCGTCCAGCAGTATCCACTGCTGCTCGCCGAGTTTCTGGATGCGCACCACCTTGTCTTCCGGGTTGCCCTGGATCGGCTGCGGACGCGGCACCTCGAATTCGCTGTCGAGCAGCGCGTCGGTGCGCTCCACCGGGATCACGTAGAGCTGCGATACGGCCTCGCTCTTCTTCTCCTCGGGCACCTGCATCGGCGGGATCGACTTCGCGGTGCGGTAATCGTCGCCGCGATCACGGAAATAGCCTTCGTCGCCCACCAGCCAGCCGCAGCCGCCCAGCGTGACGATGACAACGGACAGCAGCAGCCGGGGCATCGGTCGCATCAACTCTCTCCAGCTAGGCTTCGCACGTGGCGAGCAGTCCAAGGTCCAGCAGCGCCTTGCGCACGGGCGCCTGGCAGGGGGGCGACAGCGGCGTCAGCGGCAGGCGGATGCCGGGGCCGATCAGTCCCATCTCCAGCAGGGCCCATTTGACCGGTATCGGATTCGATTCGATGAACAGCACGCGGTTGAGCTCCGCGAGCCCGGCATCGAGCGCGCGCGTGCGCGCAGCATCACCGGCGAGAGCGGCGCGGCACAGCGCCGCCATGCGCGCCGGGTCGACGTTGGCGGTCACCGAAATGTTGCCACGCGCACCGGCGAGCATCAGTTCGGCCGCGGTGGCGTCATCGCCGGAGTAGACCGCGAAATCGCTCGGGCAGCGCGAGAGCAATTCGCGACCGCGGTCGAGGTTGCCGGTGGCGTCCTTGATGCCGACGATGTTGGGCACCTCGCACAGGCGCAGCACAGTGTCGTTCAGCATGTCGCAGCCGGTGCGCCCCGGCACGTTGTAGAGGATCTGGGGGATGTCGACCGCCTCGGCGATGGTGCGAAAGTGCTGGTAAAGCCCTTCCTGGGTCGGCTTGTTGTAGTAGGGCGTGACCAGCAGGCAGGCGCTGACGCCGAGATCGCGGGCCAGCGCGGTGAGTTCGATCGCTTCCGCCGTGGCATTGCCGCCGGTACCGGCGATCACGGGCATGCGCCCCGCGACCGCGGCCACGGTGTGGCGGATCACCTCCCCGTGCTCCTCGACGCTGAGCGTTGCGCTCTCGCCCGTGGTACCCACCGACACGATCGCCGCCGTACCGTTGGCAGCGTGCAGTTCGATGAGCCGCTCGAGCGCTGCCCAGTCCACGTTGCCCGATGCGTGCATCGGCGTGACCAGAGCCACGATACTGCCCGAGACCATCCAAGACACCCCGCAAAATGCGAAAGGGTGCAAGGATACGTTTGCGGATGGGCAAGCTCAAGGAAAAAGGCGCGGGCGAATTGCCGCGCTCCGACGGCGCCGCGAGGCGCTCGATCGGCCCGGCCGCAGCCGCGCTGCGGGCTGTCAGTTGTAGCCGGGCACGAAGCCGGCGTCGCCCTCGGGCAACGTAACCTTGAAGCGGGGACGGTAGAACCGGGGATTCGTCGCGGGGCCTTCGCCGCGCGACTGGCGACCGGACTTGTCGTTGCGCGCACCGCTCGCCTGCTGCCGGCGCGCCGACGTGTCACTCCTCTGCTGGCTCATCGCTGCCACCTCCTGTACCCGCGCCGACGGCGGGGAAAAGTGTTTCCAGCTTAGATAGCGGCGCCCCGAAAGGGTGCGCGCCGCAACTCGCAATGCTGAAAAGTACCGCGATGCCTCGAGAGCCCGAGAGTTTTTCGCCGGCCTGCTGCGGCAGCCCGCTCAGAATTGATCGGGTCGGAACATGGCGTCATGCCCCCCATCGACGAACAGCACGGAGCCGCAGACAAATTCGGCGGCCGGGCTCAGCAGGAAGCAGGCCATCGCCGCGATGTCCGCGGGCTGCCCGGCGCGACCCACCGGGATGGAGTCCTCGAAGGCCTTCATCGCGTCAGCGAAGCGCGCATCCGCCGTGGCGCTGGCGGTCAACGGCGTCTTGATCAGGCCTGGCGCGATGGCGTTCAGGCGCACGCCCGCGGCGGCCCACTTCGGGGCATTGCGACGCACCCAGCGCGCCACGGCCATCTTCGAGCCCGAGTACGCCACCTGGCCGTTCTGACCCGTGACCTGCGCGCCGGCACCCGCCTCGTCGCCCGCGAGCAACAGGTCGACATAGGCCGCATCCGTGCTCATCGGCGCCGAGTTCGAGGAAATCACGACCACGCCGCCGCGACGGCGCTCGAGCGCGGCGCGCAGACCCTCGGTCACCTCGACCACACCGAAATAGTTGATGCCCGCGATCAACGCCGGCGGCAGGTAGGGGCCGACCCCCGCACAGGCCACGAAGCCGTCGAGCCCCTCTGGCGCGCGCTCCAGGATGCCGGCCACCGCCGCGTCGCGTCCCGCCTTCGCGCCAAGGTCCGCGACGATGTCGGCGTCCTTGATGTCCACCACGATCACGCGCTCGCCGCGCGCGCGCAACTGCTCCTTGATCGCCGCGCCGATACCCGTGGCGCCACCGGTCATTGCATAGGTTCCCATCCTGTCGGCTCCCTCTTCTGCGATGTGTATGAGTCCACGAACCGGCGCGCGGTCGCGCCGGTTTCATCAGGCACCGTAGGTCGGCATTCATGCCGACTGGTGCGATTCCCGAAACCGCTGTCGCCATGAATGGCGACCTACGGGCAGTCACTGTCGCCATGAATGGCGACCCACGGGTGTTCAGGCAAATGCCACCTTCAACTGCTCGGCGACCAGCAGTTGCGCGGCGCGGCCGTCGTCCAGCATGTCGGCCATGCTGACGAAGCCATGGATCATGCCGTCGTAGCGTTTCAGCAGCACCGGCACGCCGGCGGCGCGCAATTGCGCGGCGTAGTCCTCGCCCTCGTCGCGCAGCGGGTCGTATTGTGCGGTGATAACGGTAGCCGGCGGCAGCCCTGCGAAGTTCCCGGCGTGCGCCGGGCTGGCATAGGGCTCGCGCCCCTGCGCCGGGCTCTCCAGGTAATGCGCCCAGAACCAGCGCATCGCCTCGACGGTCAGGCCGTAGCCCTGCGCGTTCTCGCGGTAGGAGGGTGTATCGCATTCGCTCTGCGTGACCGGGTAGATCAGCACCTGGTGGCGGATCTGCGGCCCGCGAAGGTCGCGCGCGCGCAGCGCGGTCACCGCGGCCAGGTTGCCGCC